>Ga0255766_10005099_pt1 | contig 11019 bp, 11 predicted proteins | sample 071ome_23_FD_179966 | JGI IMG/M metagenome (GOLD analysis project Ga0255766, IMG submission 179966) | Coastal salt marsh microbial communities from the Groves Creek Marsh, Skidaway Island, Georgia - 071403BT metaG (version 2) | ecosystem: Environmental > Aquatic > Marine > Intertidal zone >... | reverse complement strand
TAAAACGCTGACCAATAAGTTCAAATATGAAGTCCCAGGTGCTAGGTACATGCCAGCAGTTAGACTAGGTCGTTGGGACGGTAAGGTTGGCTTCTTTCAACTAGGTGGTTCAACCTATGTTAACCTACTACCAGACATTATTCCTGTGTTAGAAGAACACAATTATGATATTGAACTAGAAGACGTCCGTGACTATTCAACAAACTATGGTTTTGAAAAAGTTCAAGAAGATAGTTATAGTGATTATGTTTGGCCGCCCAAGCATCCTGCTGAAGGGCAACCGATTATGTTGCGTGACTATCAAGTAGAAATAGTTAATAAGTTTTTAGAAAACCCACAGTGTATTCAAGAAGTAGCCACAGGTGCAGGTAAAACTCTAATTACTGCTGTACTCAGTCACAGATGTGAAGCACATGGTCGTACTATTGTTATCGTCCCAAACAAAAGTTTAGTTACACAAACAGAAACAGACTACATCAACATGGGATTAGACGTAGGTGTGTTCTTTGGTGATCGTAAAGAGTTTGGTCGTACACATACTATCTGTACTTGGCAAAGTCTAAACATTATGATGAAGAAAACTCGTGCTAAAGATATTGATATCACAATAGATGAGTTTTTACACGATGTTGTCTGTGTTATGGTGGACGAAGTACACATGGCTAAAGCAGACGCACTCCGCACACTGCTAACAGGTCCTATGTCACATGTTCCTATACGTTGGGGACTAACTGGCACGGTACCTAAAGAAGACTACGAGTTTATGAGTTTGAAATGTAGTCTGGGTGATGTTATCGGCAGATTATCAGCAAATGAACTACAACAAGAAGGCGTTCTAGCAAACTGTCATGTTAATGTTGTACAGTTAGTTGATCATGTTGAATACAAAGACTATCAATCAGAATTACGATATTTGTTAGAGACAGAAGAACGTATGAAGTATATTGCTAATTTAATTACAACAATTAAAGAGTCAGGCAATACGTTAATTCTAGTTGATCGTATAGCACCAGGTAAACGTTTAACAGAGCTTATACCTGGATCGGTATTTGTTTCAGGAGGAACTAAAGCAAATGATAGAAAAGAATCCTATGACGAAGTGGCCACAATGGATGATAGAGTTATTGTTGCTACTTATGGTGTTGCCGCTGTTGGTATTAATATTCCTCGGATTTTCAATTTGGTGCTTGTGGAGCCTGGTAAGAGTTTTGTACGGGTTATTCAAAGTATTGGTAGAGGCATTAGAAAGGCTGAGGATAAAGATTTTGTGCAAATTTGGGATATAACATCAACCTGTAAGTTTGCCAAAAGACATTTAACAAAACGTAAAGCATTTTATAGAGAAGCAAATTATCCATTTACGGTAGAAAAAGCGGAATGGCAAGATTGACAAATACAATACAGGATTATAAAATAACTACATGAGAATATTAACATTAGATAACATTAGATATGAATTAGATCAACTGCCAGAAGAAGTTGATGATATGCGTTTCTCTGTTTTAGACAACAGTGATCCTGCACAACCAGATCATCATTGGATACCATTGATCTTTTTAGAATCATTTAATAGCCCTGCATTGGTATTACGCATAGGCGATCATGAAATTAAAATGCCAGTGGATTGGCAAATACTAATAGGCGAACCTGACTGTGGTAACTTAGAAGTACTACCATTAACAAGTATAAACGACAGAGGATTCAAAGCATTCCAATTTAATCCATTAACAGGATTTAGAAGTACATTTCTTGACATTGAAATTGTTGACGTGTATAATGATGTTAATTGGTACTGTCCTAAACTTAAAAATGGACAACTACTAACTATACCATTAGGTGATGATAAAGAACCAGATTGTGTATATTTTGTTAAGGATATATCACGCAACTGTGAAGTGGTGCAATACGATAAGGTATTTTAATGCCAGCAGACAAGAGCTCACCCTTATACATTGGTAATGAAATGGCGGCATTTGATCGTAAAGATCGTGCCTACTATGACAAGTTTACTGATGAGGAACGGAAACAGTTTAGCACATATCTAATGCTAAGGTATGGTGCTAGTGTAGGTGGTAATGCAGACATGCAGGCCTACTACCTTATGGCTACAAACAAGTACGTTAATAAACACTTCTTTGATTTAAACAAACATACAAAACTACAATGGTTAATGTGTACCGTGGTAAGTCCTAAAATGGGCAATCAGTTTCACTATTGGTTAGCGGCTAAAAAGAAAGAAGGAACTTCAAACAATAAAGCAAGAAAGTTTTTAAGTGAACTGTATCCAAATATGAAATCTGATGAATTGGATCTACAGTTATCAATGTTAACACCAAAAGATATAAAGGAACTAGCAAAAGAACATGGCTGGGACGATAAGCGAATCAAAGCCGACTTATAAATGTAAGTATTGTGAAAGATCATTTACCAGAGAGTCAACACTGTCTGTGCATGTCTGCGAACAAAAGAAACGTTTCCAAGACAAAGACACACCAGCAAGTCGTATTGGTTTCACAAACTTTATACGCTTTTATGAACTAACACAAGGTTCAGCAAAACAAAAAACATTTGATGACTTTGCCACGTCAGCATACTATAAAGCATTTATTAAGTTTGGCAACTATTGTGTTAATGCACGTGTTATTAATCCAGAACGTTTTGCTGATTGGTTATTAAAAGGTAATAAACGTATAGACTATTGGGGAACTGATAAACTATATGATGAGTTTTTATTAGAATGGGTCTATAAAGAACCAGCAACAGATGCACTGACACGTGCATTAGAAACAGGTGTTGCCTGGGCATATGATTCAAGCAATCCCACAGAACACTTTTTACGTTATGGTAACTCAAACAAAATATGCCATTTAATTACAACAGGACGTGTAACAGGTTGGACTATTTTTAACTGCGACTCAGGACACGAGTTTTTAGAAAACTTAACTGAAGAACAATTAGCCATAGTTTACAACTACATTGATCCAGAACGTTGGCATAAAAAATTAAAAGACTATCCAGGCGACACAGAGTATGTTAGAGAAATGTTAAAACAGGCAGGTTGGTAATGACTTTACAAGTACTTGGTGATAGTTATACTAGTCCTAACTATCTTGTAGATGCCAAAGATAGTTTTTGGGGGTTACTGGCCAATGATCTAAACACTGATATTGTTAATTATTCATCACCAGGATTTAGTTTTGATGCCATCCTACACATCTTATTAAATCAAACACACGATTTTAAAAATGACTTTTTTATAATTGGTATTCCTCCTACAACTCGTGAAGCAGTTTACAAAGAAGCCTCAGGATATAACCTACATAAAACAATTATCAATGACACTGACATAACTACAGAACCAATTTCTTGTTTAGAAAATGTTGATAATCTAAAAATAATCGAACGATATGAAAGTGATCGCCAACGACTAAATCACTTTTCGGAGGAGTGGCACGATATTCAAGTTTTAGAAAAAGTTTATCTCATCCATCAATATTTTACGTCTCAAAATGCTAAATTTGTTATACTAAATCTAAGTGTTCCTTTTGTGTATCAAGATATGTGGCCTGCTGGTCAATATATTATACAACAAATAAATCAACTAAAAGAATGTGTAATATTTGAAAACACATATTTGAGTATTAATGAACAAGATAATATTAAACCACCTGATTTTGATCAGTATGGATGGCAAGGACATCCTGGATCTGACGGTAACTTAAACTATTACACAAAAGTAGTTAAGCCACTAGTTGACAAACTTGGTTGGTTTAGTATATAATTAAGATATGAAGTTTGACGCAGACATAGATATAGATTTCGCTGACAGAGAAGATATATTAAAACATATCAAGCATGTGTCTGCACGTCAAGAACATAAAGATGGTGTGCGTAAACATAACTCAGGTGTGTATGTAACTGAAATACCTTATGACCCTGTCAATGATTGTGCCAGTATTGATTATGAGTCAGCAGAAGAACGAGGCTATGTTAAGATTGACTTTCTTAATGTCAACGTCTACAAGTTAATTCGAGATAATGATCATTATACTGAAATGTTAAATCAAGAACCTAATTGGTCTTTACTAAAGAATAAAGACTTTGTAGAAAAGGTTATACATATCGGCAATCATTATGATCTTATCAAAGACATGGAAGTTAATTCAATTCCTAGAATGGCTATGTTCTTAGCACTTATACGTCCAGGTAAAAGACATTTACTAGGCAAGGACTGGGCAACTATTGCAGAAGATATCTGGACAGTACCAGATGACGGTAGTTATTATTTTAAAAAAGCACACGCAGTTAGTTACGCAGTACTGGTTGCCTTACACATGAATCTATTAGATGAAAGTTTACGTACACAAGGACAGTAGAATACGTGACATCTGTAATATCAGAGAAGAACGTTACTATTCTGTAGAGTACTTAAAAACCTTACCTGACAATACCATACAAGTCATACCAATCAAGTATGATGATACCTACTTCCTAGACTACATCAAAGAATCAAATGCTACTATTGTGCTAGAAAATCTAGTAGAAGGTAGCGACACATTTATGCGTATGTTAGACAATCAAGGACTCCTTAAAGGTGCCTTAGAAGGTCGCTACGCAACGATCTCATCAGGAGAGCTACCTGAGTCTATTAATAATTACAATACTAATTATATGATGTATATGACTGCTGAGGCTAACAAGAATAACAAACATGTAGCCTATAGCAATCACAAACGTAAGTATGATTTCTTATTCTTAAACAATAGACCAAGAACACACAGACTAGAATTAATCCGACAATTAGAAGAGTACGGACTATTAGATAATGCACTATGGACACATATTACCACAGGTAGACGTTTACCAAAAGAATATGAAAAGAATGATATAACATTTGAAAGTCTAATAGATTGGCAACGATGGGACGCTGGTGAATGTATTATTCCGCAGTACTTTGACACTTGGTTTAGTCTACAGGCAGAGTCTACAGTGTTACACCGTTATAGTTTCTTTACTGAAAAAACGTGGAAGCCTATTATTGCTAATCATAACTGGATAACACTTGGTAGTCAAAATCATTATAGTGAACTTGCTAAACTAGGTTATCGTGTTCCGGATTGGGATTGGACTAGACTAGAACGTTGGGAAGACAGACTACAAGGCTGTGTTAAGCAAGTTAAAGAAATGATTCCTTATGCTGAAGATTGGTATCATGAAACTAAAGAAGATCGAACACACAATCAAAGACTGTTTTGGACTAGATATCGAGACTACTATACTGATGTTAGAGATGGACTAGCGGATTGGCTTAGTCAACTCGGCGGACAAGTGTAATTGATTTTTTCTTAGTACGCTTCTTAGCAAGGTCTGTTAATGAAGTAGCAGGGCCATATAATATTTCTAAATCTTTATTGATAAATGTTTGTAGGAATGGTTTGAACACTGCCCATTCTTCACGTAAGAAAATATTAATTGGGATTGAACGATTTGATTCCCACCACCAAGTTTCTGCTAGTTCTAAAAATCGTTGTTTTAATTCTAAATCAACTATGCGGCCAAAGTCATACATTGTAGTAACCAGTTGATCCCTGTTCTGTACAATACCTACGTATTCTGAATTGCCATACATCACCACAGTGATAAATGGATACTTCTCTGACAGTTGTTTAAAAAAATCGTTCGACATGTTGATAAATATGTTATATGTATAATACTCAAGTCTATTTATATAATCAGGACCAGTTGGTAATATTAAATGATTATTCCAACACGAACATAATTTCAATGAGGTGGGCACCCGTGTACGCAAAAGATTTAAAACTACATAAAGGCACTGACAATGTATTAACTTTTAGATTCGTTAATCAAGACCAGAAGCCAGTATCGCTAACAGATACAACAGTTACATTTAGATTAATTCACAACAATGGTGAAGAATTAATTCTAAGTAAAGACCTAGAAGCAATTGATGCTGTTAAGGGACGTGCTAAAGTTACTATAACAGAAGCAGAACTTGATCTAGTATCAGCACAAACAGGTTACTATACACTAGAACGTAAAGTAAGTTCTAGTTCATTATACAATCCAGGATTTGTAGATGACAATGCCGGTGCCCGTGGCGTTATCGAAATCCTAGATTCAGTTATGCCTAAACACACTGCAAGTCGTTCAGTTACTATTCCTGATCACGGTAGCGACACTACATATAATTCATCAACTTGGACAGGTAATGATCAAGGTTTACAAACTTTACAATATACTCCAAGTGCATTTACAGGTAACGTACAAGTAGAAGGAGCCGTCGACGATTCAGGCGAATGGTATGACGTTGGTTCTACAGTAACATTATCTGCCTCATCAACTACAGGCTACATAAATATCAATGGATTTCATCCTTACTTAAGATTAAACATTGAAGAAACATCTGGATCAATTTCAGATATAAAAATTAGATAGTTGAATATAAAAAAATTAGCCGTATTTGGAGATAGTTGGATCTACGGAGACGAACTAGTAGACCCAACACATCCTGAATGGGAGTGTTGTTTTACACAAAATGATGACTACAGGCTTAGTCATTGCTTTTCAGGATTAATAGCAGATAAACTTGGCGTACCATATGAAAACTATGGACACCCAGGTGCTAGTCTACAATCTACAATATGGTCATTCCTTTGGTTTTTAGAAAACACAGATTGGACTGATACATTATGTCTTGTTGGACTAACAGGTTCAGATAGACAAACTTGGTATAATCCAGACCATGTAAGTTATTCAAATGATCCAGCGTGGAACAAGTTCGTGCATTCAACATGGGTAAACTTTGGATCTAGTGTTATTCCTGAGGAATGGCAACAGTTTGGTAAGCAGTACCTAACACTAAGTCATTGTGATGAACTATCAAAACTTAATTATCAACAAGCAGTTTATTTCTTTGATGGTATCAGTAAAACCAAAAACATTCCATTATTACAATTTAATTTATATAATCCAGGTACTAGCCTAGACGGTATTGAGACTCTAGAATGGCCTGATCAAAACTTACAAGAAATACTATTAGCAAGACCCGATTCGAAGCAAATACACGCACTTGGGCATCATCCAAATGAACAAGGTCACCAAATTTTATCAGAAATGTTGTATTCTCAAATAAATGATGTTATACTAACTTAATGTTAGATATTACGACCGTTATTCCTGCGAAGCACAAACGCACAGCAAGTGGCTGGGTGTCGTTTAATGCTGTCTGCTGTGAGCATAATGGTGAAAACAAAGACAAACGTCAACGTGGCGGTGTTAAACAAAATGGTGATGATTGGAGTTATCATTGTTTTAACTGTGGCTTCAAAGCAAGTTTTAAACTAGGACGTACACTAAGTTACAAAGCACGTAAACTATTATCATGGATGGGCCTAGATCAGAATACCATTGCTGGTATAAACCTAGAAAGTCTTAAGCACAAAGACATAGCACAACTAGTAGAAGCACAACGTGAAGTAGAAGTTAAAGTAGAGTTTGATTGCCGAGACTTACCAGAAGAACTACGCTTACTAGAAACTAGCGATGCAGAGTTTATTGAATATCTACGCAACAGAGGAATAGATTGGGAAGACTATCCTTATATGATATCGCCAGATGTTGAAGGACGTAATGCAAAACGTATTGTAGTTCCTTACACTTATGAGGGAGATGTAGTAGGTTGGTCAGCACGTTACTTAGATGATCGTACACCAAAGTATATTAATGAACAACAGCCAGGATATGTGTTTGGATTAGATCTACAACAAGAACACTGGACACAGTTAGTCGTAGTAGAAGGATTGTTTGACGCATTAAGCATTAACGCAGTAGCAGTTTTACACAATACTATCAGTGACAAACAAGCACAGATTATAAAACAACAACACAAACAAATAACAGTAGTACCTGATCAAGACGAAGCAGGACTTAAATTAATTGATCGTGCAGTAGAACTAGGTTGGGCAGTTAGTATTCCAGATTGGCCAGAACACGTTAAAGATGTTAATGACGCTGTAAAACATTATGGTAGACTAGGAACATTAATAACAATTATGAACAGTCGTGAAACCAGTAAGATTAAAATTGAATTGGCAAAACGTAGACTAGTTAAAACTATTAAATAACTGCATGGATATATTTGATAATACAAAACCAAACATCATTATGATAGCCGATGTTGCTGAACCTTTGTTCATGCAAAAGAGTTGTGGAATAACTCGTGTAGCCAGTGAACTTAGACAAGCAGGATATGAAGTGGCTTTATTAAATCATCTTCATGTATTTGAATATGAAGAATTAAAATATATTTTATCTAATCTTATCAGTGATCAAACATTGTTTGTTGGTGTTAGTAATTTTTTCTACAGAGATCTTAGTGGTGAGTTTAATGGAAAACATGGTGAAGTATTTTGGCCATTGCCAAAACCAGGCCAAATGGTACCACATGGTTTAAAATACAACAAAGATTTTAAAGATCACATTAAAAGTTTAAATCCAAATTGTAAACTGGTAATTGGTGGTCCTATTGCAGGCGATGGTGAATACAATCGAGAATATGACTATGTACTTCAGGGGTATGCTGACTGTTCTTCCGTAAATCTAGCAAACCACCTAGCCAATGGCGAACCCTTAAAGTCTAGTAGACGTAGTATCTGGGGTTTTACTCTAATAGACGATATACGTGCTGAAGGATTTGATATTACACAGTCTAAAACAGTGGTTAAAGATTATGATTGTGTTCTTCCAGGAGAAACAACAACCATTGAAATAGCTCGTGGTTGTGTATTTAAATGTGCATTCTGCAGTTACCCGTTCAACGGTAAAAGTAAAAATGACTTTATTCGTCGTGAAGAGCTAATATATCAGGAAATGGTAGACAACTACGAAAAATTTGGAGTTACTAGATATATTTTTAGTGATGATACGTTTAACGACAGTCCAGAAAAAGCATATATGATTAATCGTGTTAGTAAACGTTTGCCGTTTGACTTAGAGTTTTGGGCATATACTAGAATTGATTTATTAGCCAAACATATTGATACCGTAGAACAATTAGTTGAAGCAGGCCAACGAGGAATGTATTTTGGTATTGAAACCTGGAATAAAAAATCTGGTGAAGTTATTGGTAAAGGATTAGCCAAAGAAAAACAAATTGAAGCATTACGCTATCTCAAGGATCGTTGGGGTGATCAATTAATGTTGCATGGTAATTTTATTGTGGGATTACCACACGAAACACCTGAATCAGTACAGGCCACAGCTGATGCTTTGTGTGAGCCTGATTTTCCGTTAGACTCAGCATTGTTTTTAAACTTTACCATTGAAAATACACAGAACTTTACTTTTAACAGCGAAATAGCACTTAATCCTGAAAAGTTTGGTTATAAAATTGTACAAACTTCTCCTATTACTTTAGAATGGGAAAATGAGCATTTTACATATCAAGAAGCAATTGATTTAACTAAAAAATTAAATGCACAAGTTGTTGAAAAAATTAATCGTGTTAATGGATTACAGAGTTTTTATATTGCTAATATAGGTTTTGATTTAGACTTTAGTAGAAATAAACAGTTTAGTGAATTTGCGTGGAACAGTGTTTGGAATCAAAAACAAAAAAGAGGTACAGAATATAGAAATGCAGTCTATAATAAATTTAATATTAATCCGTTTAAAAGATATGTACCTGAACAACCCCTAGCAGAGTCTTGGTACGGAAAACAAGAATACGAAAGAGCAATTAGCCCAGGAATGGAAATATTTGGCAAGAAATAAAGTAGGCATAACTAAAATAGGATGTTATAATTATCACATATGGCAAAAGAATACACATTAGAAATGCAAAAATTGTTCTTGGAGATGATGCTTCAAGACGCACAAAGTTATATCCGTGTACAAAACATCTACAATCCAGAAAACTTTGATCGCAGTTTACAAGAAGCGGCTAAGTTTATCAAAGAACATGTAGATAAGCACAAAGCCATACCTACACTTGAACAAGTACAAGCAGTAACTAAAACAAAACTAACACACGTTCCGGACTTAACTGATGAACACTATAGTTGGTTTATGGAAGAGTTTGAAGGCTTTACTAAACGCCAAGAACTAGAACGTGCTATTCTAAAGTCAGCAGACATGTTAGAAAAAGGCAACTACAATCCTGTAGAAAAATTAATCAAAGACGCAGTACAAATATCACTGACAAAGGATATGGGTACAGATTACTTTGAAGATCCTAAAGGTAGACTTGAACTATTAAAAAGTAAAAACGGACAGGTATCAACAGGTTGGCCTGCTATGGATAGACCATTATATGGTGGATTCAACAGAGGTGAGCTACAGATATTTGCAGGTGGATCAGGTTCAGGTAAGAGTTTGTTTATGCAGAACTTGGCAGTTAACTGGAGTCAACAAGGACTTAACGGTGTTTACATTACACTAGAACTTAGTGAAGGACTTTGTGCTATGCGTATTGATAGTATGATGACTAATACAAGTTCAAAAGAAATCTTTAAGAAACTTGAAGATGTTGAAATGAAAGTTAAACTAGTTGGCAAGAAGTCAGGTAAGTTACGCATCAAGTATATGCCAGCACAGTCAAATGTTAATGACATTAGAGCATACTTAAAAGAACTAGAAGTACAAACAGGTACTAAAGTAGACTTCTTATGTGTTGACTACTTAGACTTGATTATGCCTGTGAGTGCTAAAGTGTCGCCAAATGATTTGTTTGTTAAAGACAAGTATGTGTCGGAAGAATTAAGAAACTTAGCAAAAGAACTAGACATTATATTTGTTACAGCATCGCAGTTAAACAGAGCGGCTGTAGAAGAAGTAGAGTTTGATCATAGTCATATTGCAGGTGGCCTAAGTAAAATTAATACTGCTGATAATGTGTTTGGTATCTTTACAAGTCGTGCTATGCGTGAGCGTGGTAGATATCAAGTACAGTTAATGAAAACTAGAAGTTCAAGTGGTGTAGGCAGTAAAGTAGACTTAGAG
>Ga0255766_10005069_pt1 | contig 11044 bp, 9 predicted proteins | sample 071ome_23_FD_179966 | JGI IMG/M metagenome (GOLD analysis project Ga0255766, IMG submission 179966) | Coastal salt marsh microbial communities from the Groves Creek Marsh, Skidaway Island, Georgia - 071403BT metaG (version 2) | ecosystem: Environmental > Aquatic > Marine > Intertidal zone > Salt... | reverse complement strand
GCCCAGCCGAACCATTTGCTCGGCCCGGTCTGGTCCCAGCCAGGTCTCGGCGTAAAGCTCTGAAAGGATGAAGTGGTAGTAGGGATTTGCGGACACCAGAGCCCCCAGTGCTTTTAGCTGACGGGTTTGGTCTTCGGTGCTATAGGCAAAGTGCTCTAGAGTCATGCGATGATCGGCCCGGGGTGACTCCCGCAAAAGCTCTTCAAGAAGCTCGATGAACCAGCCCGCCGCCGCGTCACCGTTGGCATGGGCGTGTAGCTGAAAACCTGCATCCCAAAAGGTTCGGGCGTAGTCCGCTGTCAGGTCTCGGGGGGCCATCCACACGCCGCTGTGGCCATCCAGATAGCCCGGCGGGCCGAACTGACTGAGGCCGGAAAAAATGGCGCCATCGAGCATCAGTTTGAAATGGTTTCCGACGCTAACCCGATCCGTGTTTTGGGCTTGCCAGGATCTGACTTGCTCCAGTGCGTCCTCTGGCGCTACACCGCGATTAATGAAATCCACAATGATCGGGGTCAAGATAATCCGAGTCGGCACCGGGTAGGCCTCTGCCACTGCACGAATGCCTGCTATCTCCTGTTCGGGGTTACCAAATATCCCGGTTCCCATATCGAGGGCGGTTGTGACGCCGCTCTGATGCATCATGGCTAAAAAATTCTGCATGCCTTTGCCATAGCGCGCAGGCTCGAAGAGGAAGTTGAAGGAACCCATCACCGCCTTTAAGCCGTTCTCGTAAAAGTGTCCGCGCTCCCAGGACGCATCGTGGACTTGTGCCGCATCTTCCGCGGAAATTCCCAGCATGTTCCACGCGGCATCGTTGCCGATGACCTCGTGAAAGGAGCGATGCCAGATGATGACCGGCTGATCCCCGAACCACTCATTGAGATCCTCACGCCAAATTTCCCCGTGCCACAGGGGGTGATAGCCCCAGGCAATAAAAGGAACCGCCTGATCAGTGTGTATCGCGGCGAGTGCCGTGAGTTTTTCCTTATAGGTTTCTGGGGTTTTAGCGCCAGGGAACTCCCCGGTGGGCAGGGACCAGTCGTCCGGGGCAAGAAACGGAAATTGGGTAAGTACGGCAGGAAGTGACGGATGAACATGGGGCTCTATAAACCCGGGAATCAGAACCTGATCCTCAAACTGGCGGTCAATACGCCCACCTTTTATCCGCAGGACGGGTTCCAGTGAGTCGACATCCCCCACCGCGACGACCCGACCGTCCTCGACGGCCACCGCTGTCGCCGTGGGCATCGCTGGTTCCATTGTGCGAATCAGCTTGGCGGTGTAGACCGTCACGTCCGCAGTCGCCGGCAATGCGAAAAGGCAGAGTGCAATCAGGGCGAGGAAGGGACGGCACAGCATGGCGGATCTCAAAACAAAGCGTGCTTGGAGTGTCACCTATTGAATGGTTTTAATCCAGTCGCCGATGCGGGGCTCGCCGCTGGGATAGTAGCCATTGATCAGCCGGAGCTGGTCCTCGGCGTCGGGAATGCGCGCGCTGGAAGAAAGGCTGTTTAGAGTTGCTCCGCGGGGCACTTGTACATAGTGCAGGTTGCGGCTCTCGCCTTTAACTTTTTCCCGTGCGGCGAGTGGTCTGAAGCTCTCAATGATGGTCAGCAGGTTGGCATCCCCCGATGCGATGTCGGGGGTTTCTCCGGTAAAGAGAAAACGATAGCGATGATCGATAACCGCCAGACGTTTACTGACCCCATTGCCCGACGCAATGGCCGTGCTCCCCTTCAACCCAAATTGGTCGAGTTCTGCTTGATTGGTGAGCTCACCAGTCGCTTGTGTTGTTAAAAAGTCATTGGGCGCTACGGCAGGGTCAACTTTCGAGAGGGACAGGGTGACCTTTTCGTTTCCGTCGGCGGATGTGGCGACGATCGAGCGGGATCCTTGCTGCACCGTCCAACCCTCGGGATAGCTAAAGGAAAAGTCGAGCTTGTTGTGATAGAAACGATTGGGTTCCGCTTGGGCTTGAGCACTGGCCCCAAAAACCAGGCCCTCTACCTGAGAGCGGAAGGCACCGGGTAATTCGGGGTCCTCGGGCTGATTGTCCAGATCAAGATTGTTGGCGGTCTTCACCACGGTTTGAAGTCGAAGGTCATTGCGGGGGTGGCTGGCGTACAGGCCGTGGTAGGTCCCAACGGGCTTACCCGATGATTTTGCCTGAACCCGTCGAAACATCTCCTGGTCTTTCAGCACGCCAATTACCGAGAGGAGGGCGTCCGCATCGTAGCCGCTTCTATGCATAAACTCGGCACCGGCTGCATCGGCCTCCAGCTCCATATCGCGCCCAAAGCCGCTGATGACCTCGGCGCCAACCATGCGGGCAGCATCATAGACATCGCCGCTCCCTGTCAGAATGTAGGCTGTTGTCGCGAGTATGGTGGAGGTGGTCGACTGGGTTTTGCGTCTGCTGTGATGCCGCTCGGTGATGTGACCAATTTCATGAGCAATGACACCCGCCAGCTCGGCCTCCGTTTCTAGGTAGGCCAGCAAACCACGGTTGATGTAGATGTAGCCGCCGGGCAGGGCGAAGGCGTTGATATCGGGTGAGTCCAGTACGGTAAAACTGAAATGGGCATCGGGCATCGACGAATTGGCTACCAGTCGCTGGCCGATGTCGTTGATGTAGGCGGCCAGCTCGGGATCGTCATAGACACCAATGGCCTCGATCATTTCCCGATACTCTTCGGGGGTGTCCTCGGGAAGATCAACCTGTCTGCCACCGACGGTGACTGTGGGCGAGGCAGCGTTTGCCGCCAGCGAGCCAGCTAACAGCAGGCTTGCAATGAGACGACAGGCATGAAGTCGAGAAAACATGGCTAGGGGAGCGTGCTTAGCGAGTGGCCGAGAGATAATCGAGCAGCTGATCCCCGAGGCTGTCACAGGCGGTACCTTGCACGGGTGCAATGATCGGGATGGGTACGACGACTGCGGGCATATAACTCTGGCCGCTGGTGTTGGCGCTGATTCGGCCGACCTCGGTTTGATCGGTAAAATCCCAGATAGTTGCCTCGTAGTCGGACGCGTTGCCCCAGGTGCCAAAACCGAAGCAGCCAGCGCCACCGGGGCCGACGCCGCAGGTCATTGAGCCCGAGCTATTGGTTTCGATGGTCGAGCCATCAATCCAGATCATGTACTCCAATTTGATATCGGTGAACTGATTGGCCACCGGTTCCTGCATGAGCAGTCGATCGATGTCTTGAGGTCGCAGGGGCGCGGTGCGGGGCTCAAACCAGGGGTACATCATGTTGATGAACTCCAGTTCGTGTAACACCGTGATGGAGTTGTCACCCCGACGAATGTGATCGCCTATGCATTCAATAAAATCGAACTCGGTTTCGTAATCGGGTGCATGGCGCCGGCCCAGTATCACGACCGAGGAATCTCCAATTCCCTCGGTGGGTTCAAGAAAGGTCATCTCGTCGACAGTCGCGGTGACACAGCCTTGGAGAAACAGGAATAAAACGATCAGTGCTGACCCGTAGCCCAAGGAGCGCTTATTCCCTATGAGGTGGCGGGATGTAGTGAGAGCGCGATTCATGAAGAAGCTCCCTCGGGTTCATCAGGGGTACCGCTGCTGTCACCATTTAATGCTGCTGCGGGAACCTCCGTGATAGCGTTGCGTGTTTCCAGCCACTCGATCACCGCTGGCACCCGGTGAAAGGAAGTCGCGAAATTGGCGCCCGCATCTCGCAGTGCTACCACCGCGGCCAGGTTTACCGCTTCCTCATCCGACTGCAGGAATGCCGTGGGTGTTTTGCCGTAGGCACTAAGGGTCCAGTCGGCGATGCTCTGATTTGGATCGTAGGTCAGTTCGCCGTCACTGTGCTCGTGAATGGCGTCAGTGGTGACCAGACGAAATCGGTACTTCATCCAGATCTCATAGACCTTGACGTTGGTGTGTAGCGGAATGGTGTACTGCAGGTCTTCGACGTAGGGAATAATCACGGCGTCGATGTCCTGCTCGACAGCGTGCAGGGCGTCATGGCTATCGATATGGACGATGTTCGTGAACATGCCGCCTAACAGCGTGTCCCAGAATTCAACTTGGGCATCGCCAGTTTTTACCAGCCAGTCGGTTTCTTCTCGCCCGGCCGCTTCATCGTAAATCTCGTGGTTGGCGAAGCTCTCGGTGTAGACGACACCGAGGGTAAGCGGCGTTTGCTCCATGAGCGGTTTTGGAAAATTGCCCTGGACCACCACCTGCTTTGCCCCACAGGCAGCCAAAAAAAGAACAACGGCTGCAGCTGCAGTGAGTCGGATGGTGCGATTAGGGTCTGAAATCATTGAGTCCAACGAAGGTGCCACCATTTCGATAGGTCAGTTCTCGCATCAGTGTAGCAAAACGTACCCCGGTAGTTTGTAGTTGGGGGGGGCGAATAAACTGGACAGGAAACCCGACAGCGTGGATTCGCACCCGTCTTTCACCGTCAAAATTGTCGGCATTGAGCTGATCTACTGTCTGAACCACGCTGCGAATCGAGTCGCCGGTGAATTCATCACCAAACACGTAGATAGATATTTTCTTGTTAGGGTCATAGAAGGTACGCACTGCCGCAGTAATACCTTCGACCGGGGAGCTATTGGAAAAGACGTTCCAGTTGGCGAGATTTCGCAAAATGAGACTGCGCCGGGCAGGGGTATCGGGTATCCACTGACTCCGATAGCGGGAAAACAGATAGTTCCCCATATCGTTTAATACCTGAATTCCTTTGACTTCCGGGTAAATGTTCAGGGTGGCCTCCATCTCCTTGAGCATGCGCTCCCAGGCGTAAGAAAACATCGAGCCGGAGGTGTCAATAATGAAAATGATGTACTCGCTATCGACCGGGATACCCCCAATCAATTGATTTTTCTTTTCGCTGTTAATGCCCAGCAGTCGTTTTTCTTCTTCGCTTAACTGCTGGCGGGCGATGGCGAGCTGTTGCTGAACAATGCTGTTGGTGTTGCGCGTGGTCTCAAGGGCGTCAAAGCGTGACTGGGCTTTTGCCAGCGCTCCTTGGAGGATAGCAATGCGCTCTTTGTACTGAGATATTTGTTCCTGTTTGGCATCGAGTTCACGATTTAAAATTGTGGTTTCTCCCCGAATCTCGAACAACTGCTCGGTGAGCTCAGCAACTTTGCCGTCGGCCACGATCGTGGATTTCTCCAGAATCTGTGGTTGCACGGTTTTTGTGATCATTAAAAGCAGAATGACCGCGCCGAAGCCACAGCAGATAACGTCCAGAAAGGAGATCGAAAATTCAGGAGTGCCCCGTCGCTGCCTCATGGCCAATCCTTAGAGGGCGACATAAATGAGCCGCCCGTCACTTGCGCCAACTGCCAGTATTCAGATGCCGCCATCGGATCGCCTTCCATGGGGGCGAGGATAATATTAACCGGCACACCCGCCGGTAGCCGCCGAACCGCGGACCTGAATAGCTCGAGTCGGTCCCGTCCCGAGATCGTTGTTTTTCGTGGCGGGGCATCTCCCTGTGTGGGTAAACCATCGGTGATCAGAAAAATGTTGTCTGGCCCTCCCGGTAGCGCCGCCACTGCATCAAAGGCTTTGTGCAGGCTAGTTCCGTCGGAGGGGAGTTGCTGGCGCAGGGCGTCGGTTGCGCTTTTCAATAACTCCCCATCTGCGACGTCGAGCCAGCGGTTTTTCTTATCTTCAAGAACTGACTTGGCTTCGGTGTTGAAGGCAATGATCTGAAACTGTGCATTGATGGGTAGCTGCGCAGTGAGCCAGTCGACAGTATTCAGTGTGCGAACCCATTTGGGCGCTGTTTGCTGGAGCTGGGCGTCCATGTTTCTGAGCCGGATGACATTGACAATACTGTCAGCAAGCATGCTCGCGGAGGCGTCTACGAGAATAACGATGCGGCTACCCCCGAGGTTTAAGCCCGTCAGATACTGACGGTTGCCCACCCCCACGTACTCACGAGCACTTCGACCCGCCTGCGCTTCGGCGGCTTCCTTAAGTTTTTCCACTCGCTCCTCGAGTCGGTTAATTTCAGCTTTCAGAGCCTCCACATCCTGATCTTCACTCAGGCCGCTTTCTTCAAGGGACGCAATAAGTGCTTCGTAATTGTCGAGCTCTTCGGTCACCCGGGTTGCTAACCCCTGAGCGTCAACGATGTCCAGATCAGCACTGGTAAGAGCGTTGCGAAGACGGACGAGACCGGCCTTGCCCTCCCGGATGTCTTCTTCCAGCAGGTCGATTTCCGCAAACACCTCGGCGTTGACGGTTCGACTCTCAATTTCCATCGAGTGATCGATGATAAGGAACACCAAGACCACCGCCCCGAAACCACAGGACATAATGTCCAGAAAACTGAGGTTGAAGGTCGATGTCTGCCGCTTACGTCGAGTCAACCATTACTCCTCGACGGCGATGAGCTGCGCGTTGAATCCCATGGCATCGGTGATGACATCACCGACAGTGAAAACATGGCCAGCCTCAGCTGCTTGGCCGTTGATGTTGAGGTCCTGAGGGATGGGTGCGGCAAGTATGATCGATGTGCCCTGCTGCTCGAGTTGAATCTCCTGTGGCGAGAGTGCGCCCGGTGTAAAGGCTTTGGCGATGCCGCCGCTCACCCAGTGGGTGGGTCGGGGGAGCGGGTTTGACTCTTGAGATTCTGTGGCGGGAGCAGGACTCTCGGTCTGGGGTGCCACCCGGGAGTTGGTGGATTCTGCGGGTACCCGACGCTGAAGAACCAGCGCATCCGGCGCCTGCCGCAGACTGTCGGCAAATTTTAGTGTGGTGGTGACGATAGCGCCGTTGTCGATGCCTGCCGCAGAGCCACCCATGACCAATCCGGGCAGCTGATCGAGGGGCGATTCCAGCAGTATCGGTGAGTCTGGATTCAACAAGGGCTGAAGCGCCTTCGCGTAGGCGGCGCCAACGCAAGCCAGATCCTCCTGAGTTACCCGGACGTCATAGCCATTGATCGACATGTGCGATTCACCTTGGGCTTTCAGGGTGGCGAGGAAGACCGGGAGTTGGTCGTATAAGGTCTGTTCTCCGTCCGCGGATCGAAGCGGATCAAAACGGGTTTGATCCACAAAAGCGCCAGCAATACTGTTGGCCAAGCGATCCTGCAGAGCGAGCAGTCCCTCACCCGGCAATGCCTGAGAGTTTGTTGCGGCCACGTGGCCATCGGAGACCTGAAACTGGGTGACCAAGGTCTGGTGTAGCTGAAGTTCAACGTGCAGTCCCTGTCCCATGCCGCTGGCGCTACCGAGCAGCGCGGATCGGTGAATCAATCCGTCGATCGAAAAGGGGAGGTGTTCCACAATACCTAGCAGGAGTGACAGCTGCTCGCGCGTAAAGCTCCCGGGCACGGTGAGTAGGACACGATCGGGTCGATTGGCTTCCTCGTAAAGGGTCTGAAGATGTTCATGGGCAAGATCGGCTGTGTGTCGTGCCTTACCCAGTGGAGGTGACAGCGGCGCGGTGCCTAGTTGCGACCAAAAGCGCGTGTTGACCTCGCGAGGGGTACGTCGTTGGGTGCGCAAGGCCGCTATCCCGAAACGAAATTGCTTGCCATCGAACCAGGCGTATCCCGGGGATTCGATGTCCGTGTCATCTCGCCAGATTTTTAGCGCGGTGTCGTGAAGGTCCAGAACAGCCGTCATGATCTCGGTACTGCAAGGTGGCGAAGGAGTTTGCGATCGATGTACCGCTGGGTGCTAAGGACGAGGCGCTCTTGGGAGAGTTGCAGCTGGTGTAAGGCAAACATAATGATGATCGATAGAACCAGCGCGACAAAGGTGCTGTTGAAGGCAACCCCCAAACTCACGGTGACCCCCGAGATATCGCCTTCTACCGCCTTATAGGCTTGCCCAAGCGCGTCACCGATACCCCGTACGGTGCCGATAAACCCGATGGAGGGGATGGCCCAGGAGATATATCGCACCATGGAAAGTTCCGAATCCAGTCGATCTGCTTCGATGTCGCACTGTTCTCGCACGGACTCGGATACCGCGGGGATCGACTGTGTCGTCGCAAAACGTTGGAGCGCATTCATGAGTGCCCGTGGCAGCAGAAAATCCTGCTCTTCTTCAGGGAGAGCTTCCAAGGCACGAGCGTAGTCTCTTGAGTCTTGCGGCAGCAGGCTGGTGCCGGTGGGAACATCCATTAGATTGCGCCCCAACATTCCCTGCTCAAGTCGGGTGCGATGGGCCTTGAGGCCCATGATCGCCAGAGCCCATAACAGCAGGATAAAACATGCCTCTTGCTCAAAATCCCGGATGACGATGGCAAGTGTTCGCTGCGCTTCCACCGCCTCCCCGGCAGCCTGCAGGGCGGCCTGCGCGGCGAGTTGTGCTTCCGCGGTGGGGCGAATGAGTCCGATATAGACGCCATGCACCACGATGACTGCAAGAAGCAGGGCAAAAACCTGATAGAGAAATTCGTTATTGATACGCAAAGGCATAGTAGAGATCCTGCTTATATATCAACGGGGAAGGATACCGAGCTGTCCTCGGAGATCGTCTCGCTGGGAATGTAGTCCATTGTGGGTCGTGCGGTTGGGTTCACCTCAAGGGGCGCCTCTTCTTCCCGCTCTGGGGCAGCCACTTGAGAGGACTCGGATTCGGTAGCCGGTTCTGGGAGGGTTGATTCCTGTGCCCCTAGGCCAGCAGACAACAGCCCTGCGGCCAGGGCCAAACTCCCCAGTATTGTGACTATAAGTGCTTTGTAGCCGGCAGCGCTTTCGACCTCCTGTGCCACTATTTGTCTGATGACCTTATTCTGCATAGCGCGCTATCCTGAAACCCAAGTCGTCCCTGCCCGCGGCTCCATAATCACGGTAGGTGAGCCGAAGTTCCGCCAGTCGACTCAGCGCCCAGCTTGCGCCTCTGACGGTGTAGTTGTCTCCGTTCACACTGCCCAGCGGGTCGGTGGCGAGTTCTGCATTGGCAGATGGAATCACGTAAACATCGTGAACCCATTCCGCCACGTTACCCCCCATATCGTACAGGCCCCGGTGGTTGGGCGGAAAGCTCGCCACTGGCGCTGCCACGATATGACCGTCCGCGTACCCGTTAAGGATACGGCCGGTCACCAAGGCAGAGGTATTGTCTGCTAGGTTCACCACGGGCGCACTGGGTGGGAATTCCTCACCCCAGGCAAATTTCCGATAGCCCTCGCCCTCGATCCGAGCCGCGTAAGACCATTCGGCCTCAGTGGGTAGGCGATAGCCGGTGCTGGATGCGTTGTAACCCCGGATAATGCCTTCGCTCTCTCGATAGAAAGGCGGTAACCCCTCCTTAGCGCTCAGCCAGTTACAGAACCGGGCTGCCTGTTGCCAGCTGATCTGGGCCACTGGCTGATGCTCCCGATTGAGGCTATTGCCCTCAATTTGCCCGCTGCTATGGCTTTCCAGAAACTGTCTGAACTGGGCGTTAGTGGTCTCTGTTGTTGCCAAGTAAAAAGCGCGTTCGAGTTTTACCGTGTGCAGCACTTCATTGGAGCGCCGTCCCGGCTCTCGCCGCGATGCCCCCATGGAGAACTCATTCATGGGTTCGGCGATCGGATCGATTAGCACCAGCGTTTGTCCCAACGGCGACACAATCTCGGGTTTGATCGCTGCCTTGCGGGCTTCTGCCTCGGTAAGCAGAGCGATATCCACGACCTGCTCCAGGCCTTCGCGGGGCGTGACCTGCAACCGCTCGCTGGCATAGCCCGGTGCCCGAATTTCAACCCGCTGGGTTACCGCGGGGAGGGCGAGTGTCTGATCTCCACGACCCATCACCGTGCCATTCACTAGAAGCTCAGCGCTCGACGGCTGAACACGAAAAGTGACGTCACCCAGCCGGGGAGTCAGCGTGATGTCCCGGGTTGCGGTATTGCCGCGGGCCAGTTCGAGGGTCAAGCGGGCACGCTGATAGCCGGATTTCGTGAGCTGTATGCTGTGGGCCTCATCGGGTGTGAGCTCAATCTCCAGCGGTGTTCGGCCCTCGAAGGTACCATCCACCGCCACCGCTGCGCCCGTCGGTTTAGACGTGAGTGAAAGCACACCCGCAGAGGGTTTTAGCTGGACGGGTCCGATCTCTTGGGGGATACCCGCAACCACCGTGAGTTCAACTGGGGCATCCACATACCCGTTGGCGCGAATAATCAGCTCGCGCTCGCCGCTCATGATTTCAAGTGGCGTGCCGGCATTTCCTATCGGTTCTCCATCCAGCCATACGCTGGCGTTTTCTGGTGTCGAGGTAACCAGTATGTCAGCCCAGTCGGGTTCGAGGTCGACGCTCAGGGTCTGTTCGACCCCCCGGCCGGTAACATCGATGGTGGTGTTTCGCTCGATGTAGCGGGGCAGCGAAAACCTCAATGCCGCGGATCCGGCGGGCAGCGAGAGCCGCTGCAAGGGTGTGACGCCGATAGCAACCTCGTCTAAAAAAACCTCGGCTCCAGCCGGCGCGGATTCGATGGTGACCCACCCGGGTTTGATGGCGGGACTGATATCCAGACGCTGGCTCTCTGCGTCGCCAACGGTGATCGTGTCCTCGAAATCTTCGTAGCCGGCCACCTTTACTACCAGTTCGTACTCGCCGCTTCGTAGGAGGTATCTGGGACCGATAGGGATCGCGATGCCTGACAGGCTTATGTCAGCTGTTCCAATAGCATCCACGACGATGTCCAGTGAGCGGGCTGTGAGTAGAAAAAACAGCGCGTAGATAACGATGGCGCCGCCTACACCACCGACCAATAGAGGCCATCGTCGAACTCCCTCTGATGGACCGGTGGTGCTGAGAGGTTCAAAGGCCGTCGCACTGAGCGGCCCGTCTGACTGGCCGGGCTGCTCTGATGCCGGTATTGGGCTAAAGCCATCTGCCTTAAGAGGCTTGTCGTCTTCGTTCATGGGCATTAGATACTTTCCGTGCAGCGGACGTCGACGGCGCCTTTTTGTCCCGGTTTCAGGCTGAAGGAAACCCGAACATCACGGAAGCCTGTCCGCACCCCCATGGCGACGTAGTCACCCGGTCGGAGCGTTAAATTCTGTTCGCTGAATGCGCCAAGCCGGCGAACCCGCAGGAGAGTCACATC
>Ga0255766_10005065_pt1 | contig 11051 bp, 7 predicted proteins | sample 071ome_23_FD_179966 | JGI IMG/M metagenome (GOLD analysis project Ga0255766, IMG submission 179966) | Coastal salt marsh microbial communities from the Groves Creek Marsh, Skidaway Island, Georgia - 071403BT metaG (version 2) | ecosystem: Environmental > Aquatic > Marine > Intertidal zone > Salt... | reverse complement strand
CAGGGAGAAGAGTATTGATGGAAGTATTTACAGTTAAAGAATGGGAAGAGAACTTTGATTCTCTTCTCGTAAGGGTAGAAAATGGAGAGCACATAGGTATTATGGGAGATGATGGTAAGGCAGCAGTTATGATGCCCATAGATGATGAACTTTACCGAATATACACTGAGAATAATAACGAAGCTCAGTAGTTCATCATCACGGGAATATAGCTTAATGGTTAGAGCGCCCTGCTTATAACGGGGTAGTCTGGGTTCAACTCCCAGTATTCCTATCGTGCTGGTTTAGCTCTCTGGTGAAAGCAGCGAACTCATAATTCGCCTAAGGTGGGTTCGATCCCCACAACCAGCACCTTGCGAGTATGGTGGAATCGGTAGACACACCAGACTTAAAATCTGTTGACCATTGTGGTCGTGGGAGTTCAAGTCTCCCTACTCGCACTAAAATAAATAAGACAAAACCCGTAAGTTATGTCTTATAGGATAGACACTGCATACTGCTGGTATGATAATGGCAGTATGATAGTGAAAATGTACTTTATCAATCAGGTTCCATTCACATTTGATGAACTGCCTGATGGACACTTGGAAGACAAAGAATTAGTAGAACTTGCAAATAAAGAAACGGCATTTGAACCAGAAGACTTATACAGAAGTTCCTTCTATCTTATAGATGAAGAGGCTCATCCTTGTCTGTTTCTTATGGATTTGGAAAATCCAGAGGATATGCCACAGGAAGAATTTGAGTTTCAATATGATGAAGAGGATTTAATGGGCTGATAAATAAAACATAGAAATATCTTAGAAGTCATAATACAATGCCTCTGAATAAGTTAGAAAACTTTATCAAGAACACTGAAGGTCGAATTCTTTATGTAAGTCCAGCAGATTTAGATTCGACAGATAGCATTCTCAACACTGGTAACTCACTTGCTCGTCCATTCAAAACGATTCAGAGAGCACTGATTGAGGCGGCAAGATTCTCATATATCAAGGGAAATAGTAACGACGAGACGGAGAAGACCACCATTCTTCTGATGCCTGGTGAGCATATCATCGATAATAGACCAGGATGGTCTATGTTTAATGATAGTGGAACAGCAAAGGTTCTTCGTTCCGATGCATCTGCCGCAGAAATTGTTCCAGCAGATTTCTACTTGTCATTAGAATCTAATTTTGACTTAACACAACCCAACAATCACCTTTATAGATTTAATAGTGTTAATGGTGGTGTTATTGTTCCTAGAGGAGTATCAATCGTTGGTCTTGACTTAAGAAAGACCAAGATTCGTCCTAAGTATGTTCCAAATCCAACGGACAGCACACCAAACTCGGCAATTTTTAGAATTACTGGTGCAGGTTATCTCTGGCAATTCTCTGTTTTTGATGGAGATGAATTGGGTCTTGTTTATACAAAGAATAATAACTTCAGCACATCTAATCAAGCAACTCCAACATTCTCACACCATAAACTCACCGTATTTGAGTATGCCGATGGTGTAAATGAAGTTTCAACCTACGGCATTACAGATCTTGGAATGTACTATGCGAAACTTTCTGTCGCATATGGTACTGGTTCTGGAAGAGATATTGATGACAAGTTCCCAGCACTTCCAAAAGGATTTGAACCACAAAGACCAGAATATGAAATTGTTGGTGCATTTGCCGCAGATCCACTTAAAATCACAAGTATTGAGGCTGGAAGTGGTGGTGTAGTATCCAATAGAGTTACTGTAACCACAGAAACTCCACACGGACTTTCGGAAGGAACACCAATTCGTATTACTGGTGTAACTCCTATTGATGGAGATACAAACTACAATATCTCCACAAAAGTAAGTGAAGTAGATGCGGATAATACAAATATCTTCTATTATAATTTACTTTATGCACCAGCAACGATGACGACTCCTGGCGTCATCACTGGTAATGAATTTGTAACCATTGAGACTGACACCGTATCTGGTGCATCTCCTTATATCTTTAATATCTCCATGCGTTCTGTATGGGGCATGAACGGAATGCACGCCGATGGAAGTAAGGCAACTGGTTTCCGTTCAATGGTTGTTGCCCAATTCACTGGTGTATCACTTCAAAAAGACGACAGAGCATTTGTAAAGTATAGTCCTTCTGCAAGAGATTATAGTGATAATATTGCCATTACCCCAGAATATGGTGGAGCACTGGCAGGAAATTCTTCATCAAAGGGAACTGTATATCACTTAGATCCCGATGCGATTTATAGAAGTGGATGGGAATCCACACACATCAAAGCTTCTAATGATGCATTTATTCAGATAGTTTCCGTCTTTGCAATTGGATATAACAAGCACTTTGAGTGTTTGAGTGGTGCTGATATGTCCATCACCAACTCTAACTCAAACTTTGGACAAATATCGCTTGCTGCTGATGGATTTAAGAAAGAGGCATTTACAAAAGATGATAATGCGTATATTACTCACATTATTCCACCAAGAGCAATCACTGGTTCGGAAGAAAATATTGATTGGTTGACAATTGATTATAATGCATCAAATAGCGCAACCAAGTTATATCTTGATGGATTTACTTCCGAAGATATTGTTCCTCCAATTCTGACTCAAGGATATAGAGTTGGTGCCAGAGTTGGAGATAAGTTATACTTAGAAGTTGGCGGAACAGAATACTCGGCAAATATTCTGATGACCGATGGTGCCACAAGTTCCGTCAAAGAATATTCTGTCGGAGCACCATCAACTAATATCTTTACACTTTCATCAGGCACACATACACTTGCAACTGGTGAGAAAGTAATCATTATTAGTGATGATGGAGATTTACCAGAGAATCTGAGAACCAATACGGTTTATTATGCAATTGTCCCAAGTGGAAGCACGACAACATTTAAGTTGGCAGCATCAGAATCGGATGCAAGCAATGATTCTCCAATTACTGTTTATGGCGGAACAAACCTTAAAGTTCTGAGTAGAGTATCCGATAAGGTTTCTGGTGATATTGGACATCCAGTTCAGTGGGATGGTTCTCAATGGTATATTACTACTGCAACTGGAAATACAATCTATCCGGCAATTTCTTCTCTTACTGGAACGTCAGAAGCATCTTATATTAAGAGAATTGCCGATACAAGAAGTCTTGATGAAAAGATTTATAAAATTAGAGTTGTAGTTCCAAAAGAACTTTCTGGTTCCAAGACACCAGGAAATGGATTTGTTATCCAAGAATCCAGTTCCACTGGATATCGTGGAATTGACAATACAGATTTTCTCAAGTCTACAATTACTGCGGCAGATGACTATGATTATAACAGAAATCCAAGATTCATTGCCACCTGTACTTTTAGCAGTTCAACGGCAACAGTAAGAACTGAACTTCCTCATAATCTCACAACTGGTGACAGCATTATTGTTCGTAACGTAACTGACGCGAATAATACTGTAGGTGCTGCCAATAGTGGATACAATGGAACTCATACGGTTACTATTGTTGATGATATGACGTTTAGTTACCCCGTAACTAGTAATCTTCCTGGAGCATCATCATCAAACAATATTGGAATTAGAACAAATACCTCACCAAGATTTGAAAGGAATGATTTACAATCAAACCTCTACATCTACAGAAATGAGGTAATTCAGGAATATGTTGATGGAGAACGTGACGGAATCTATCATCTTTATGTTGCAAACTCTGGTAATTCTATCTCTGAAGAGTTTACAGACCTGAAGTATGGGCAGAATATTGTCGATCTTTATCCACAACTTGATAGAGATAATGTGGACGACAGTCCAGAATCTGCCAAGTCTTATGCAAAACCATTCCCTCTTGGTGAAGTTGTAACAAACGATCTCAAAAAGAGTATTACTAGAGAAACTACAGATATATTACTCACAAAACTTGGTGTCGGTCTCGATATTTCTTCTGTTGCTGATGCTACAACAACCACACCAGATATTACATTTGGTAGAAGACACGGACTTCAGGGCATTGTGGAAGCAACTATCAATACTGCTGGTAGTGGATTTGTAGATGGAACTTATCATAATGTAAAACTTCTGAATGATGGTACATCAAACTGGGATGGTGCCACTGCAAATATTGTTGTTTCTGGCGGAGCAGTTGGTGTTGTTACTATTGTTTCTCCTGGTTCTGGTTATACCAATGGTGAAATCTTGGATCTTGAGGGATTCTCTGGTTCTGATCTTACAATTTCCACCACAGGTATTTCCACCGCAATTGGTGATGTAGTTCAGTTTACCGGTGCTGGAACAATATCAGATACTTATCATCGCATTACTGCTGTTGGATCTGCCACTCAAATCTCCATTGCGAGAACAACTGGTGACCCAGTAATTACTTCTAATCATTATGCTTATGTTGTAGGTAAGTCCATTGCATTTACTGCCGACACTGCCACTGGTATTGTTACTGCAACAGAACACGGATTAGTTGCTGGAAATAGAGTAAGAATTATTGATTCCAGCAATAATAACACTGGAGACTTAATTGTTGGATCAAGGACTGGAGTAAATTCACTCACTATCTCAGGAATTACAACAACTTCTGGTTATATTCTTAGGCACGCACTTTCCGCGAATGCTGGAACATCAGATAGAGATGCAGAAAATCTTGGAAAGAGAGCATTTGCAATTTATGGTGGAGAAACACTGACTCTCGGTGCTGGAATTACAGCAACCACAACACAATTTGCTGTAAGTCTTCCAAACTCTGGTGTTGGAACGATGAGTAGATTCCCTCTCGGTTCCTATGTTCAGATCGATGAAGAAATTATGAGAGTTGCGAATAATACTCTTCAGGGTATCAGCAACAATGAACTGGTTGTTATTCGTGGTGCTCTGGCTACAAGACAAGTCGCACACGATTCTGGTTCGGTTATTAGAAAGATAGAACCAAAGGCAATTGAGTTCCGCAGACCATCCTATTCCCGTGCTTCTGGTCATACATTTGAGTATCTTGGATATGGACCTGGAAACTACTCAACAGGTCTTCCACAAGTTCAGATCAAGTCTCTCCCCGAAAGAGAAGAGTTCTTGGTTCAGTCACAGGAAAGATCCGCTGGTATTGTTGCCTATACTGGTATGAACAACAGTGGAGACTTCTTCATTGGAAACCAAAGAAAGTCTGCTTCTACTGGTGAGGAAACAACATTTGATACTCCAATTCCAACTATAACGGGTGAAGATCCATCGAGATTGAGTGCCGTATTTGATGAAGTTACTGTTAAAGAGAGAATTGTTGTTGAGGGTGGTCCTTCTAATCAAGTATTATCACAATTTGATGGACCAGTTACATTTAATGGTAAAACTAGATTTACTAATGCTATTAAGATTGCCGATGAAACTGCTTCTACAAGTCCCACATCTGGAGCACTCATAGTTTCTGGTGGTGTTGGAATAGCAAAAACTCTCAATATTGGTAGTGGATTCAATTTTGAAGATAGTGATGGAAGAACTGTTCTTCGTCATGAAGGTGGTTCTACGACTAGAGGATTAACCCTTAACATTTTTGGGGATCGGGATGGAGGTGCAGCTGCTAATAGTGGATATGTACAAACCTGGGATAGTGATTGGATTTTTGGTAATGAGTTTACAAATGCAAATAGATGTCAGACATCACTCTTACAACCAACTGCGGATGGACTTACGTCTACTGCAAGAATAGGTTTCTATACTCCAGCGACTACTTCGGCCACTAATGGTTCAGTTTTGGTAATGTGTAATGATGTAGATGTTAGTACTGGTGATCCAGATAGAGGATCCAACATAAACTTTGTTGGATCTAGAGGAAATACTGAAGCAGCATATTCTACAACTTTTGAACATGATGTATTGGGAAGACTCACATTCCAAGGATGTGTTAGTACTGCATCAAGAATTGGTGCAGCAATTCAAGTTCAACAAGATAATGTTGGATCTGCAAATACAAACACTGGTGTTTCTGGAAGACTTCAGTTCTTTACAACTCCCGAAGTAGTTGGCACTAGTTCTGGAGAGGGAATTCTGACTCTCCCAGTAGAAAGAATGACCATTAAAGGTGATGGTAAGGTTGGTATAGGAATCACATTACCACAAACAACACTTCATGTTAATGGAGATACTCGAATTGTTGGAGAACTTCAGGTTACTGATGACATCACTGCATTCTACACTTCAGACCAAAGACTGAAGGACAACGTTACTCCTATTGACGATCCTCTTGCCAAGGTTCTCTCAATCAGTGGCAATACATTTGATTGGAACGAAAAGTCTAACAAGTCTGGGCACGATGTTGGTCTGATTGCACAAGAGATTGAGAAAGTATTGCCAGAGGCAGTTACAACAAGAGATAATGGATATCTTGCAGTTGATTATCATAAGGTCATTCCACTTCTTGTAGAGGCAATTAAAGACCTTTCAGATAAGGTGGAAGCACTGGAGCAAAAACTATCTGATAAATAACTAAAAAGACTATAATGGCAAATATTCGTAAGTCATTTAATTTCAGAACTGGTCTTCAGGTTGATAATGATAATTTCGTAGTAAACGCAAATGGTCTTGTGGGGATTGGAACTTCCATCCCACAAAACTATTTGTTAAATGTGCATGGAGACTCTAGAGTTACTGGTCTCACAACAAGTGGAACTTTATATGCAGGTATTGGAACTATTGGGGTTCTGAGTGCGACAAGTGCTGATGTATCTGGAAATCTTACTGTTGGTTCTATAAATGTAGCAGGTTCTGGTGCTCTAACTGATTTAGTTGGATATGGATATACTGCCTGGATCACTGATAATGGTGGTGTGGGACTTCATACAACATCGAAGATAGGTGTTAATACAACCACCAGTCCTGGTGCTTCTGATTCCTATTTTACTGTTCGTGGAGATGCATCAATAAAGGATAACCTCACAGTTACTGAAGGTGATTTAATTTTAACGAGTGGAGATATTGACGCTTCTTCTGGAATTGTAACCGCATTAAGTTTTGATGGTGATCTAAACGCCACAGATTTAACATCTGGTACTGTTAATAATTCTAGACTTCCCTCTAATATCAATGTTTCTGGTGTAGTAACGGCAACTACATTTGTTGGAGCACTTACAGGAACCGCAACAACGGCAACATCATTAACTGGAAGTCCAAATATTACTGTTACTGACATATCGGCATCTGATATATCGGCATCTGATATATCGGCATCTGATATATCGGCATCTAATATAACTCTAACAGGCATTGTAACAGCGTCTGATGTAAATGTATCGGGCATTGTAACAGCGTCTGATGTAAGTGTAACGGGCATTGTAACAGCGACCACAGAGTTAAATGTAGGGTCTGATGGCACTGCACTAACAGCATTATCAACTGGAAGACTTGGTATCGGTACAGCACTTCCAACATCAGAACTTCAAATCAGAAAAACATCTGGTTCTCTTGTAGAAGTTGTTTCTGATAGTGGACAGGCAAGAATAAGTGTTGGAAATTCAGTTGGTGCTGGAAATAGTTCTGCCGTATTAAGATTCGGAAACTCTGCTGGAGTATTAGATATCGTTAATAATGATGTTGGTGATATTAAGAACATAATTCACAATGGAACTGGTATTGGAAGCACTGGAAACTTTAAGTGGGTTTATGGTCAGACCAATGCCGAGAGAATGACTCTCACTTGGGATGGCAAGTTAGGAATCAATCAAACAGTACCAACAAATACATTACATGTTGTAGGAACTTCTACAGTTACAGAAGATTCTTGGATTGGTGGAAATTTGAGTGTTGCTGAAGATTTGAGTGTTGCTGGAAATATATCAGGAAATATTACTTTAGGTCCTATACTTACCAATACTAACTTAAATAATACTTCTGGAATTACAACGTTAAGACAACTCAATGTTACAAATGATGTTGGCTTTGGTAATGCACTTGCAGTTCGTCTTGGAAATGCTGTTGCAATTGGAACTGATTCTGTGTCAACAAATTATGGTTTGGTCGTTGAACAAGGACTGAGAGCAGACAGAATTGAGGTACAAAGTTCTGGTGGAATCAATGCCAATTCTGGTATCGTTACTGCATCAGAATTCGTTGCAAGTGGTGGATTTAGGATGCAAGGAATCAGCACAGCAGTTGAAATCTTCTATGCATCATCACCAGATAGAGTTGTATTTAACGTCGTTGGTATAGGTTCAACTTCACTTACACTAATCTAATATGGCACTAACAGCAACCACAGACGGTCCATATTTTACCAGCGGATCTATTTCTTTTAGTCAGTTAAGAAGTACTTTTAAACAGACTTCTTCTGGTGCTATAAATTTTTCAGAATATAGAAGAGACACTAATACATCAAATACAAATCCGATTGTTCCCGATGCTACTGAGAACTCAGAAATATCAGCAACAACAAACTTAAGAATGTCACAATTCAGAAACTCTATCAAATATTATTATGTAAATCAAGGTGCTGGTGATAACGATAGTAATCTAGATCTTACTGATTCGTGGAATGGTAATCTTGGCAAAAACATTGTCAAAACATTAACACTTGCCGGAACAAGTGCATCGACGAACGGGAATCCGGCAGCAAGTTTAGATGCAAATGCTGTTTATAACCTTCTTCTCATCATCACTGGAAGTATTCTTGGATCTGGTGGAACAGGTGGCACATCGGGAAAGGATGGTACTCCTGGTGGAAACGCTTTGTATATCAATGTAAACGCTGGACAAGTCACTGTAAGGACTTCTGGTGCCTCTGCTCAAGTCTACGGTGGTGGAGGCGGCGGAGGCGGCGGTGGTCCTGGTGGTAATGGCGGTGCAGGGAGTATAACAACCACTGGAACTGATTATTGGGCAAACACTGGTTGTGTTGGTAACAGTATGCCTTGTCAATATTCTCCAAACTTCAACTCCCCAATCCCTTGTGATAGAGAAGCATGTAATAATATCAGGTCTTGTGGTGACGGTGAAAACTACACCTTATGGGAGAGAGAGTGTTGGCATGATTGGTCAGTGACTGTGAATTATGCTGGTGGAATAGGTGGAGATGGTGGAGATGGTGGAGATGGACAAGGTTATGGGCAGGAACGAACCCGCGGGGAAGAAGGATTAGAAGGAACTCTACCAGAATTCGATGCAAATGGTAATACTGCTGGTGGACAGGGCGGCCATGGTGACTGGGGCGGATGGGGTGGAGATTGGGGCGAAGCAGGGGAAAACGGCTATGCGTTGAGAGACGGCACCACAGGTATAGATGGTACTGATACCGATGGAGAAGAAGGTGGAGAAGCTGGAAAAGGTGGAGCAGCAGGTAGGGCTGTTGCTGGATCTGGGTACACCATTGATCAATCAGGAGTAGATTCTGCTTACAGGGGTGCCAAATAAAACCTATATAAATTAGATTATTACCACATTATGAAATATAAAATTAACAAGATTTTGCCTGCTCAAATTGAAGTTGAATTTGAAAATCAACATCGGGCAATGGTTTTTATCAATCCTGATGCAACTCCAGAAGAGATTGATGTTGCAGTATCCAAATATGATTCTGACTTTCGACCAGATCCAGAAACTCTAATCAATAGAAACATCTCTGTCGGAGAAGAGAGAGTTTCAAAGCAGAAAATAGAAGAAGTTGAAAAAGTTGTAGAGGAAGATGAGGAAGAATTTATTCCCTTCTACAAGAAATCTTTATATGGTGGATTACCTCTACCAAGTTTTCACAAAGATCAGATCATTATATCATATGTAATGGCAGATTATTTCATCGAGAAATATAATGATGATACATTAAAAAAAGAACTTGATAAGAAGGTAGAAGAATATATTTTAAAGAATGACATTACGATAGAAAAAGCACTAGAAAGTCTAATGTATGAAGATGTTAATCTAATAGTTGATCTTGCTGAACAGGAGTTATTGAATGAACAACAGTGAAGAGATACAAAAAGCAGTAGATAGAATGAAGATATGTTTACAATGTGAACACTTCTTCAAACCCACAAAGCAGTGTAAAAAGTGTGGTTGTTTTATGCCTATCAAAGTGAGAATGCCTGGACTACATTGTCCTATTGACAAGTGGTAGAAATCCCTGTAGACTACCTTTGTCCGGGTTGAAGAGATAAATTATGAAGCTTCATAATAATTTTATAAGAGGCAGTGAGATTTCTCTTATCAAGAATGCATTTTTAGGTGGTGGATTAGCATGGTTTTATAATCCATCAGTTGTTTTTACTGATGGTAAAATTGATTATCCAGATAATTATCAATTTACTCATAGATTTTATGATAATGACACCATAGTCAGTGATTATATAAAATTACTTTATCCTATTATTGATAAATTAAATCCAAAATCTTTAATAAGAATTAAAGCAAATTTGATTCCTAGAACTGAGAAAATAATACAGCATCAATATCATACTGACTATGACTATGAAGGAGCAAAGACTTCTATATTTTATGTGAATACAAATAATGGATATACTTTGTTTCGTAATGGAACTAAGGTTGATAGTGTAGAAAATAGATTAGTTACTTTTGACTGTAAAGAAGAACATACTGGAACTACTTGTACTAACGAAAAGATAAGAGTTGTTATAAACTTTAACTATTTCTAACCAGTTAGGAAACTGTCACAGAGACCATCGGTAGAGGTCCCTTTCTGCTATAATAGTCCTATACGCGATGAGGACTGTGATGCAACTCCGACCCCACCAGCAGGACGCACTGACTGCCATGCTGGCACACGACAAGGGTCAGGTCATCGTCCCTACGGGTGGTGGTAAGACCATGTGTATGATCAAGGATTCTCAAGAATATCTTGATGCTTGCGATCGTGGTATTGTTGTTGTTGTTGCTCCTCGCATCCTGCTTGCTGAGCAGTTGTCTGCTGAGTTTCTTGAGTTTCATACTGACGTTGCAGTGATGCACGTTCATAGTGGTGAGACTCATCACTTCAGCAGCACCAAACCTTCCATTATCCGTAATTGGAGTCAGCAAGCATACCGTAAGCAACTGATCTTCACCACCTATCACTCTCTTCCTCGCCTGATGGAAGCAGAGA
>Ga0255766_10005062_pt1 | contig 11053 bp, 7 predicted proteins | sample 071ome_23_FD_179966 | JGI IMG/M metagenome (GOLD analysis project Ga0255766, IMG submission 179966) | Coastal salt marsh microbial communities from the Groves Creek Marsh, Skidaway Island, Georgia - 071403BT metaG (version 2) | ecosystem: Environmental > Aquatic > Marine > Intertidal zone > Salt... | reverse complement strand
CTTACAGAAGTTGTTGTCAGGGCAGGAGATACAGAAGAAAGTTTAAAACGTAAAATTAGATTAGCTACCTTACTAGGTACTATTCAATCTACAATGACAGACTTTAAATTCTTATCTCATGAGTGGATACAAAATACTCAAGAAGAAAGATTACTAGGTGTATCATTAACAGGCATTATGGATGCTAAGATTACTAACAATCCTGATCCTAAAATGTTAGAAAGGTTAAGAGATGAAGCTAGAAAAACTAACAAAAAGTATGCAGAAATTCTTGATATTCCTGAGTCAGCTAGTATTACGTGTGTTAAACCGAGTGGTACTGTATCTCAGCTTGTTGATAGTGCTAGCGGCATTCATGCTAGGCACCACGATCAGTACATACGAACTATCAGAATGGATAAGAAAGATCCTATAACAGACTTTCTAATCGCTGCAGGTGTGCAGCATGAAGATTGTCAAATGAATCCTAAATCTACATCTATCTTTAGTTTTCCAATCAGAGCACCTAAAGGTGCGCTAACTAGAACTAGTAAGACAGCTATTGAACAGTTAGAGTTATGGTTAACATATCAAAGACATTGGTGTGAACATAAACCATCAGTAACTATTTCAGTTAAAGATAAAGAGTGGGTAGAAGTAGGTGCATGGGTTTGGGATCACTTTGATGAGATCAGTGGTGTATCATTCTTACCACATAGTGATCATACATATCCTCAAGCACCTTATCAAGATGCTACATCTGATGAGGTTAAAGCTTTAGAAAAGGTTACTCCTAACAAGTTAGATTGGAGTTTATTTATAGAAGAAGATGATAACACAACAGGTACACAAGAACTTGCGTGTTCATCAGGAAGCTGTGAAATTATATGATAGCAACACTACAACCAATATGCGGAGTACAGTTAGGTATAGAGTTTACTGAAGCAGAAGTAAATGATCAAATGATTAGCTATTGTCTTATAGATCTATTAATTATACGTATACAAGTAGCATGGTTTAAAGGATGAAAGTATGTATTATAGGCAGCAGAAGCCTTAATTCTGCAGATAAAGTATTACCTATTATAGATAAGTTTATTAAAGAGCTCCCTTCCTCTACATTAACTTTCTTAATAGGTAGTGCTAAAGGTGTTGATCCTCTATCAAAACATTATGCCCAGTCACATGGGCATGATGTGGTAGAGTTTCTACCTTATCATTTACTGGATAGCTCAGTTGAGTTTGATAGTAAGTACTTCTTTATACGTACTAAACAAATGTTAGATAATGCAGATAGAGTTCTAGCAATCTGGGATACTAAAAGCAAAGGCACTCACTATGCAATTAAATATACCCAGAAGCTAGAAAAACCAATCATGATAATAAAGGTCCCACAATGACAAGAATATATACTAAGTCAGGAGACAAAGGTGAAACAGGTTTACACAATGGAGAACGTGTAAGTAAATCATCAGACAGAATAGAAGCTATAGGCAGTATAGATGAACTTAATTCTTTTATAGGTCTATCTATGTCAGAGGTAATGCCAGTCATAGTACGGGATGCATTACATAAAGTACAGCATACGCTGTTTGACATAGGAGGTGAGCTAGCACATCCAGGTATGACTGTAATACCAGACAGTAAAGCTAAAGATTTAGAAAAAATAATAGATGATCTAAGTAGTAGACTAGATATACTACGAGAGTTTATACTTCCAGGTGGGTACAAGACTGCTTCTCAAATACATGTAGCTAGATCGATCTGCCGTAGAGCAGAGCGTAACTGTATAGCTTTAGGTAATGTTAACCCTTATACATTACAATATCTAAATAGACTATCTGATTTATTATTTACTATGGCTAGATACCTTAATGCTTGTGAAGGATATAAAGATGTAACATGGAAGAAAGATGATTCTTGATTACGTACTAGTTATTATGTTTGATGTGCATAGAGACATTACACCCCCACAATACGTAGGTCACTTTGTTAATTGTGAGTCTGCGTTTGAGTATGCGACTCGTCACTATCCAAAGAATGATTGGTCGTGTCTTCACGAAGACCATATTTATCTTCCCAAAGACTTAGTAGAGAGATACTACTACCCAGACTCCAAAGATTAATCGGATACATTATTTTCTAGTACGTATAAACTTATGAGCAGCCATAGCAGCTCCTAGTTCATCATCTTTTTCTAGTACTTCAGACCATTCTTTTAAACTTAATCCTTTTAAATATTGAACAGCAGTCTTACCATCTTTAGCATAACGTTTAAATTTTTCTTCAAACCTTTTGCCTAGTAAAGCAGAGCCATTTATTAAATTATCTTGAGCAGTAGTAGGTTCTACTTGCCAATAAGATCTAGCAGGACCTCCTCCGTTTTGTACTTTAGTTTTATAATTAGATTCTATAGCTCCTATAGCATTTAAATTTTGAGTAATACTTTCAGCAGTCTGTCCTTTGTCTCCTTCAAATATATATGAAGCTGTTTCAACAGCACTAACAGCTTCTTTAGGCATAGTAGAAGGATTAAAATTATTTAATACTTTAATAGCTCGTTTTTCTTTTTCAGGATTATTAGTTGTTTGATAAGTAGCTGACCAATCTTTTACTATAGATTCTACAGACAAAGGTTTAGATATTTCTACATCTTTACCTTCATAGTTAAGTTTTTTAACACCTAAATATTTTCTAGCTTCATCTAATATTTTTAATTGTTCATCAGTATAAGCTTCTTTAATTTCATCTTCAGAAAATTGATCAAAGGTATATCCTCTAAACATACCAGGTTTACCTGACCTTTCTGCCCATTGTTCAAAAGGTCTATCTTCCCCATAATTTTTCTTTTCATATTCATATTTAGTTCGTAATTGTTTATCAGTAAGAGTAGATGTATATCTATCATATATATCTTTTAGTTTAGGATCTGAATAAATACCTTCATGAGAGGCATAGTCACCTAGTATATCTATAGGACGTGTATCAGGATTACGTACTTCAATACCCATACGATCTATACCAATACCTTCAGGACGTTTAACACTACCATCAGGAGGACCTTCATCACCTGGTTCCCAAAACTCTAAGTATCCTGCTTTTTTATCATCAGTAAGATTTTCTACATAATCAAAGTCTTTATCTTGTAAATAAGGATATTGTCTTTTAGCTTCATTAAGACGTTCATACTCTTTAGGTTTAACAGTTATAGTATTTAATTTAATACTCGCTACTACATCAGCTTGATCATACCATTTATCACTTAACTCTGCTTGTATATCGTCTTGTAATGTCCAGTCATTATCTAGGTTTGCCAAGTTTAGCTCCTTCCTCTGTAGCCTTTTTAGTACCTATACGTCCATTAGGTAACATAAATTGTGTGCCTGGTTTTAAAGCTTTCCACTCTTCATAGTTAGTAGGCATAACTATCTCTGGCATTTCTTGTCCTGTTAAACTTAAGAATGGAAACTCTTCTCTATAGATTTTTTCAGCTACATCAATAGGCTCTACGTTATTCATACGAGCTACAGTCTTAACATAGTTATTAATACGCTCTAAATCATTAGCAAAAGTTCTACTTAAGTCTGTATCATCACCTGCTGCATATAGTAAACCATCACTTGTTTTACCTACCATACTAGGTATATTACCTTTGTATGTATTTAACATATAATATGTAATAGCATTTTTATAAAACTCTAAGTTTTTACCATCAATTTCAGTAAATTCTTTAGGCGCATCTTTATCATATATTACATTAGTTGCAGGAGAAAGAGCAAACTTTCTATACTTTTCATCTAATTCATTAAAGCGAACACTACTTTTCTGAGAAGCTATCCATTCTTCTTTAGCTTTAAGAATATTATATTCATATACAGGCATACCTTGTTCTTTTGCTTCTTCTTTAATTTGTTCCATATTTGTTTCAAGATAGTTAGTAAATCTTTTACCTGCTTCATTACCAAAAATATCATTTTTATCTTTATTAGATAAATCCCCTAATAAAATACCAACTGATCTTTCTTGAATCTGATCTATTTGTTTAAGAATAATTTCTTTATCGTCTGGATTTCTTTTTTCTATTTCATCTCTAAGAATTTGAACAGTCTGTTGCATTTTAAGTAAACTATCATATACTTTTTCATTTTGAACTATAGGATCTTTATAAGATGCTATATCTATTTCTGCTTTAGCTCTTGAAGCTGTATTATTAATAGCTTTAGTTATACTTTCTTGAGAAAATTCATCTGCAAATTGTTTTTCTAAAGCATCAAATTCTAATTTAATATTAGCAAACAAGTTAGCTACCTCTTTATCTTCAGCTTCAATAGCACTTAACTCTCCATAAAAACTATTAAACTTACTACGAGCATTTTGCATTTCCCTTATATAAGCATCTAATTTTGATTGATCATCACGATTAGGATCTCTATTAATAGCTTCTAATTTTCTAGTTAAATTTGTAATAATAATTTCTTTTTCTTTTCTGAAAGTACCGTTACGTCTCATTTCAGCTACTGTATCTCTAGCTACTTGTTTTCTTTCACCTGCTTCTAATTTTTCTGACTGATCATATTCAAGAATTGCACGTTCTGTTGCTTGATATTCAAAGAATCTAATATTTCTTTCGTCTTCATCCATAGCACTAATATCTAAATTAGCTTTTTCTATAAGAATTTTATCTCTAGCATCTCGTTCTTTTTGTATACGTTCCATTTCAGCTTTGTATAGTTCTTCATCCATAGCTAATCTATCAGCAACACCAGTACGTTCAAACACATCTTTCATCTTAGCAGTAATTATATCAGCTTTAGAAGGATTCATAGATATTTGACGTTGGGCTTCAACTTGCATACGCGTTTTAAATTCATATGGATTAACTACTCCAGCATTATAGCTGGTAACTAATCGTTGATTACCTGCATCTACACCTTGTTCAAACTGTCCAGTAGATCCTTGATAATATTGATCAGCTAAATCCATAGCAGCTTCTTCAGCTTGTTCACCTACTCTAACTGTATTATATTTATCACCAATATCAAGACCTACTTCAGCTAATTCAGCTATACCTCCTAAAGAATTAGGATCAGCATAAGCAGCCGCAGGTGTAACAACACCTTGAACAGGTCTCATGCCGTAGTATTGTGAGTCTATTTTAGTTGTATCAAATTCTGCCATGTTATTAGTCTCCTGGTTTTACCTCTATTTTATATTTTTCTTTAGCTTCTTTAATTTTATCATCTAGTTTATTTTTAATATTATGAATCTTCTCTGTAAATCCAATATCACCTTTAGTTCTATTCTTCATAGTTTCTAAAATAAATTCATAATCTGGATGAGCATTTGGATTTTCTTGAATCATTCTAAGAATAAGTTCAACAGCAGCTTGCTCATCTTTCATTAGATTATCTTTATTCATTTGTAAATAATCTACAAGATTTTGCATTACATTATCACCTAAGCTACGCTCACGTTGGTTGTTACGTAATGTAATTTGAGACCAAAATACATCCATCTTCTCATCTCTTACATTATGTGTATTTTTTAGATGCCATGCATAAGCTCCTATAGCTTTTTGTATATCTTCAGGACTTAGTTTCTTAGTACCTAATCCTAATGTAAGACCATCAAATACATCATCAGCTAAGTCTTTAAGAAGCTGATCATTATCTCTCCATCTACGTAATACTTTATAGTTTTTAGTAACTTCTTCAGGTTGAGAATTAAGTAAGAATGTCAATATAGCATCATTCTTAGTAGTTACAGCATCTGTTTCTTGACCAGTTTTAAGACTCATTGTTTTAGTTACAGTATCATATAAGAAATATTTAGATATTTGTTTAGTTAATCCTGTAAATTGAGACAATGCTTCAATACCTGCTGCTATTTGATCATCTGTAGGTTTATCTAAAGCTAACGAAGTTAGATATAAATCTACGTTTGCATATAATTTTCGTATAGCTTGTAAAGCTTTATTATTAACATCATCTATATCACCAGCACCCATCATAGCAGCAAAAGCTCTAATCATATCTGCATAAAATAAACCTGCATTATCATGTCCACCCATAGGATTTAAATATTGAGAAGGACGAGTAGTAGTTCTTAGTAATATCTTATTACCATCTTCATCTAAGATATAATTACCTGTTTTAGGATCTGTTTTATACGTAGGATTAAGATGATCCATCATACCTAATAAAGCTATATCATATAAAATACCTTTATCTAACATATCAGCAGTATCTTCGCCTGCAAACTGAGCAACTAAATAAGCTATGAATTTTGCAGGAAGACCCCACCATATATACCAACCTGCTGAACCTACTGCAGCTACTGAATATGCAGTTAATAACATATTCTGTCTTCTAGTAAAAGGACTAGCTTCAGGAATCATAAACTGTTCTGAAAGTCTACCAGCAAATGTTTGTAAATGAGCCCAAACTTTTAATAAACCATGACGTTGATATGTATTAGAAGCCATTCTATCCATAGATTGTGTCATTTGTCTAGTATATTGAGCTATTTGATCCATAGCTTTTTCATTTTTATACCAAGATTTACCTGGATTTTCTGCTTCCCATACTTCAATAGCAGCTTCTGCGGCTAATGCTCTATGAATATGCTCACCTGTTTGAACAGAAGCTTTGGAAAAGAAATCAGTCATATTTCTTAAACCTTTACCAAAAGCATTTGCAGTAACTTTAAAAGGTTTTGTTATTACAGATCCTGTAGTAGTATCATAACCTAATGTTTGAGTTTTATTATTAACTAAACCTTTAGCAAGAGTATGTTCAGCTAAGTTAAATACACCTCTATTATATAAAGATTCATATAAGTAAGCTGTTACTTCAAAAGATCGCTTCCATCCTGTAGATCCTTCAAATACAGGATCTTTACCCCAGTTTTGAGTCATAGCTTCATAAGCTTTTTGTCTATAACCATCTCTATATTTAGCAGTATCAAAGCCTACAACTTTAGTAGCTCTATTAATAAGGCTAGAATCTAATCCTGCATATCCTATAGTAGCCATAGCATTATATAATCTTTTAGAAATTCTAGCAGGATTAAAATTAGCTCCAGTATTTAAATATCCTACACCCATAATTGGCTGTTGTATCCAATGTTTCCAAAAAGCAGAGTAAATAACTAAGATAGTAGTAACAAAATTTCTAGCAGTGTCTCCTATTAGTCCAGGTCTTTTTTGTAATGCTGTGCCTGCTCTTTCAATTGCTGTTGAAGCAAAAGGTATACCAGTTTGATAACCAGCTTCTTCAAGAAAGTTAGCTATATTAACCATAATTTGTGCACCAGCATCATCTGGAAATCCATTAGTTAATTGAGTGAGGGCTTGCCACTCTCTTTGAGCTTGAATAGCAGCTATTTTACTTTTTCTACTACCAGTTGCTGGATTAATTTGTTCTATTGTCATAGGAAACTGATCATAAACAGCTCCTTCCATGTCAATACCTTCAACTCGTAGGGCAGCTTTTTGACTTCTACTTAAGGTTTCTTTATTAGGTTCTACAATAATTAAAGGATCATCTCCCCATTTTTTAACCCAACCTATTTTTTGTTGCTCAAGAACTAATTGATAGAAAGCTTTACTACCTGCTAAAGCTGTAGTTTCAATAAGAGATTCTAAAGGATCTTTATATATAGCAGTTTTTAAATGATCACCACGTCTAGATGCAGTTCTCATTGTAGCTTCCTGTAATTTAATATACTCTGATAAATCATTCCAAGATAGCTCATCTGCTTTTTCTACATTATATACATAATCAGTATTATTACGCATTGTATCATTAAATACTTCAGACTCTTTAAATAATTCAGCTGATCTTATATCATTAAAAGCACCTACAGTATCTCTAAAATTACTAGCTTCTTTAATAATTACATCATCTACTTCTTTAGAAAGATCTCTAACAACTCCATCTACTTTAAAATACTTAGGATATCTTCTAACAAATTGAGTTCCTTCTACTATTTGTGGCATATAGTGAGGTCTATATGGAACTAATACCTTAGGAATACCTCCTAATTTTGTTTTTATATCTACTGCAACATAATTATACTTAGCTCTAAGAGCAACTTCTTTAGTTTTAGTTTCACCTGTAGCTTCTATAAAATCAGGAATAGGTACTATTTCATCTCTAACATATTGAGTACCTAATCTTAAAATTTCTTTATAAGGAACTCCATCTGTATCTATAATATAATGTTTACCATTATCAAATAAATACATATTAGGAGAGAAATCAGAAGGTTCTTTAGTAGCTAAATCTAAAATTTGAGTAAATGATTCAGGATCTAATCTTAAAGATTCAAGAGGAGACTTAACCATATAGTTATATGGTAGTCCTGTAACAGGATCTGGAATCATAACATGATTATTATAGCCAGCTTTAATATATCTATTAATTTCTTTTACATTATCATTCTGCCATCTAAAATATAACATATCTTCTATTAAATTTTTAGCATAAAATAAATCATTAAGTACTTTAGGTTTAGGAGTATATCCTAAAATATTAACAATATCATGTTTATCTAAACCTCTATATCCTGTAACACTAGGTCGCTGGTTCTTATAATAATAATCTGCAGCTCTATCTAATAAAATTCTTAAATCTCTATTATAAGAAGAACCTAATTTTATTGACATTTCTGCTAATTCTTGTAATTCTTTAGTTAATATATTTAAACCTTTTAAACCTGCTATATCTCTAGTCGCTTGTAATTCTTTACTTAATGCACCATAATTAAAAAATAAATTATAAGCATCTCTTGAAGAAGTAAACAAAGGTTTAAGAGGTTTTGCAACAGGACCTTTCCAATTTAAATATCCTGTATTACCAAAACCTGTAGATCTATCTCTAATAACTTCAGTAAAATCTCCTATTTTTTCCCATCTAATAGCATACCTGCCTACAAGATTAGGATCTTGTGCAATAACTTCTTCAAAATCTTTGATAGAACGAGATTTATTAGAATCTATATTACCTTCTAAATCATAAGATTCAATAGTAAGATCATCACTAATTTTTAATTCTCTACCTTCAGCTTGTCTAGCTAAAGTATTTTCAATAATCTTAGCATGTATTAAAACTTCTCTAGGATTAGTATAAAACTCACTATTAGGTTTTCTAAATGATGTAGATGTATACAACTTAACACCATCTGTTTGAACACGCAAATCACTAGCCATCATTCTAATATTAGGATCACTTAATATACCACCTATATCTTGAATAGTATAATTAGTAAACTGTAAACGCTCAGGAGTATCAATAAATACACTATCAATGTTTTGTTGCTGTCTATAAAAGTTTAACTTCTCTTGCATAATCTTAAGATTAACAGCATCCATAGCATCATATAGATTTACTTTATTTTTTTCTACATCAAAGATTCTTGGACCATAATAAGCAGCTAAGAATTGTTCAGGAGTAATCTTCATAGCATCCCAAACAGCTCCTGATACATCTTCTGATAATACTTTTACTAATTCAGTAGCAAATTTAGGATTAGTTTCTACAGTCTCTACAAATGGAGAACCTTCTTTAGCTTTAAATGGATTGTATTTATTAGCTACAGGATTATAACTAAGTTGTAAAGGATTCTCTATAGTATTTAAATCACGTGCTAATTGTTTAGAAGGATCTTTAACTTGTCCTTCTCTTACTGCTTGTTGAAATTCTTTATATTGTTTAGATAATTCTTTATAAAGCATACCTTCACCTTTTTGAATTACCCTTTTACCTAATCTATAGTAGCTACCTATAAAGAATAATAATATTTCTGCTAAAGTTCTACCTTTCATAGGATCATCTGGTGTTGTAGTTTCACCTATTTTAGTAAGTCCTGCATCTAAATACTGTAAAAGTTTAGCAACAGCTCCTTTATTTATATCTCCTTCTTCATAACCTAAAAGATTTCTAACATATAAATTATTTAACCACTCTGCATACTCTTCTGTCTTTAAAAACTTAGCAACTTTTTGTCTAGCCTCTCCCCATTTAACATCAGGAAATGCTTGTTTAAGCCAATCTATTTCAGTTTTTTCACTTATAGCAGCTACACCTTGATGAGCTCCTGTTACAGCTAATTCAGCTAATAAAGGTATTGTAAGTTTTATAACTTGAAGAGCATTAGCACCCTCTCGTATAGTAATTTTACCTACCTTTTCATATTGTTCCATGATTGAAGTTAAAGTATTAAAGTCAGTATTAAATTTCTTATCTATTTTAGGAAGATCTACTTTAACTGCATTAGAAACTAAGTCTGTTCCAAAGTTATATAAACTTTGATCTATCTTTAACTTACTCATTTTAAAATCTACATATTCTAAATCATCTGGAGTAATGTCAGGTTGTTCAGCTAGTCGAGAGTTAGTAAGAAAGTTTAGATACTCATCTTGTAATGTAAACTTGTCTTCTCCTAAAGTAAAACTTTCTAATAATTGTTTCTTACTTTCTCTATCTATTGTATCATCTGCTATAATTTCTTCAATTAATAATGCTTTTTCACTATCTTTTTGTCGTCTATAATAGTCTCTAACATTAATAATAATGTCAGACATACCATCATTAGCCTCTTGTTCCATTTTAATTTGCTCATACACACCTACAGGATCTTCTGATTGAGCTAATATAGATGCATAGAACGCATCATTATCTGTATTAGGTACTATAGGATCAGGAACTACATAAGGTGCTAATGAAGAACCATCAGGCACATAAGCATTATTTAATTTAAAAGAATTATCTAACATATTTAAATATTACCCAAAGATTGATTTAGAAAGATCAAATATTTCAGGACCTTTTTCATATATTTTACTACCTAAAGATCCAACTTGTTGCCATTGTTGTTGTTGAACACTAGCTAAATTAGCTTGTGATTGATAATTAGCAGCACGTTGACTCATACCAGAAATTGCTTCAGTAGCTCCAATAGAAGCTTGTAATGATCCTAAGTTAGCAGTAGTTTGACTTTGTATAGAACTAGTAGCTCCAGTAAATCCAGAAGTTCCTGATAAACCTAGACCAGAAGCTCCTGTTGTAGCTTCC
>Ga0255766_10005057_pt1:0-5000 | contig 11058 bp, 11 predicted proteins | sample 071ome_23_FD_179966 | JGI IMG/M metagenome (GOLD analysis project Ga0255766, IMG submission 179966) | Coastal salt marsh microbial communities from the Groves Creek Marsh, Skidaway Island, Georgia - 071403BT metaG (version 2) | ecosystem: Environmental > Aquatic > Marine > Intertidal... | reverse complement strand
TCAAAAATTTTTAAGCCTGCCTTATGATCCAGACGGAGCACATGCTAAACAAGGAGAAGTTGACAAAGTTATATTAGATAAAATGCTAGATGATGCTTACTTTAAGTTACCTTCTCCAAAGTCGACAGGGACAGACTACTTTAATCAGAGCTGGATTTTGGAATTTTTTCAGAAAGAAATGTCTAATTTAGATTTTTTGGCGACCGTTACCGAGCTTACTGCTCAAAGTATTGCTAGAGAGATCAATGCTATTAATTCGGAACATGAAAAGGTTATTGTTTATGGTGGAGGCTCTCATAACACATTTTTGATCAACCGCATTAGGGAAAATTTAAAAAATTATGATGTTGTCAGTTCTGAGCTTATAGGACTAGACCCAGACTATGTTGAGGCTATTGCATTTGCATGGCTTGCTAAAGAGCGTATTAAAAATAAGACTATAGATCTTACACAGATTACAGGGTCAAGAAGCATTGCATTGCTTGGAGAATGCTACTTATAAATTAAGCTGCAAATGAGGACCCACAGCCGCAGGTAGTCGAGGCATTAGGATTTCTAATGACAAATTGTGCGCCAGAAAGGTCTTCTTTAAAATCAATCTCGGCTCCTTTCAAATATTGAACGCTCATAGGATCGACCAACAAGGAGACTCCATCAGTAATAATTTCTGAATCTCCATCTTGGGCTGATTCGTCAAAAGTAAAGCCATACTGGAAGCCCGAACATCCTCCGCCTTGAATGTATACTCTTAGTTTAAGGTCGGCATTACCTTCTTTATCAATGAGCTCTCTTACCTTTCCAGCTGCAGAGCTTGTAAAATTTATCACGGGTTGCATGTTGCTAATTAATAATCTTCTGTTGATTCAAAATTTTCATAGAGGTCAGTGCTGTCGTCTTCATTAGAATCATAAGATTCTTCATGATGATCGCCCGCAGAACGGATTAAGTTGCCAGTGACTTCTGCGCCTAATGCAAGTTGAATGTTGTTGTATTCAATATTGCCCAAAACTCTCGCAGATGATCCACATTCAACGATATTTTTTGCAACTATGTTACCTTTTACAACTCCATTGATGATTACTTTCGAACCAATGATATTTCCCTCAACATATCCCTGCTCAGAGATTCTTATGCTGCTGTCACCCTTCATATTTTTTAAGTCACCGACTAAGGAGCCCTCAATCGTGATTTCTGAATCAGTTTCTATATCTCCAAAAATCTTAGTCGTCTGACTGATAACTGTACCTGGTCCTGATTTCATAGGCTTTATCTGTATTTCAACTGTCTCTTTTTTTCCGAACATAATTAACTAAATAATACTGAATATAACAATAATCAATGACTTATCCTAGATATTAGTGAGACGAAATACGATTTAAATGCTTCAATGCACGCTTATATACATTCTGTTTAAAGCTTATGACACGATTTGCTGGCTCCCAATAATCTATCCATTCGTATCGATCAAATTCAGGCACATCTGTAATCGCTAAATCTGGGTTGGCTTTTTGATTTGATAGTTCCAATAGATACCATTTCTGTTTTTGACCCAAACAAAGGGGCTTTTTTCTATAATTAATCAGATCTTTTGGCAACTTGTAAAAGAATAGCCTCGAAGATGAGGCTATAATTTTTACGTCATCTTTTGTCAGGCCAACCTCTTCGTAGAGCTCCCGATACATGGCCTCCTTGTAGGTCTCACCCGAATGGACCCCGCCCTGAGGGAATTGCCAGCCCTGATCATTAATACGACGCCCAATCAGCACTTTAAGCTCAGTATTTCTCAAGACAATACAGACATTCTTTCTAAACCCTCGTCTATCGATACTGTCTCTCATTTTCTTTTGAGTCCCTCAGCTTCTTTTCTGGCGTTAAGCATTAGATTTATAAATTCAGGCTCCTTTCCCTTTGAGATAATCTCCCTAACATCCTCTAAGGTTTCTATAAAATTACTTAAGGGTTCTGCCCCAAAATTATTTAATTTTTGAATTTCATAATAAAGCTTTGGACTCTCCGATATAACTTTTGTTGCCACTTCTAGCTGAGCATCAAAAGTAGTTGAAGAAATATTATTGAGTCTAGGTAGATTTTCATTACTTCTAACTAAGGTCTCTAAAAAGGCAATATTGATTATGTGCGACAGACCTAAAATATATCCCATTAATTTGTCATGCTCATCAAGGCTGAGATGAACTGTGTTGACCATCGTTGAGGCAAACAAGTCTTGAGCACAATTCGCAGCCTCAGAATTGCCAACATCAATGATCACGATATGTTTCTGGGACAACATCTTTGTGTCTGGTCCAAACATTGGGTGGACTGAGGCAACTTTATAACCCTTTTTAGCCAGAGAAGTTAGTGCTTCTTTAACTGGGCTTTTTAATGAGGCAATGTCAATAATTAGAGCATCAGTTATTACATTACTAATTTTTTCAATAACAGTTTTTGTTGAAGACAGTGGAGTACAAATACATATGAGATCAAAATTTAAATTACTTTGATCAAGATCTACAAACTTATCGCCCTCAGTCTGATTGCTGTCCGAGATAAGGACTTTATATCCCTGTGAAGACAGAAAATCATCCATCCATTGACCCATCTTACCAAGCCCTCCTATAACTAAAGCGGACTTCCCTCTCCCAGCATCCAAACTGTTTAGCTTAATTTTTTCTTGCTTGCTAAGAGAGCTTTCTATAAGCAAATACATAACTTTTTCAATCATATCAGGATTGATTTTCGTGTTCTTTGCAGATTCTCTCGCCCTTTCTATTACCCTTTTCTCACGACTAAAGTCACGAATAGGTAACCCCTTGGAAAGCTTATAATTGACAACCTCCTCAACTATTTTTTCTCTTTCAGCAATCAGCGAAATTAATTCATCGTCCAGTTCAGAGATTCTTATTCTTATTTTTTCTAGGTCCATAAACGACATTTAAAGGTAATAAAGATCGGAATTCAATAACTTAATCTTTATGTGTAATAATTATCTCAATCATCATGTTAATTAATGCTCAATCTAATCCTTTAATTATTATTAAAGCTTGGCTTTTGGATGCTGCTAATAGGAGCGATATGAGGTATCCAAATGCATTTTGTTTATCCACATCGACGGATTCTCTACCCGACTCAAGAATTGTACTTTATAAATTATTCAATGATGAGAATGGATACCTCACCTTTTTCACCAATTATGAATCTAAAAAAGGTTCAGATTTAGAGGTGAATAATGAAGCAGCAGCTGTTTTTTACTGGGATAAATTAGGTCGTCAATTAAGATTAAAAGGGAAATGCGTTAAATCGCCGGGATCTGAAAGTGATGATTATTTTGCCTCAAGGCCAATCTTGAACCAATTGAATGCAAAGCTAAGCCAGCAGAGCCAACCCACTGAATCGCTCAAGATCTTAAACGACAAGTTAATTGCTGAACAAGATGCAATCCAAAAAAATGATATCTCTTTAATTCATAGGCCTAACCACTGGGGAGGATTTAGGTTATACTTCTCATCAATTGAATTTTGGGAGGCGGGTGAAGGACGCTTCCACGAAAGATACTTATTCCAAAGAACTATAAGTTTTGATTCGAAACATAATTTAGAGTCAACGAATTGGAAATTTTCTATACTTCAACCTTAAAAAATGGCGAGATTAACTAAAATATATACAAGAACTGGCGATGCGGGGACTACCTCGCTAGGTAATGGAGAACGAGTGTCAAAAAATGATCCTAGAATCAATCTTTGCGGGGATCTTGACGAATGTAACTCTTCTATTGGGATTCTTATTGAGAATGTTCAATCAAAGGATGTTTTGACCTTTCTTTCTCAGGTACAAAATGATCTATTTGACATTGGTGCACAAGTCACCTTTCCAGGCTATCAAGCAATCAGTCAAGATAAAATTAATTATTTGGAGTCCTACTTGGATGGCTTGAATGCTGAACTGAAGCCTTTAGAGGAGTTTGTTAAACCTCGCGGCCCAAATGGAGCCGCCTACTGTCATTTAAGCAGAAGCATTGCCAGGAGATGCGAAAGAACTGCTTGGGAATTAAAATCAACTCAAGAGCTCGATAAGAATATTTTAATTTATTTAAATCGCCTTTCAGATTGTTTATTCGTTCTAGCTAGATCACTTTGTGAAAGGGACAGCGCCCCTGAAATGTGGACCAAGAATTAGATTGTCCATCCAAAAAGCGTCATTAAGCTAATTATCACTAACCACAAAAAGACGCCTCTCTTGCATACTTGCTGTAAGCGTATGCGACGTTGTATTTCTGCAGTGCTCTCTTCACTATAAATAATCTCCTCAAGTAAGCTGGGGTCGAATTTATCAAGCAAAGAAATCTCAGATTGACTTATATTTTTATGTATCAGGCTGAGCCCTTTATCAAAATTAGCAACTAATGACAATGAGAGCAAAACTACAACTTTGACAGGAAAATTTAGATAACGAAAAAGATTAATCTCCAATTGATCCGGATCATTTTTTAGCAAAAATTGATTGGTAAGAAAATAAAAGATAGCTAATAGTGGCCCAAATAATACAAACCAAAAAATGGGGCCAAAAAAACCAGAAATAATTTTATTAAAATCATAAGAGGTATCAGTCGGCTCATCATTATCTTTTAAATTTTTTAAAAAAAAGGTAGCAATATCTGGGCTAATTATTGCTATACATATCAGCAATGAGAATAAGAAAAAAAGTAATGACCAATTGACGGAAAAAAGCACCAAAAGAGCATTAGTTGTTCCTATGCTGGATATAACTATGAGAAATAAAAAAATTGCAACAAAAGGAAAAATCAATTGAAACCAAATTTTAGATAATGAAGAACTTTGTTTGGGTAATATTTTGCCAAGCTTTCTTAGGTACCAATTATAGGCTAGAACACCTATGTAATTATTAGGAATGAGCCTGCTTAAATAGATCAAAATGAGCAAAGTGATAATAATTAGTTTCATTTATATTTCTGAATAAGTTTCTTTAAATAATCCCATTTGAAG
>Ga0255766_10005048_pt1 | contig 11070 bp, 9 predicted proteins | sample 071ome_23_FD_179966 | JGI IMG/M metagenome (GOLD analysis project Ga0255766, IMG submission 179966) | Coastal salt marsh microbial communities from the Groves Creek Marsh, Skidaway Island, Georgia - 071403BT metaG (version 2) | ecosystem: Environmental > Aquatic > Marine > Intertidal zone > Salt... | reverse complement strand
AAAAAATTAATCAAAACAATAATTTTTTTGGAACAGTCGGAATAGAGCAAGATATTTCCCATAATGTTTCTGCATTATCACCAACTGGCGTTTCAGGTTTAACCACTGTAGATTTAAATAAAAATCATAATTCTACAAGACCTGTTATTTCGATAGGGTATCAATACCAATTATCAAAAAATCAATTATTGCAAATTAAAGGTCAATATCAAGAATTACCTTATCAAGGAATGACTGAAACCAACTTATATTCAAGTTATAATTTTCTTTTTTAAGATTTATAAGAATACATTTAGACAATTATTTTTTTTCATATTACACAATCAATTATGATTTTTTCTAAAACTGAATACGTATCAAGATTAACAAAAGTTAAAAGAGTAATGGATCAAAAAAATATGGATGTCCTCATCCTAACAGATCCCTCCAATATGAATTATTTAACTGGATACGATGGTTGGTCATTTTATGTTCCTCAAGGAGTAATTATTTCTCTTGATAGAGAACAACCTGTTTGGTTTGGAAGAAAGCAAGACTCTAATGGTGCAAAAGTAACAACATATTTAGATCATGAAAATATTATTTTTTATCCTGAAGAGTTGATTCAAGCACCGCCAACACATCCCTATGATTTTGTATCTTCTTATTTACAAGAAAATAATTGGGCTTCAAAAAATATAGGTGTTGAAATGGATGCATATTATTACACTGCAGAAAATCATCATCGATTAACTTCAACTTGTCCTAATGCTAATTTTCATGATGCTACTTGTTTAGTAAATTGGGTGCGATTGATAAAATCAGATACAGAAGTTACGTACATGAAAGAGGGAGCCAAACTTGTTCAAGCTGGAATGAGAACTGCCTTTGATAGTATTAAACCAGGTGTAAAACAAAGTTTTGTTGCAGGACAAATTTTAAACAGTTTGATTGCTGGTAATGAAGAAATAAAAATTGGGGGAGAATATTCTGGATTAACACCCATATTAGCGAGTGGTATTTCTGCTTCTGCTTCGCATCTCACCCCAAAAGATAATATATTTAATGAAAATGAAGGAACGATTATTGAGTTAGCTGGAGTAAAACATCGTTATCATTGTCCATTATCAAGAACTGTTTATTGCGGAAAACCAGACTCTAAAACTTCAGATACAATGAAGATTACAAATGAGGGTGTTGAAAATGCTATTTCAATAATTAAACCAGGAAAAACAGCTCATGATGTTGCTGTTGCTTTTTGGTCAGTGTTGGAAAAATACGGAATTGAAAAAGACTCCCGTCTTGGGTATGCCACTGGTCTAGGCTATCCTCCTGATTGGGGTGAGCATACGATGAGCATTAGAAAAAATGATATGACCGTTTTGGAACCAAACGTTACCTTTCATATGATTGCGGGGATGTGGATGGATACTTGGGGATTAGAGATAAGTGAAACAATTAATGTAACTGAAAATGGCTGCGAACTATTGTGCGATCTTTCAAGAGACTTACATTTAGTTTAAAATTAATCATTCGCATCTCCGCCGCCAGCTCCTTTTTCTCTAGAAGTTTCTGACTCAGGAACATAAGTTCTAAATGCTAAGGCTGAAATTTTATCCCAACTGTATTGATGCGGATTTAATCCATTAGATAGATTTTGATTAAGAATATCATAAGTCGAGAAGTCCTGCTCATCTGGTATCTTGGTTTCACTTTTAGAGAGATAAAGAGAAAAATTCGGGCAATTGTTATTTTTTATGTCATCGTGAATAAAAATTTTATTGTTAGCTAAAATTGCAAGTATTTTATTTTGATTACTTATTTTTGAATAAATATTTTTTTGCACACTTCTGTAGAGAAGTGGAATAAGAAAAAGAGGATCTATACATTGTTGAATGTCTAACTGAACTTCATTATTTTTTAACGTTTGAAAGTTTAAAAAATCTACCAAACCTGGGCCAATCATGAGACATGATTTTTTTTCTACATTAATCTCATTAACAAAATCTTTATTGGTTAGAGTTCCATCAAAATTATTATCAATTTTGTTTTGAATATTAGCAAATAAATGGATACCACTTAATTCAAAAGCTTCTAGCCAGCTTATGATGAATGCCGCATCTTCATCTGCGCCATATGGAAATCCAAGACCAGAAAAAGCCCGCTGCGCATTTGTGTAAACCTCGTAATAAGAATAACTCACAAATTAATTATAAGAGTTCATAGTTGCAAAACCCCAACTATCAACATTTTCTGCATTTAAGTTTGAGAGAAACGGTGCTCCCGAAAAAAAACTTACACGTAGCCATCTATCTGATTTTGGATCATATCTATTTGCTCCAAAAAAAGATAATTTAAATCGAAGCATATTAATTGGAATAGTGTCTTTTGATAAGATATTGTCCTGCACTTCTGCATAAGGATACTGCTCAAGAGATTGTATTCTTCTTATAATACCTCTTAATTCTGGATTAAGAATTAAATATTCAGCTACTGATTTATCTAAATTTTCTTTTTGCATTTTTGTGTGCAGATTTTGAACCATTTTTGCAACACCAAGATGTTGTTCAAGTTCACTTCCTTCCTCATTATATCTTTCGCCCAGTCTTGGTTCTAGTTTTGCCGCTGATATATACCAGAATAGATAATCATTATTTTTATCGGAAAAATCAACTTTTAATGCCCACTTATAATCTTTTTCGATAATTGAATTTAGTTGTTTTAAAGTTTGAGATTCATTAATTTTCATTTCTTCAACATCAGCCATGTCTTCTGCTAATTCTTCAGAAATTTCAGGATAAAGTTCTAATAATTGAACTTTGGCAATTTCCTGGGTATCAAAATTACAATTATTAATTGTGAATTTAATTAGATCAATCCACTGTAAATCATTTACATCTTCTTTTTGAAATTTATTAAGGTGAATTATAAATTTTTCTAAATCTTTAACAGTATTTGAGTTTTTTGTAATTTGGTATTCATCAAAAGTTGTCACCTCTTTTAAGTAAAGAAGAGCTTTTTTAAGTAGCTTGAAATATGCAGTCAGTTTTTTTGAGTCAACTTTTTGATTGATGATATTATCTAGAGACTGAGTATACTGTTTCATCCATTTATTAATCAACTTTGGATGTTTAATAATGAAAGGTGCCATTCCTAAACCAGTTGAATTACCAATACCCAGGTGTTGTTTAATGTTATTTTCAAGTTTAACTGCTTTGTTTGGATTTTGTTTATTTGCAACATGCTCAACCAACTGAACACTAAATTCTCTTATTATATAAACTGCAAGCATTTCAGCTCTAAAGGGTTGGTTGAAGTCAGTAATTACTTTCGTATTTGCAAAATCTGATAATCCAAATTTTCCACTTCCATAAACAGCAGTTGTTCTTAAGAGATATCCAACCTTATTTATTTCATTAATATCAGGTTGCTTCCCATTGGATAAGCATTTAACGACATATTCAAATAAACGAACACTTTTATTTGCTCTACTTAAAATTAATTCTTTAGGAGAATTACGACCTGACTCTTGAAGTGGTACATTTTTTCTTAATCTGTTTAGCTCCTGATCATCTAATCTTCCATTAATCAAAGAATAGGCAGTATCCCATTTTTCTGCAATTACTCTATCACTTCGATCAGCACTATCAAGATGCTGGGAAAAACAAACCAAAGAGTAAATATTGTTATTAATTTTAATTTCATAAATTGCTGTTCCATAACCGTTTTCATCGAGATCAAACTTTGACTTAGAAATTTTCCAATTATCAAACAATAATCTTCTGAGCATACTTCTTGAAAAACTTAATCTAGACGGGTATCTAGAGCCCATTTTTTCAAGGGTCATAATTTCTGCTGAATTCATGTTTTGTTGCAACATATACAAATATATATAGTGAATTATCACCTTTTTCACTATTAGAAGTTAAATTATATATGGAAATGGACAATATGCTCATTGATGGTCTTGAATATGTAAATTGGAATAGAGACTTATTTGAAAAGGCTCATGCTGCAGGGCTAACGGCCATTCATGCAACGTTGGTATATTGGGAGGATACTGAAGAGTCATTTGATAAAATGAATTATTGGGATGATTTAATTCAATCCAATAATGATATTTTAATGCATGTAAAAAAATCCTCCGACATTCTTGTTGCAAAAGAAACAAATAAAATTGGCATTGTTTATGGTTTTCAAAATTCTGCACCTATTGCAAATGATATTTTTTTAGTAGAAAAGTTTTTTTCACGCGGTTTACGTTTCATGCAATTAACTTACAATAATCAAACACCTCTAGCAGGTGGTTGTTATGAAAAAAATGATTCTGGTGTTTCTCGTTTTGGTGAAATGGTGATTGAAGAAATGAACCGTTTAGGAATGATAGTAGATTTAAGCCATGCAGGAAGACAAACATGTTTAGATGCTATTAATTTATCAAAGAAACCTGTTGCCATATCTCATGCAAACCCAAATTTTTTTCATAAATCTATCAGGAACATAGATGACGATGTGTTAAAAGAATTAGCAAATAACAATGGATTTATTGGTCTAAGCGTTTACCCCTATCATTTAAAAAATCACGGAGATTGTAAGTTAGAAGATTTTTGTGACATGATTAAACAGCTTATCAATATGATTGGAGAAGATAACATCGGCATAGGATCAGACTTATGTGTGAACTGGCCAGATGAAGTTGTGATGTGGATGCGTAATGGCAAATGGACTAAAAAAATTGATTATGGTGAGTCGAAGGATAAAAATGCTAATTGGCCAAAACCCACATCGTGGTATTCAAAACCAGAAGACTTATCTAGTTTTTTGACTGGAATGATATCAAATGGAATCAATGAAAAAACTGCAAATAAAATAGCTGGTAAAAACTGGTTTAATTTTATGACCAATCATTTTTAAGTTCTTCTTGTTACAAACGTTGAAGATGCAAGACTGATTAAGACAATTGCAGTGCCAAATAACTGCATTGAAGTTAAGGACTCATTAAGAAGTATTACAGCTCCAAATATTCCTGTTATGGGCTCAAGATATAAAAATAAAGCGGTATTCGTTTGACCAATTCTTGGTATTGCAAGTAATTGAAGAAATAGAGCAATTGCATACGAACAAGAAGGAATTAGTAAAATTAAAAATGCATTAAGATTGATGTTGGTGTCTATCTCGTAGAATAAACTTAAAATAATAAAAAAGAATATTGTGTTAAAAAAATTAATAAAAATATTGATTGGAATAGGGGAAATATTTTTTTTAGACATTGTTTGATTGGTCACTATCATGATGGCAGCACCCAATGATGCAATCAAAGCAAAAATAATTCCTTCAATTTTTAAGTCATCAGTTGAGGGACTTAATGCAAGAAATAATCCAATAAATGTTGTCAAAAATAAAAATTTGATAACATTTTTTATTTTTTCTTTAGTTATAAAAATTGATATCGATAAGACTAAAATTGGATAGGTACAAAATATTATTATTGTTAAACTAACGTTAATATAGGTAACTGAAATTAATAATCCTGTAGTTAGCATTATGGAGGCAACAGTGATCAGTAAAAAATCTCGTATATTATTTTTATAAATACTGAATAAGTTTTGTTGATTTGGAATTAGGGGAGAGACTATTATTAACGCAACAATATAGCGTAAAAAAATAGCAAGGCCTATACCAGCTCCTAAATTGTAAGCAGTTTTTGTAATTGGACCAATAATCCCAAAAAAAACACCAGCAAGTAAAGCAAATATTATGCCCAAAATATTCATATAATTTAAATTTTTTTTTGACTAATGCTCTTATGACAGGTATTCACAGTCCAACAACAAAAAAATAATCAAAATTATGAATTCTGAGTCAGAAACAACCTTTGTTAAATTTGAAAAGATTGACAAAAGTTATGATGGAGAAGTTTTAGTAGTAAAAAATCTTAATCTAGATATCGCAAAAGGTGAATTTGTAACTATGCTTGGTCCTTCTGGATCAGGAAAAACTACGACACTTATGATGTTAGCGGGTTTTGAAACACCTACAAACGGTGAAATTTATTTGGATGGAATGCCAATAAGTAAAATTCCTCCCTATGAAAGGGAAATAGGAATGGTCTTTCAAAATTATGCTCTTTTTCCTCATATGACTGTTCAAGAAAACTTAGCTTTCCCTCTTGAGGTAAGAAAATTATCAAAGGAAGATACGAAAACGAAAGTTCAAAAAGCTCTTGATATGGTTGAGCTTGGGGACTTTGGAACTCGTTTTCCTGCACAACTCTCTGGTGGCCAACAACAAAGAGTAGCGCTTGCAAGAGCTCTCGTGTTTGAGCCCAGACTAGTTTTAATGGATGAACCACTAGGTGCACTTGATAAAAATTTAAGAGAGCAGATGCAATATGAAATTAAACACATTCATGACAGAATAGGTATTACAGTTGTATATGTTACACATGATCAAAGTGAAGCTCTTACAATGTCAAATAGAATTGCAGTTTTTAATGATGGTGTAGTTCAGCAATTATCAACACCCGACATCTTATACGAAAAACCAGAGAATTCTTTCGTGGCTCAATTTATTGGCGAAAACAATAGAATGACTGGAACAATTAAAACCATGGAAAGTGATTATTGTTCTGTTGAGCTTGAAAATGGAGCAGGTGTTGTAAAAGCTCTTAAGGTAAATGTAGGAGGGGTTGGTGATAAAACACAACTTTCTGTGAGACCTGAAAGAGTATCATTGGGTTCTGAAGGCAACGGTGAAAATGTATTTACAGGGAAAGTTGAAGAGCTAATTTATTTAGGAGATCACATAAGGGTCAGACTTGATGTATGTGGCAACAACGAATTTATTGTTAAGGTGCCAAATGAGGGATCATTCAACTACAATGAGGGAGATTCCATTAAACTTAACTGGAACCCTAACGATATAAGAGCTTTAGACCCCGTAAATTAGTTTTTCTCCGTATTCTGCGCTATTTTAACACTTTTTTTTATACATATAGCATGTTAATAGTGAATTATCGATAGACATATAATCTTAAGATTAACCAACGAATAGGAGGAAAATATGTCAAAATTTATTAAAGTATTCTTGTTCGCTTCACTTCTTGTGTCTTCATTTGCTGTTAAAGCAGTAACTGTTGCTTCATGGGGTGGTGCTTACACAGAAAGTCAACAAAAAGCTTATGCTGATACATACTCAGATCCAAGTGCAATTCAATTTGAGAACTATAATGGTGGTCTTGGTGAAGTAAGAGCACAAGTTGAAAGTGGTAATGTAACTTGGGACTTAGTAGACGTTCTTCCAAGTGATGCAATTACTGGTTGTGATGAAGGTTTGTTTGAGGACATCTCTTCTGAGATTGCAGATTTATCAACTCCAGGTCCTGATGGCGAGTCAATGCTAGAGGATATGGAAAACAACGGTCTAGAGTATCACTCTGGTTGGGATTGTTGTGTTCCACAAATTTTCTGGACATACGTTGTGTTCTATGACCCGGATGCTTTTCCTGGTGATAAGCCAAGCAGCATGGCAGACTTTTTTGACGTGGAAAAATTCCCTGGCAAAAGAGGTATTCATACTTGGGCAACAGGTATAGTTGAAAAAGCTATGGTTGCAGATGGCGTTAAGCCAAGTGCAGTTCCTACAGTTTTAGCTAACCAAACTGGGGCGCTTGATAGAGCTTTTGCTAAATTAGACACTATCAAGGATCACGTTGTTTTCTGGTCTTCAGGATCAAAACCACTAGAATTAGTAAAAAGTGGTGAAGTTGTAATGGCTATTGCATATAATGGTCGTGTAGGTGCAGCTAACCTTGCTGAAGGTGAAAACTTCGAATATATTTGGGAAGGTCAAGTGTTAGACCAAGAGTATCTATGTCTAACTACTGGTGCTCCTAACAGAGATGCTGCTATTGATTTCATGATGCATGCATCGACTCCTGAAGCGCAAGCTGAGCAGGCAAAGTATATTACTTATGGACCTATGAGAGCTTCTGGTATTCCAATCATTCAAAATAATGAGCCTTGGGGACCAGGAGGCGTAGATATTATGCCTCATATGCCTAATACACCTGAGCGTTTAAAAGTTTCAATCGTAAGTGATCCACAATGGTGGTCTGATTACGGTGCTGAAATTAATGAACGTTATGCAGCGTGGATGGGTAACTAAGCTTGATTAAGTTAGTTATTTAATTTAATTTAAAGGCGAGATTTATTCTCGCCTTTTTAATTGGGAGGTTATTATTTCTACGCAGCTACTCACAACTGATGGTATTCCACTTAAGCAAAGTCTAAAAAAAGCTGAAAGAAAGAATAAAATAAGAGCATTCCTTTTAGTCTTTCCTTTGTTGCTTTTTATCTTTGTTACTTTTGTAATGCCGATTGGCGATATGCTTTTACGAAGTGTAGATGATGCGCAAATCAATACTGTGTTCCCAAAAACGTTTGAAGAGTATAATAAATGGGACAGAGAAAAAGATGAACTTCCCCCAGAAGAAGTGTACCGTACTCTTTTTGAAGAACTGGCAACTGGAGAAAAAATAGCTATAGGAAGAGCTTTAACCAGAATGAACTACTCTAAATCTGGCTGGAAAAGTCTGATTAAGAAGACTTCCAGAGAGATTAAAAAAATGACTAGAAAAGGATTAGTTCCTGAGTCTTATAAAACTACTTTAATTGAGATTAACAAAGACTGGGGCGATCCAACATTTTGGTACTCAATGGCTCAAATGGTTAATAAACAGACATCTATTTATTATTGGAATGCAATTGATAGAACTTTTGATCAAGATCAAAACGTCATAATGCAGGATGAGAAAAGAAGAATCTATGTTCAAACTTGGTTCAAAACTCTAAAGGTTAGTGTTTACGTAACTTTCTTTTGTTTGATCTTAGGTTTTCCAGTAGCTCATTTGCTAGCCAATTTACCTTTGAGGTACAGTAATTTGTTAATGATTTTTGTGCTTTTACCTTTTTGGACTTCTTTACTTGTTCGAACAACAGCATGGATTGTTATGCTTCAACAAAAAGGAGTAATTAATGGTGTCTTAGTATGGTTAGGTATACTGAGTGATGATGGAAGACTTCAGATGGTTTATAATGAAACGGGTACTTTAATTGCAATGACGCAAATATTGTTGCCGTTTATGATTTTACCCCTTTATAGTGTGATGAAAGTAATTCCAAAAAGTCATATGAGAGCAGCTCAAAACCTAGGTGCTAAGCCTGCAATGGCATTTTGGCGAGTATACTTACCGCAAACAATACCAGGTATGAGTGCTGGAGGATTGCTAGTTTTTGTTTTAGCAATTGGTTATTTTATTACCCCTGAACTAGTGGGTGGTAAAGATGGAAAGTTAATTGGTAGTTGGATAGCTTTTCATCTTAAAACAACATTGAACTGGGGTTTATGTGCGGCTCTAGGAGCAATACTCCTAGCTGTGATGCTCGTATTTTACTGGCTTTATAATAAAATTGTTGGCATTGATAACATTAAATTAGGATAAACATGGCATTACCAAGTTACGCATCACCTGTTCAAAAAACTTACTATTACTTTTATCTATTTTTTTGTGGGGTTGTTTTCTTTTTCCTTGTCGCTCCTTTGTTTGCAATAGTACCTATTTCATTTAGCGTATCACCTTTTATGGTATTTACCGATGGAATGTTGGCATGGCCACCAGATCCTGAAGCATGGTCATTAAGATGGTATAGAAACATGATCGGTGATTGTAGCGCAGATGTAGTTTCATCTACAGTTCCTTGTTCAAATAAATGGATGATAGGAACAGTAAATAGTTTCTTTATAGGAATTGTAGCAACAGTTATTGCAACAGCTCTTGGCACACTTGCAGCTTTGGGTTTAAGTAGACCTCACATGCCATTCAAAGGATTAATAATGGCAATTTTAATCTCCCCAATGATTGTACCATTAATAATAACAGCTGCAGGAATGTTCTTTTTTTATGCAAGAATAAACTTAGTGTATACCTTTACTGGTGTCATTCTTGCTCACGTTGCTTTGGCCACACCTTTTGTTGTAATTACCGTAACTGCAACCTTGGTTGGATTTGATATGAACATGGTTAAGGCTGCTCAAAGTCTTGGTGCTAGACCTGTAAAAACTTTTTTCCGAGTGATAATGCCATTAATATTACCAGGTATAATTTCTGGAGCGCTGTTTGCTTTTATTACTTCTTTCGATGAAGTTGTTATAGTTATGTTTATGGCAAGTTTGGATCAATTAACTATACCAAAACAAATGTGGGCTGGAATTAGACAGGAAATTAGCCCAGTAATTTTATGTATGGCTACTTGTTTGGTAGCTCTGTCTATATTCTTACTTACTACAGTAGAACTATTAAGAAGAAGATCAGAACGACTGCGCGGTATTAAACCTAGATAAAATACTATGACTAAACCGCATATTGCAGTGGTTGGTGCTGGAATAGTTGGCATATGCTCAGCATATTTTTTAAATAAATCAGGCTTTAAAGTTACTCTGATTGATAGAAATGACCCTGGCACCATGACGAGTTATGGTCATGCTTGCACATTCGCAGATTATGCATGTGTTCCAGTAAATTCACCAGAGTTATTCAAAGAAATACCTTCAATGCTTTTAAAAAGTGATGGACCACTTGCAGTAGATTTTTTCCATGTCATTAAAAATCTTAGTTGGGCTTACAAATTTTTACAAAATTGCACAACAAATAAGGTTGAGCATATTTCAAGCTCATTAAGTAATTTGCTTAATAGTGCTAGCGTTAGTTACGATGAAATTTTTTCAGATGTTAATGTTTCTAATTATATTAAAAATGAAGAAGCTTTATATTTATATCAAAATGTAAATGAATTTTTAGAAGCAAAAAAAACAAACATTATTAGAGAGAAAAATGGTGTTCAAATTAGAATTTTATCAAAGAAAGATATATTAGAAATGGAACCAAATCTTGCTCCAGTTTTTTACAATGGTCAACTTTTTGTTGGATCTCGTCACACCACTAATCCTCAAGAAATAAGTAATAAAATTTTTGAGTCTTTTATTAATAATGGTGGAATATTTCATAAAAAAAATGTCAAAAATATTTTTCCA
>Ga0255766_10005033_pt1 | contig 11088 bp, 9 predicted proteins | sample 071ome_23_FD_179966 | JGI IMG/M metagenome (GOLD analysis project Ga0255766, IMG submission 179966) | Coastal salt marsh microbial communities from the Groves Creek Marsh, Skidaway Island, Georgia - 071403BT metaG (version 2) | ecosystem: Environmental > Aquatic > Marine > Intertidal zone > Salt... | reverse complement strand
GATTTAATGATTGATAAATATCTTTGGGGTGAATGTAATCGAGTTTCACCAGAAGCACCAGTTCAAGTGATCAATGTCTCCAAAGAAACAAAAGTTTTAGGTGGCGCTGGTAATGTTGCTCATAATTTAGTAACACTTGGCTCTAATGTAAAAGTATTAAGCGTTATTGGAGGATGTAAAATTTCTAATGAACTCAAAAATCTATTCAAAGAAATAAACCTTTCTATAGATTATCTTATTGAGCAAAAAAACCGAGTCACTTCAAAAAAAACAAGGATTATTTCATCACAACAGCAGGTTATTAGATACGACATTGAAAGTAATGATGACATTGATGTGGTTTCTGAAAAAAAATTGGTAGCTTTATTCAAATCGGTTCTAAATGATTTAGATTTGGTAGTTCTCTCTGATTATGGGAAAGGTGTTTTAACCACTAATGTCACAAAAGAAATTATCAAAATTGCCAACTCTAATAACATTAAGGTCATAGTTGACCCTAAAGGCTCCGATTATTCTAAATATACTTCTGCCTATTTATTAACTCCAAACAAGAAAGAAGCAGGAGAGGCAACTGGTATTAATATTTCAGACAAAGACTCTCTAAAAAAAGCTTTAGTTTATTTAAAGAATTCATGTGATTTAAATACCTCGTTAATTACCTTGAGTGAGGATGGAATTGCTTTCTTTGATGATGAGCTTCGTATTCATCCAACTGTCGCTAGAGAGGTTTATGATGTAACTGGAGCAGGTGACACTGTTCTAGCCTCCCTAGGGTTTGCTCTGTCTTGCAACTATAGTATTGAGGAAGCGATTGAGTTTGCCAATCTTGCAGCTGGAATTGTAGTTGGTAAAATTGGTAGTGCAACTACCACTTTAGATGAGATTGCCGAATATAAATCTAGCCTTCATAAATCCACTATTGAAACACGCATCAAAACAAGAAATGAAATCCAAATAGTAAGCCAAAGATTGAGAAATAATGGAAAGAAATTGGTTTTTACAAACGGTTGCTTTGACATAATTCATTCTGGTCACATAAGCTATCTTGAAACTACTAAGAGCTATGGTGATGTAATGATTGTAGGTTTAAATTCAGACCAATCAGTCAGGGTTCTTAAAGGCGAATCTCGCCCAGTAAATTCTCAAGAAGATAGGGCGCTGATCCTGGCTGCACTAAGGGTAGTAGACTATGTTGTTATTTTTGATGAAGATACGCCATATGAACTTATTAAAGCTATCAGACCCCATACGCTTGTTAAAGGGGGTGATTATGAAGGTAAAGCTGTTATTGGTGAAGACCTTGTGGAAGATTGTAAACTCGTAAAATTTGTTAATGGGAAAAGCACTACCAAGACTATTGAAAAAATCAGAAACTCATGAAAGAAATAATTCAACACGAACTCAACGAACACATTAGAACAGCTCAACAAATGAATGGTTTAACTGAAGTCATTTTCCAAGCTGCAGAAGTGTGTACTGAGTCTTTAAAAAATGGACACAAGATTCTTCTTTTTGGCAACGGTGGTTCAGCAGCTGATGCACAACATATTGCAGCAGAATTAGTTGGTCGCTACAAAACAGAGCGTCGCGGATTACCTGTCATTGCCCTCACAACCGATACTTCTGCCCTAACAGCTATTGGAAATGATTATGGCTATCAGCATGTTTTTAAAAGGCAGATTGAAGCACTGGCAAATCCCAATGATGTAGTTATCGGTATTAGTACTAGTGGTAACAGCGGCAATGTTCTTGATGCTCTAAAGTTAGCTAACAAATTAAACTGTCGAACACTTGGTTTAAGTGGTCGAGATGGTGGAGAGATGAACTCGGTTTGTGAAATTAATATAGTTATTCCTGCAAAGGACACTCCTCGAATTCAAGAGATGCATATCTTCGTTGGTCATACGTTATGTCATTTGATAGAGCAAAAACTTTCTTGAAGAAATCTAACCTCATTCAATACCTCATCTGCTTTTATTAGGCGCATGCAATTATGATGATTTAGTGGACAATTACGCTTCATACAAGGTTGGCAATCAAGACTCTTCTTTACAATAACAGAGTGTTTATTTTTCCATTGAGAGGTCTCTTCAACTCTGGTTGGACCAAAAATTGCAATGGTAGGAACTTGAAAGGCAGCTGCAAGATGCATAGGGCCACTATCGCCAGTAATCAATAAATCTAAACTTGAAATATAGTCAACAAGCTCTAATATATTTGTCTTACCTGCAAGATTTCGGTAGTTATTTAAACCAAACTCTTTCAGTTTTTTCTCAATATCATTTGCAATTTGTATTTCCCTAGGTCCACCAAAAATAAACACTTCATATTCATCTGAGAGTTCGTATGCAACTTTGGCAAACTCTTCTGGATACCAGCGTTTTGCATTACCATAAGATGCTCCAGGATTGATTCCTACTCTAGGCCGAATAAGATTAAGATTATTATTTTTCTTATAAATTTTTAATTTTCTTGATGGAATACTCACGTTGATGCTGTCACATACAAATTGCATATATTTTTCAACTTGATGTCCATGAAAATATTGTTTATTACTATATTGATATTTTCGCTCTGAAGAGACAAAGAATTTTAAAAAGGAAGATCTGACAGAACTTCGAAATGAAAAAAATAGGTCGAATTTACCTAATGACTTTGCGAACTTATAAAGCGAAAAAAAAGATCTATTTATCTCTAAAACATTAGTAGCATTTGGATGATTTTTTAAAACTCCAATGGAGATTGACGATCCAAAAAATGTGATTTTAGCATTGGGATATAATTGAACAATACCTTCAATAGAGGCTGTTGACATAACACAATCTCCAAGCCAAGTCGGAAGCTCTATTAAGATTTTCAAAGCTTTAAATGCATTTGTTAAATTTTGTTATCTCTAATAAGTTCTAAAACAGAGTTAGAAACAAGCCTATACCCTTCAGGAGTATAGTGACCATTTATCCTAAATGGAAACAAGCCTAGAGGATCATCATGCTTTTCAAAAACCTCTTTATGTATATCAATAACTGGAATATTAGCATCCTTGGCAATTTTGATGACCTTTGATTTATGATTATAATTATCGTGATTCTCTACCAAAGAAGAATATCTGAGATATGTAGGTAAATATACAAAATAAAGTTCTCCGCCCCATGATGAGACAACACTTTTGGCACGTTTAAGAACATCCTGAAACTCTTCTGGGACCTTAGAAAAATAGCTCCCAAGTCTTAATTTTTCCCTAAGGTTATAAAGCCTTAAAATTCTTTTTAGATCATCAACTCCGCTAACTTTAAAAGAATTTCGTTCTTTATTAATTTCTTTTCTCTGATTAAGAATTTGAACTAATTCAAGATGAGACGTTAAAGACCTATCAATCTCTCTCTGCTTTTTAATTAAATCCTGAGAGAATCCATCTTGCATATATTTAGATATCGTAGAGTTTTCTAATTCTTTTCCAAGATCAGTTAAATCATTACCTTCACAATGAAACCAAAAAACTTTTTTGGGTTTAATTATTTTTGCGTACTCAATTAAAGATGCAAGATTTAATAAAGGACCGTTGCCACTATAGCCCAAATTGATGACTTTATTATCTAACTGGTCATTCAAAAATCCAGCAATATTGTCTTCTGGATCAACACATGCGCCGTGTGTAAAAGAGTCGCCAATCAACACCCAATTTTCAGCATTATTCCATACAATATTCTTGTTATTAAATCCATATTTATCGCTGCTATAAATAGCATAATTTCCGCTTTCATTACAAAGTAATGTTCTTTTTTGTGAAACCCCACTCAATGGAATTAAAGGTGAATAGGAGCCTTTTCCAATAACTCCATTCGTACTCAAAAATGTAGCCGGAGCAATTCTTGGCACAATGTCAATAGAACCTTTTCTTAGACTCTCAATAACTTGATAAGGATTTCTGTAATCAAAATCATGAATATGCTCTTTCTTTTGAAAATTAATTGAGCCAAAAAATGAAAATTGCAAGAAAATCTCAATTATATAAATTCCAACTATCGAAGAGAACGTTGCCAACAAAATATTTAATCCAGTTTCTTTCTTTGCATTTTGGAGAATCAGAAAAAAAATAAAAAGAAATGTTGAAAGAATGCTCAGCCTTATAAATAGGCCATGGCTAATGATTTCATTGAAATATCTATAGGTTGCACTTAATATAATGACAACAGAAAACAGCAACACAAAATAGGATAAAACTTTAGGCAATGAGGTGTTCTTGCTAAGAAATTTCATATGAATTAAGTCTGATTCTTAAAAACAATATTAAAGCATGCATCTTCTTTAATGGTTACAGGAAGTTTATAGACTCCAGGCTCAGCATAAAGTAAATACATATCCATCCTCATACCATGCATGCCATTATATATGTCATATTGAGGAAATTGATCTTGCTTTTTCCAAATTGAAAGCTGCTCAATTAACTCCAAATAACCTCCATCTTGGTCATGACATAAAATTAAATAAACTTCGGCTGGTGAAAGTAACTCAAATTGAACGGTTGTGCCCTTTGGGACTTCATGATTTGTTCTTAAAAGAATGCCATCTGAAATTCGATCAGGCACTATATCATATTTATAATCTCTATCAATATGTTGCAAAACTCCTTCTTTCATAATGTCAAATTGATATTCTAGTTTAGGATAAATCTGGATCTTTACTAGATTTTTAGCAATTTCAAGTTTCTCATCTTTTTTTCTATGATCTTTTATTAATTCTGAACTAAAAAGAAAATAGCTAAAGGATAAAACCATCGAAATAAAAATCAAAAGTTTGAATAGTTTAGATTTTTTTAACATACTATAAACTTTAGTAAGTATCATTCATGTTGTTAATAGACAGTTAATTATAAATGCTATATAGAAAAGAAATTGATGGCCTAAGAGCAATAGCTGTTTTAACTGTGATATTCTTTCATGCCGGATTTGAATCTTTTTCGGGTGGTTTTATCGGGGTTGACATTTTTTTTGTTATTAGTGGTTACCTCATAACCTCTATTATTTTTAAGGAAATAACTCAAGGAACCTTTACCATTAAAGATTTCTATGAGCGAAGAGCAAGAAGAATATTGCCAGCCTTGTTCTTTATTATTGCCTTTTCAATCCCTTTATCATATCTTTGGATGGTTCCGTCTGATGCTATTGATTTTTCACAAAGCTTAATTGCAGCACCTTTGTTTTCAGCAAATTTTTTGTTCTTTACGGAGAACGGATATTTTGATACAGCAATCGAATTTAAACCACTTTTCCATACATGGAGCTTGGCTGTAGAAGAACAGTTTTATGTTTTTTTTCCTCTGTTAATAATGTCTCTTTGGAAATTTGGCTTTAGAGTAATAATTTTCTCTATCTTAATATTATTTTTAACAAGTATTTCTTTATCAGAATATATGTTGAGAGTTGACAAAATGTTCTCATTCTATATGTTGCCAACCAGGGGATGGCAACTATTAATAGGCTCTAGCATTGCTATTCTTCAATACAAAGAAATAAAATTTAATCAATTCTGGCTGATCAACAATTTTCTTAGCTTGCTAGGTTTAGCAATGATTGTTTTCTCTGTTACTATTTTTGATAAAACATCTCCTATGCCAGGGCTTTATTCTCTAGTGCCAACTATAGGATCAGGGCTAGTTATTATGTTTGCCAAGCAAAATACCTTGGTTAGACAGGTCTTGAGCATTAAGATGCTTGTTGGTATAGGCTTAATTAGTTATAGTGCATATCTTTGGCACCAGCCTATATTTGCAATAATTAATATTTATCGATTTGGCGATGTCAAACCCGCTATGTATGGTAGTGCTATATTGGTAACACTTCTACTTTCATATTTCACCTGGAAATTTGTCGAGACTCCATTTCGTAATAAGTTACAAATTAGCCTTAAAAAATTTTTATTTATTGTTTTAACTACTGGTCTAGTGATAATTTTCATTGGATTGACGGGCATCAAAACCAATGGATTTGAAAAAATATACAAAAATAAGTTAACAACTGCAGAATTACTTTTCTATAAAAACTCTCAAGAAATTGCTAAACTCAAGGATAAAGAGAAAAATAAACTTGCACAATCTGAGTGTATTCTAGAATACTCAAATTCTTCAGAATTCAATAAAAAATTTAATAGTTGCAGGCAAAAATATCATTCGTTTAATTTGATTATTGGAGACTCTCACGCAGAAAATCTTAGTCGTGTGTTTACTTACTCTGAAAATGATTATGATTTTAGTGTTCTAATTCTTGGTCGCCACTGTCATGTTTATCATTATTATCAGGAACAATCAAAAAGTCAGTGTGACTTAGAAAAAGCACTGAGCTTCATTGATGAGAATTATAAAGACATAACGCAAGTTATTTATAAACAACGTGGTGTTTATTTTATCCATGACTCAAACAAGAAAAACATACATGATATAAATCTCAGCTCAGTCAAAGATACTCAACTATATATTGACGAGCTAAAAATTAATCAGATCATTGACTTTTTTAATAAACTCAAAAATAAAATTAAAGTCATTTGGATAGGTCCATGGACTGAGCCTTTATATCCAATGCATAAACCGAGAAAAGTATCGAAATATACTAATGGCGAAATAGAATACATCAGCAATGTCTCTAAATCATTTAATTTACTCGATCAAAGAATTTCGAACATTTTAAAGAAGAGTAATTCAAACATTGCTTATGTTTCGCTCCATAATGATGGTGAGTTCATCCCTCTTGTGGTTAAAAACTGCATTACATTTAATGACACAAATCACTTAAGCTCTTGCGGAGAAAGGTTAGCAGCTCCTATTATAGACAAAGTAATTAAACAACAAATTAACTAGAAATTTCCAAACCTTTGAACTATGTCGAGTGTTGACTCAAGATTTTTTAGCATTGAGAATTCTTGTGATTTAAACCTATTTCTCTTCATTTGCTCTTTCAAAGACACTTGGTCTTTTAATAAGGATTCTATCTTTTCGACGATACTTAAATCGTCTGGACTATCCATAATAAAATCATTTGATAATATCTCACTTGCTCCATTTTGTCTTGTTGTGAAAACAATATTTTCTAAGTTCATAGCCTCAAGAATCACATTTGAGAAAGGCTCATAATGTGTTGGCAAAATAAAAACATGAGAAATTGAATAGAAATCATCTACGTCATCTCTTGGTCCAGTAAAAAAAACTTTATCGTCAACCATAAGTTGTTTGGACAAGTACTGGTAATGCTCTAAATTCTTATCTTTTCCAACAATGAAAGCTACTATATCTGGGGTTTTTATATTTTTAATAATTTTTAGGAATTCTTCAACACCCTTCCTTTTGAAACCACTGCCTACATATAAAATTATCTTTTGATTATCTTTGATTGAAAACTCCCGCGAAAGACTCTTAAAGGCTTTATTGTAATCAAGCTTTTTATTTTTTATACCGTTGTGAATTACACTAATTCTGGCTGGATCAATACTATACATCCCAATAATTTCATTTTTTATAGCATTTGAATTAGCAATTATGTGTTTAGCATTGTTTAGACATCTCTTCTCCAAAAATACATAAATAGGATGTAAAGGATTAAGTTTTGATTTCTTTTCAATCTGAAGAAAAACTTTATGAACACCATCCCCGGCTCTATATACATCCGCACAAGTTATTCGCTCCAGTGAAAAATAGAATTTTCCCCGCTTAGTAAGGCATAAATAAATGTTAAAAAGAATTACTCTCAGCCATGATGGAAGAAAATTTGGAAAAGGGGAGTTTATTACCTTGTGCTCTATATTTTTTTCCAACAAGACCTGGGAAAGACGCGATAAATAAACCTCTGCCCCACCAAACTTTGTTTTATTACCTCGAATCAAGCAGAGCTTATGAGGACTCATTTTTTCTTGTGAGTTTTTCATAAAGTAATAAAACAATTATCACACCTAATAGAAGAAAAAATTGCTGGAATATATGATCCCTCATATTGCTATCCACCAGACTTCTAAAAAAGAATCCTGAGATTAACATAAATCCACTTATTGAATAGAAATTAGGCGACTTTATAAAAAATTTAAGAAATAAAGTTAGTAAATACCACAATATAACTAACCATAATATCAATCCCAAAACACCAATGCCTAAAGTAAGGTCGATAATTGAACTATGAGAATGCCTGCCTCTTGCACTATCTAATCCTTCATTAAGCTGAATTGAATGGCCAAAGGCATTTCTCCCAAAACCGAGGCCAATTGGGGTTTTTGTAATATATTCCAATCCTTTGTAAATCCATGCCATTCTCTCATAATTTGACACAGAAACCTGACGACCATCAGGCAATTTTGGAATCTTCTGTGATCGATCTTGCCAAAATTTATTTGTTTCAGTGTCAAGGGCAATTGGAATAGTCTGAATTAGTGTGGCCCATCTACTATCAAACTTGAAGCTATATATTAGCGGGCTAATTAACAATAAAAATATTGCTATAGATGTAAAAATTTTAGTCTTTTTAGGGAGTCTTTTATTTTGGTAGTAATAAAAATAAATAACTGCTATGCCTAAAAAAAATAAAGAAATCGCACCATGACGCATCCCCTCAACAACTTGCGAAAATAACAAAATAAATAATATGATGATAAGAAAAAAATTAGAAAATTGAAGAGTTCTTACATTAATTCTATGCCTAGAAATAAGCTCAGCAAAAGTTAAAGCAATCAGAATATTGGTTAAATAATTTGCCAAAACAGGACTTCCAGTTAAACCACCATATCGAGAAATCAAATTATCGAAAGTATACAAAGCTTTTAGGGCCACAATATCTAAATACAAAATATGCGCGAACATACCTAAAAATATTGCTGTAATTAATGAACTGGGTGTAAAAAGTGTTTTTCTTTGCGAAATTATTGCAAGTAATATTCCTAAAAATAGAAACAGAACTGGAGTTAGCCAATGCCCCTTAAACTCTTTAAGAGACCAATACATTTCATGAGAAATAAATATACTATGTACAAGTATATATACTGTTAATATAAGTAACCCCAGAAAAAATCCCCTAGAGTATTTGTTTGATAGAATTATTCTTACTTTATCAAAGCCTATGCTATAACAATTATAAATAGAAAAAACTAGTAAGATTACCGCAAGCAAATATCTCAATGCATTTGTCCCTGGAATAGAGAAAATAAAGAATAAAAGTGATATTAGAGCTAATGGTAAAAGTTTCATAGATAATTTTTAATGTTTGAAATTTATCGTCTTTACTTTTGCTCGAGAATTGAGGACAATTTCAGGTCGAGTTGAATTGAAATAGGCCCAAACTGGCTTTTCTAATGCTAATGCAATATGTAGTGGCCCAGAATCACAAGAAACAACCAAGTTAGCCTCTTTAACTAATTTAAGAAAACCTAATGATGAAAGTTTGTTTTTCTTGAAAAGAAAACTCTCAAATTCATCTCTGTGATACTCGACACTCATAGACGCAATAGTAATTTTTACAGGGTTAAACTGTTTGAGATCTTGAATCAAGATGTTTAACTCAGAATCTGAAATAGATCTTTTAGTATCAGTAGATTGAGGACAAATGAGTATATTTTGAATGACTTCCTCATTAAATTTTGTTTGTGTTATTTCCCACTTTGACTCTGGCAATCCTAAGTATTTCCTAACCACCTGGTAGTGATTAACAATACGTGGCCTTTGGAAATCTTTATAACAATGATAATGTTTACAAAAAGTTAAAAAATAACAACTATCCAACCCATTAGACCATGGATTAAAACCAATATCTGGCTTCCAGGATTTAAGCATCTGTATTACTCGATACATGTGAAAAAAATTTCTTTTATTCAGAGAAACACAGCATATATCTGGTATCAATTCATTTACATAAGGCTCCATTTGCTTTGGACAAAGTATCAAGTAATCTTTGTTTGGATATTTCTGAATAAACTCGCGTATTACCACCAAGTCAATAACCGTATCCCCATAGCGCGTAAACAAAGCAAATAAGACTTTCTCTGAATTATGAATATCTTTGGAGTCAATAGTGCCACTAATAGTATTAAGAGTTTTTCGATGAAGAAACCAATTAATCAAACCATAGCCCCTTTTTCTTCATCTGACCTATATTTTCTTGAACAATAGTCTGCCAATCAACAAAAGGTGTCATTACACCCTCAGTCATATGCGTTGAAAGGCCACAAATAGGAGACAAACAAAGAGCTCTATTCTTGAAAAATATTCGCCCATATACCTTTTCACTTAACTTAGAGTCGCTAGGACCTTCAGCGGATTGTCTGATATATTTTTCAAATTGTTTAATAGTCCTAGATTCAAGTAAGAAGGTATGTGTGGTATTGCTAATTTGACGCCAATGACAATACTTAGACAAAAAGACAAAAGAAAGTCTCTTCCAAGACGGGTCATAGCGATCAGGATAGTCGGGAGTATGGATTATAAGTGGCACTTTCGATAAATCACCTATCAAATGATTCATGTAGTTTTTTCTCTTTCCTGAAGTATGAAGATATTCGTCTTTGTTTTGAATTAACTCAGACAAATATTTGAATGCATATGGAACATGAAGATAATCATCTTCACACATATACACCCATTCTTCATCATTAGATTCTACAGCCAAATCTATTTGTTTTTGTAAAGACTTTGCTGCGCTTCCCAACGAGGAATTATCAATCAACACGTCATGAAACAGTTCAAAAAAACTTAGTAACTCCTTTGATAAATTATCTCCAATAATTGTAAAGCTGCGGTTTTGATCTTTCAAAGCTTCATACATACTGTAAAAACATACCTTAATAGTGTCTATCTTGTTAAGGCCAAAGGGTCTTCTAGCATGGTGGACAGAATCAACCCTATCGCAAGCTCTAAATAAAATTTTATATTTGATACTCACTCTTGTTTTTTAAACAAAGCCCAACAATCTACAATATGCTTTTCATTTGATATAGTTCCGTTCACAAAGATACTCCAAGGAAATATCCAGTTAGTATTAGTAGTTAAACCTATTTTTAATTTTCGTAGTGGTAACCAATTTCTTGAAACAGCAAATAGTTTATATTTTAAAGAGCCCCATGCAT
>Ga0255766_10004998_pt1 | contig 11136 bp, 10 predicted proteins | sample 071ome_23_FD_179966 | JGI IMG/M metagenome (GOLD analysis project Ga0255766, IMG submission 179966) | Coastal salt marsh microbial communities from the Groves Creek Marsh, Skidaway Island, Georgia - 071403BT metaG (version 2) | ecosystem: Environmental > Aquatic > Marine > Intertidal zone >... | reverse complement strand
GTGATACCTGGAAGGGCGAGGAGAATGTTTTAAGTTTTCTTGAAAATGACTTCATTAATAATCAATGCATTTCTCTCCTCAATACTGACATTGATCGAACTCAATTTATTGCTGATTTAAATATTCTCATTAAGGAATTAACCAAAAATTAATTAGCTATGGTTATTGCTTTTAGAAACTTTTTTTGAAAGTTTTGAACTTTAGTAGACATTTTTTCAGTAATAATAGTGTCAATTGAGTCTAAAGGACAAATAATAAACGAACCCTCATTTTGATAAAACTTAGAGTTATCAACTAATAAAATTATCTCATCTGAAATGCTAATTAACCCTGTTACAAATTTTACAAGATTTTCATCATCCTCTAAAAGCCCCATCTCGCTGATAGAAATACAGCTAAGAAATAATTTTGAAGCATGAAAGTGTTTTATAGTCTCAAAATTAAAAGGACTTAAAATTAGACTGTTGTGCTCATAAATTCTTCCCCCGGGTATAGTCACATCATTAATGTTTTTATTAATGAGTTTAGTCGCAACACTGAATGAATTAGTTAAGACTTTAATATTTTTTGGAATGATAAAATCTGGAATAAGCGAGCATGTGGTACCCCCATTAATAATGATACTATCATTTTCTTTAATTAAGCTTGCAGCAAACTGAGCTATTCTTTGTTTTTCATTTAAATTTTTGATGAAAAGTTCTTCTTTGTCTTCATTGTTATTGGAAATCACGCCCCCACGGACTATGAGAATTTTTTTTTCTTTTTCTTATGATTTTAAATCTCTTCTTATAGTTGACTCATTAAATTGAGTTTGTTCAATTAAATGATTAATAGAGGTGACAGAATCTTTCTTTAATTTGTCTAATATAACTTTTTGTCTATCAATTGGATGTAACATGATTTTTTATTTTAACACTATATTAAAATGAAATCAGACTCTAAATCGAAGGTTCTTCTTTGATAGCTCACTTATATTGGAGACTCCCATCAAAATCATATCTCGTTCAATCTCTTTTTTTAAATTCCCAAGAGCTTTTTCTACTCCCTTTTGGCCTCCAGCGGCTAGTGCATATAAATACATTCTCCCACCAGAACATGCCTTCGCTCCTAAGGATAAAGCTTTTAATATATGAGTGCCTCTTTTAATACCACCTTCACAGATGACATCAATCTTATCTCCCACAGCGTTAACCACTTCTTCCAATTGATCAAAAGGAGACCTAGATCCATCCAATTGCCTTCCTCCATGATTAGAAATCATGATTGCAGATGCCCCAACATCAACAGCTTTTTTGGCATCTTCGACTGACATAATCCCTTTGATAGCAAACGGTTTTCCCCACTTTTTATTTATTTCTTCAATCTTTTTCCAAGAAAGAGAGTTATCTAACATTTTAGTAAAATAATCTCCGATACTAGTCATGAGGTTTGTCCCCTCAGTTACGTGTTTATTGAGATTGCTTAATTCCCATTTTGGTTTGGTAAAATAATTGAAAGCCCAAGCTGGATGAGTAGCAAAACTAATAATGCTTTTTAATGACAAATTCAGCGGAATAGTAAATCCGGTATACAAATCTCTTTCACGATTACCGCCAACTGAGGAGTCAACTGTTACAGCCATCGTATCGAAGTTATGTTCTTTACATTGATCTATTAAATAATCATTTAAGCCCTGATCTTTATGAACATAAAGTTGAAATAATTTTGGGGTAGAAATTAAGTTTGCTATCTCTTCAATACTTGCAGTTCCAAGAGAAGAGACACCAAACATTGTACCAAACTTTTCTGCTGCTTTTCCTACTCCGATCTCCCCATCAGGATGAAATAATCTTTGAAGAGCTGTAGGAGCACAATAAATGGGCAACTCTAATTTTTGACCCATTACAGTTGTTGACATATCAACTTTATCAATACCCGTTAGAACATTAGGAACTAAATCACATTGATCATAGGCTTCTGTGTTACGTCTATATGTAACTTCATCATCTGCAGCACCATCTATGTAATGAAATATAGGAGAGGGAAGTCTGCTCTTAGCTAAATTTCTAAAATCTTTAAAATTATGACAGTTGTTTATGCTGTTAAACATATTCTCATTTTAAATAAAAATTTAAGGATAACTAAACAATTCTTTTTTATAAAGATTTGCTTCCCATAATTGAAATATGTTTTGAAGTGAATTTGAGTGAATTTTCTTAATAATCACAGTATCCAATTTATTTTTTCTTTTGATATCAAACAAATTTGTAGCCCCTAAGCTTGTTCCAATTTCTTTTTTGTTTTTAAGAACAACTTGTTTTGTTCGAAGAGAAGATAGTAATTTCATAATTGTAGGGTTTTTAGTAATGGGTCCATCAAGAATAATCGTATTATTTGAATTCATTTTATTGAGACAAAAGTTCAACATAAAAGCAATGTAAAGACACACTAAATAATAGACCTGTCTTTTGGAGAGGTTTTTGAACTTATTTTTATTGATATTGGTTATTTTGAAAGCTCCTCCAGAAGCATAACTAGGATAAATGAGATAATCCTCTAATTTGAAATTAGTGATAGGTTTAATACTGGATGACAATTTAAATTTCATCATAAGATAGTCGTACTCTCTTCCACCCATAAATCTCATGGTGGGCACGGCCTTTCCATAGACATCAATATTAGCCAGCATATCTAGATTAGGATTAAGTTTTCTAAGAGAATTTCTTTCATTAAAAATAATGTACCAAGTCCCTGATGAGACGAGTGTAAAATTTTTAATATTTGAATTTTTAAAATATAAATAGGATGCGTTACTATCGTGTACTCCATTAATAATTTTTAATTTAGAACTACCCACTTCTTTTGATCCAATCACTTTCCAAGCTTTTTCATTTAAAGGAAAGTTACTTACTAAATTCAATTTTTTTACTAAGGAGGAGAGTTTATTTTTTTTGAAATCCCATAGATGACTATGGCACCCTAAATAGGAAATTTCTGATGTATAATGATTGGTCATTTTCCATGCTATATATTGAGGATAGTTAAGAAAATATTTTGTTTTTTTTATTAATGCAGGATTTTTTTTCTTTAAATAATAAAGTTGTAAGCCAATATTAAGTCCATTTTCTAACTGAGGTGTAAAGCTTTCATTAAATTGTGGAATTAATTTTTGATATCCCCTTGAGACTTGATGATAAGGAAATTCATAATCAGTACAGGCGACTAATTCTTGATCTTCATGATCAATTAAAGCTATTGAACAGGCATGAGCAGTACAGACAAATTTATCTAATTGAAACTTTTTTTCCATGGACTTTATTTTTTGCATAGTCCAATTATAAATTTCAGCAGAATTTAAAACTTTAATTCCAAATTGCCGTGAGGATTGTTGTTTAGTGTGAAAGGATTTAACAACCTTATTGTTTTTGTTGAAAAATAATAATTTTACGTTTGTTTTACCAATATCGAGGACGATATTTAGTTTTTGATTATCACTCATTATCTGGTAAATGAGGTGATATTTCCTCCATCGACATTAATAATATTTCCTGTGGATTTTTTGGACTTTGAACTAGCAAAGAAATAAATGCCTTCCGCGATATCTTCTGGAAGAATACTCTCCTTGAGAAGGCTTCTATTTTTATAAAACTCCTCAATGTTATTGATGCTTATTTTATTTCCTTCAGCTCTTTGTTTTTTCCATTCTCCATCCCAAATTTTAGAATTTTGAATTACGGCATCTGGGTTTACCACGTTTGATCGAATTTTATATTGTGCTCCTTCAAGAGCTATGGAACGGGATAAATGTAAAATTGAACTTTTTGCAACCGCATAAGCTGATGCCCCTTTAGAGGCATTGAGACTATTCTTGCTAGATACAAAAATAATGGAGCCTCCTTTATTTTGAGAAATCATATTTTGGTATACTTCTCGGCTCACAATAAAACAACCCTTAGAAAGGATGTCCATATTTTTATCCCACAATTTTGTAGAGGTTTTTTCAAAAAGTGCAGCTGAGGCAAATCCTGCATTAGCGACAAGAATATCTATTCCTCCAAACTCTTTAGTGCTTTCAGATACTGCTTTTTTTACATCTTGTTCATTGGTTACATCCATTAAATATGATCGGACGACATCTTTACCAAATTGAGCACTAAATTCTTCATGTTTGCTTTGAAGAGCTTTTTTATCGATATCAGTCAAAACCACACAACAACCTTCTTTTAAAAACTTCAGAGCAGTTGCAGAACCAATGCCACCTGCAGCACCTGTAATGAGTGCTACCTTACCAGCTAATTCTTTTTCTGGAGGCATTCTTTTTAACTTTGCTTCTTCAAGATCCCAATATTCAATTCTAAACGCTTCTCTTTCAGTCAAACCTGTATAGCTGCTTATTCCTTCTGCGCCCTTCATAACATTGATGGCATTACAGAAAAATTCACTAGCCACTCGAGCGGTAGGTTTGTTTTTGGCAAATGACATCATCCCGTACTCTGGAATGAGCACAATGACTGGATAAGGATCTCTTAGATTAGGGGAGCCCTTGCTTTTATTTCTATTGTAGTATTTGGTGTAAGCTTCCTTATATTTATCAAGGTTTTTTTCAATAATTTCACTTATTTTTTTCTCATTTTTTTCAAGTTCTGTTAAGGACGGCAAGACCAGCGGTAGTCGTTTGGTTCTTAAAAAATGATCGGGGCAAGAAGTACCAACACTAGCTACTTTTTTTAAATTAGACGAATTGATAAATTCAAGAGTGACTTCAGATTGATCAATGTGCAATATTTTTGAATTTTCTTTGGAAAGATGACCTCTGATTGTGGAAATCAGCTTTGACTCAAAATCAGGAATCGATTTCTTCTTAAACTGCGGTTTTCCAAAGGAGTACTTTTTTATGGAGTCATTTAAATAAGTCTGTGCTTTTTTGATTAAGGCAATGGAGCTAGAATAACAAGATTGACTATCTTGTCCCCAAGTAAAGAGACCGTGGTGACCAAGAACTATGCCAATGATGGTAGGATTAGCTTGAATTAGTTTTTCCATCTTTAGACCCAAATCAAAACCAGGTCTTTGCCAATCAAGCCATCCTAGTTTTCCTTGATAAACTTTTTTAACAACGTCTCGACCATTTTTCATAGTAGCAAGCGCTATGATAGAGTCAGGGTGGGTATGGTCTACTTCAGGGTAGGGCACATACGCATGAAGAGGTGTGTCAATACTTGCGGCTCGAGGATTATTATTAAAGGTACACATTGGATAGTATCCAACCATTTCATCCTCAAAGTTAAATCCTCGATATATATTTTTTAGTCCATTCAATTTATCTAAATAAAGACTCGCAAAACCATCTTCTTTAATTGATCCTAAATCTCCTCCAGAACCTTTGACATATAATATGGTTTCATTTTTTTTTGTAATGGGATCTTTTTGAATGATTTTTGATGATGTGTTTCCTCCACCAAAATTTGTAACTTTTAAATCTTCTCCAAGAAGGTTTGATCTTTTAATTAACTGATTTAATTGAGAGAGCTTATTGTACTGAGGCCTCCAACTATTCACGACGTTCTTTTGAAATCTCATCTCATCATTCTTAATTGATTGGCAAATTGGCTACAATAAAAAAAAATAAATTTTTCCTAATATTCTTATAAAAAGCATCAAAATCTATCAAAATGTTTCAATTACTTTCAAATTGAATTATCAGTTTTATTCTAAATTAATTGATTTAAGTCTTTTTTCGAGTGATACTTAATTCACATATTATTTATTAGGAGGAATAAGATATGAAAAAACTATTTTTAGTTGTTATTTCATCGATTCTATTTGCTTTTAACGCCAATGCAGCTGATATGAGAATAGCATTAGTGGTTAAAGGTTTAGGTATTGGCTTCTTTGAAGCTGCTGCTGAGGGTGGCCAAGAGGCTGCTTCTGAAATTGGTGGGATTGAAGTTATCTACACTGGTCCTGCAACAACAACTGCAGAGGCACAAATTGAAGTAATTAACTCTTTGATTGCTCAAAAAGTAGACGCGATTGCTATTTCTGCAAATGACAGAGACGCTCTTGCTTCAATTGGTAAAAAAGCAATGGACAGAGGAATCACTGTGATTTCTTGGGACTCAGGTATTGCTGAGGAGGGAAGAGTAATGAACTTAGACCCTTCCAACACAGCTCTTATTGGTTCATCAAACATCAAGTGGATGAAAAACTCCATGGGTGATGAAGGTGAATTCGCAATTCTAAGTGCAACCAGTCAAGCAACTAACCAAAATGCTTGGATTGAAGAAATGAAAAAAGAATTTGCAAAGCCTGAATACTCAAAGATGAAGTGGGTTGATACCGTTTATGGTGATGACTTATTTGATAAGAGCTACCAAGAAGCTTTAGGTCTATTCAAAAAGTATCCTAACCTAAAAGGAATTATCGCTCCGACATCTGTTGGTATTGTTGCAGCAGCGAAGGCTGTTGAAGACCAAGGTCTTGTCGGTAAGGTTTTTGTAACTGGTTTAGGTCTTCCAAGTGAAATGCAATCTCACGTCAAAAGTGGTGCTGCAAAACAATTTGGTATTTGGAATCCAATTGACCTAGGTTACTCAGCTGTTTACCTATCCTATCAGATTGCATCTGGTGCTTATACTGGCCAAGAGGGCGAGTGTATCCCAACAGGTAGAATGGGTGAAATCTGTGTTGGTGCTGGTAACAGTGCAGCGATGGCTGACCCATTTATTTTTGATGAGTCAAACATCGATAAGTTCGCAGCAATCTTTTAATTCTAACTTAATATTACACACGATCCCTCGGGGTCGTGTGTTTTTCGATGAAACTTGAACTTAAAAGCATCTCCAAAAATTTTCATGGAGTCAAAGCGCTCCAAAATGTTGATTTTCAACTAAAAGAGAACAGTATTCATGCCCTATTAGGAGAAAATGGCGCTGGAAAATCTACGCTCGTCAAAATTCTCTGTGGTGTTTATCAACCTGACGGTGGTTCTATTCACTTAAATAATCAGCAACAAACAATTTTTAATCCTGCGGTTTCACTCTCTTTAGGGATCTCCGCGATACACCAAGAGTCTGTGATGTTTGATGAACTCACAGTTACAGAAAATATATTTATTGGTAATCATCTGACAAAATCTAATGGATTAATTGATTGGGCATTGATGGAAAATAAGACCAAACAATTACTTGAAGAGTTGGAAGCTAATATTGAACCCAATGAAAAAATAAAAGATTTAAGTATTGCTCAACGACACATTGTGCAAATTTCTCGTTCCCTTATTCATGATGCAGATATCGTGATCATGGATGAGCCTACAGCATCCCTATCCCAAAAAGAGATTAATGAGTTGTACACAATCATTAGAAATTTAAAAAAACAAAATAAATCGATTATTTTTATCTCTCATAAACTAGATGAGGTCATGGAAGTGTGCGATGACTTTACAGTTCTCAGAGATGGAGAGTTAATTAAGTCTGATGTTATTTCTAATACAGATAAAGATCAGTTAATCACTCATATGGCGGGCCGAGAAGTTAATCAAATCTTTCCTAAAAATAATGTGACAATCGAAAATGAAATTTTTCAAGTCAGTAATTTCTATAAAAAAACTCAGTTTAAAAATATTAACTTCAATTTAAGAAAAAAAGAAATCCTAGGCTTCTATGGCCTGGTGGGATCAGGTCGAACTGAAATTATGAAATCCATCTTTGGAATTACAAAACCCGATGAAGGAGAAATTCATTTTAAAGATCAAAAAATTACCATTACCAAACCGAGCGATGCCATCAATCAGGGGATCGTTTATTTGTCTGAGGAAAGACAGCAATTGGGAATGACTGGTTTAATGTCCGTAAAAGACAACATTAATATGGCGATTATGGACCGAAATTCGCAGTTTTATATCATGGATACCCTAAAAGAAATTAAAAATGCCTCGGCAATGCAAGAAAAACTGAATATCAAAGTTTCGTATTGGAGTCAGTTAACTCAAAGTCTGTCAGGAGGCAATCAGCAAAAAACAGTGATCGCCAAGTGGCTTTCTACAAAGCCAGAGGTTTTAATTTTAGATGAGCCCACTAAGGGAATTGATGTGCGATCTAAATCTGCCGTTCATGAATTTATGGGTGAATTGGTAGGAGAAGGAATGTCAATTATCATGGTCTCATCTGAGTTACCAGAAATTTTGGGCATGTGTGATCGTGTGGTTGTTATGTACAAAGGTTTAATCAAAGATATTTTAGATGTGAAAGATGCTTCTTCCGAGCAAATAGTAAAATTAGCAAGTGGTGAGTCATGAAGAAATTTTTAACTAATAGAGATTTTATTCTCTTTTCTATCATCATGATTGGTTTAGTGGCTGTCGGTTTTGCTAATCCTCTTTTTGTCACTCCCTCGAGCATCTCTGATGTTCTGACAGACACATCTATTTTAATTATTTTGGCTCTCAGTCAAATGATCGTCATCTTAATACGAGCCATTGATTTATCAGTCGCTTCGAACTTAGCACTCTCTGGAATGTTAATCTCCTTACTCTCCACGGTACATCCTGAATTGCCAGTTTACTATTTTATAGCCCTGTCTTGTGTCATTGGAACCGTCTTGGGAGTTCTTAATGGTGTGTCCATTGCAATTTTAAAGGTGCCATTTATTGTAACTACATTGGGTACTTTGAGTATCTATCGAGGTTTGATTTATTTTGTCAGTGATGGAAAGCAAGTTTACTCGAATGAGTTTTCAGAGGATTTCTTATCTCTTATTCATTATAAATTTTTATCTTTATCTTTCTTGTTTTGGCTGGCTGTTGCCGTATTTATTATTATCTATATTTTGCTTAATCACACCCGCTTTGGAAGAAACCTCTACTCACTGGGAGGAAACCCAGATGCCGCGAAATATATAGGTATTAATGAGAATAAGTACATTATTTTAGCCTATTCTATCTCTGGTTTCTTTGCAGGTTTGTGTGGTTACCTTTGGGTTGCTCGATATTCCGTCGCCTCCACTCAAATCGCTATTGGCTTTGAACTCACCGTGATCTCAGCTTGCGTGGTAGGGGGCATCAGTGTGATGGGTGGTGTTGGAACAGTTTTAGGTTGTGTTTTAGGAGCCTTACTAATTGGACTAATTAGAAATGCCTTACCGGCAGTAGATATTTCTCAGTTCTGGCAATTGGCCATCTCTGGTGCAATTATTTTGATTGCTATTATCATTAATACAAAAACAGAACAGCGAAAAGAAAAAACAATCATGGTGGAAAATTAATGAGTATGATTCCAGAAAAACCGCCGTTTAAACTTTTAGATATACTCTACAAAAAAGAATTTATTCTTTTTGTGGTGTTGGTCTCTATTTTGATTATGAATTCTAATATCTCTCCTTATTTTTTAGATCTTTATAATTTAATCGATAGCACCTTTCTATTTAGTGAAAAAGCGATTATCGCTTTAACCATGACATTTGTCATTATTGCAAGACAAATTGATTTATCTGTGGCTTCTATTATCGCGGTCTCTTCGTGTGTCTTGGGTTATACAACAAGTTTGGGTTATGACACTTGGTTGGTGATCTCTTTGACTCTATTAAGTGGGGCTATATGCGGTGCCTTCAACGGCGCGATTATCACGAAATTTGCTATTCCTTCAATTATTGTCACCATTGGAACAATGTCTTTATTCCGTGGTCTCGCGTACTCTTTTTTAGAGGACTCTTATTATAATAAGTTTCCTAAGTTAGTGAGTAATTTGGGAGGAGGGTACTTATTTGGATATATCCCCTACGCATTTTTAACCTTTATTATCCTAGCCATCATCTTTGCTTTTATTTTGCACAAGACTTCTGTTGGAAAGAAAATTTATTCCATTGGAAATAATCCTGATGCCGCTCAATATACGGGTATAGCCGTTGATAAATATACCTTTGTGCTCTTTACTTTAAACGGCCTATTTTCCGCGCTGGCAGCGATTTTCCTCTCTGGAAGACTCTCCAGTGTGAGACCGAATATTGCATTTGGTTGGGAATTAGAGATTATTACCATGGTGGTTTTAGGTGGCGTTTATATCTATGGAGGTTCGGGATCCATCTTAGGAGTGGTAATATCCATATTTATTTTGGGGATGCTTTCTTTTGGACTTGGTCTGCTGAATGTCCCAGGAGTTGGTATCATTATCTTTACTGGACTTCTGTTAATCTTAAGTATTGGTTTTCCTTCCTTTATTCAAACTTTAAGGAGAAAAAATGAGTGATCATTTAGGTAAAAAAGTTTGGGCTTTTCCTGATGCCTTCCTTCCAGCTGAAGGTCACCCATATAAAACAACCGATCACGGTGATCAGTTTGGCCATGAGTCTTTATGTATTGTGAATTACAGCACTCAAGATGCCAATATCCAATTAGATTTTTTATACGAAGATCAAGACCCCATAGAAAACTATTCTTTTTCGATGAAAGGTAAAAGAAGTTTACATTTACGCCTTGATCACTTGGAGATTGATGGAGTAAAACTTCCTCGTGAAAAACCGTATTCCATCGTATTAAAAAGCGATATTGAAGTCGTCGCTCAATTATCTAGACTAGATACCACATCAGATAAGAACGCATTCATGACAACCATGGGTTGGGGGGATTAATGTACAAAGCGATAAACAAAGAATTAATTGATCAGCACAATCAAAGCCAAAAATCCAATCTCGATTTTGATTTTGAATATCTAGAGCAAAAGTTAAAAAAATCCAACATTGATATTCACGCCATCAAAGAACAAATAAAAAAATTTCAAGTAGCCGTGCCCACGTGGGGAGTTGGGACAGGGGGAACTCGTTTTGCACGCTTTCCTGGTATCGGTGAACCACAAAATATCTTTGATAAGATTGAAGATTGCTCTGTAATCAATGATTTAATTGGCTTTACCCAGAAAGTTTCACCTCATTTCCCATGGGATAATGTGGAGGATTTTAAAGAACTAAAAGAATTTGCAGATAGCTACGGCATTGGATTTGATGTGGTTAATTCCAATACCTTTCAAGATCCAGCCGATGGCTCGGCTAGTTTTAAATACGGCAGTCTGACGAACTCCAGTCAGGAAGCCAGAGACAAAGCAATTGAGGTGAACACCCAGTCCATTGATAATGGAAAAATTTTAGGCTCTAAGGGTTTAACTG
>Ga0255766_10004994_pt1 | contig 11140 bp, 10 predicted proteins | sample 071ome_23_FD_179966 | JGI IMG/M metagenome (GOLD analysis project Ga0255766, IMG submission 179966) | Coastal salt marsh microbial communities from the Groves Creek Marsh, Skidaway Island, Georgia - 071403BT metaG (version 2) | ecosystem: Environmental > Aquatic > Marine > Intertidal zone >... | reverse complement strand
GTTATAATTAGCTAAGGTCAAAAGGTTAGCCCATATCTGAAAAACAAGGGGTCGGCAGTTCGATTCTGCCTCTGGCCACAATAAACATAGGCTCTATTGTCCTTCACAAACAAACTTGTTAATACCGCACACAAAACCGAGCACACTAAACAAGTTAATGTAAAATTAAAATATGAAAAGTATTTTTAGACTAGTATCTCTTATTTGTCTCTCTCTCACTATAAGTTTATGTGCTAGTACAGATTCGTCTTATATCGAAGAATTGAAAGAAAATGATTATTTCAAAGAGTATGCCGGTGAAACTCAAGCAATAACCCTAGGTAAAAGAAAATGTGCATCAATAGACAATGGCGGAAGCAATTCTGGTACAAGTTATGAAAGAATAGCTATCAAGTATTACTGTCCAGAATATTTAGATACTTATAAAATTTTAATGAAAGGTTTCCCAACAGTTATGTTAAACATTGTATTAGCTCCTGAACCCAATAACTTCAGAATCCCAATTGGCGGCATTAAAGAATATTGTTATGGAACAGGCGGCTTCTCTGATGTTAATGAAGATATGTACATTGTTTTAAGAGATGCTGATGGATCAAGAGTTTCACAAGCTAAATTTGAATACAGTCGAGCAAATCATATGGATGAACTCGGAGATGGATATGTTGATCAATTTTTTAGGTGCGAGTTCAGATTTACTTTTTATGATATCGACGAAGTTGATACCGAGTATTACATTCTCGAGCTTGGAGATAGAGGAGAATTTCAATATTCATGGTTAGGATTTGTATCAGAAATTCATAATTTTAAACTTGGTGAAGGCTTTGGACACAGCTGTACTTATGATGAAATTTTATTTGAAACTTGTTTTTTAATTGAAAAGTAAATCAATTTAAAACCGCGCACAAACCGCACACATCAAGTTACGCCAGTTGTTATAAGATGCTCTAATTACTTCAATAAAGCCTTAAGAAACTAGCGATATTTAAAGTAAGTTAATGTAAAATGAACTAAGGTCAAATAGTTTCCCCTTACCTGAAAAACAAGGGGTCGGCAGTTCGATTCTGCCTCTGGCCACAAGGTTTTTTAATTATTAATTCAAAACTGTCACAAGCTCAATTCAACAAAATTTTATCTTTGTAGTCGATTATGAATTAGTATAATTTAAGTAATGAATACCCTATCTTTAAACCAAATAGAAAATATTTTAGGAAGAAAGCAACATTCCAATCTTGCAAATTTAGATGGAAAAGATTTACAATATAAAAGAATTTTGATTACAGGTTCAGCCGGAAGTCTTGGACAGGCTTTAATTGAACGTTTGAAACAATTTGATGGTGAAATTCTTGAAACAGATATTGTTGAAGGATATGAAAATTTAGATGTAACAAATCAAAAGTCTGTTCAGAACGTACTTGATTTTTACAATCCTGATCTAATTTTACATCTTGCAGGAGCGAAGCATGCTCCAGAGGGAGAAGTTAATACTTGGAGCACTTTCGAGATAAACACTGTTGGAACCAAATATCTAATTGATTATATGGATAAAAAATGTAAATTAGTTTTAACGTCCACCTGTAAGGCGACAAATCCTGAAGTTGTTTACGGTGCTAGTAAGCTTGTAGCCGAAAGAATGGTTTTAAATATTGGAGGGAGTGTAGCTAGATTTTTTAATGTTATTGAAACTGCTGGTAATGTATTTGAAATATGGAACAAAATTCCTGAAAAAGATCCAATAGATGTTGCTTCGATATGTGAACGACATTTTATTTCTTTACAAGAATCAATTGGCCTTATTATTTTTACAGCACTTGAAAAACCTGGTAGGTATATTGTTAACTCAAGTGCATTAATTAGAATGAATGAAGTTGCAAAAAGGCTTTATCCCGGAAGGAAGCAAAATATTATTAATCCAAGAAGAGGAGATAGAATATCTGAAAAGTTTTTAGCTAGCTCAGAGAGTATTGAAAAGTATCTTTTTGAAAATACTGTGATTAAAGTCACTAGCATTCATGATTCGTAGACTTACAAATAGTCTTAATTAATATGAAGAATTACCTTCCAATAGCAAAACCTGAAAGAGAACTTTCAAAAATCTCAGATTTTAATGAGAGATTTAAAAAAGAATTATGGTCTGGTAGATATGTTGGTGGAAAAAATGTTGATACTCTTGAATCATCACTATGTAAATTCTTTGATGTTAAACATTCATCAACAATGAATTCAGGAACAGATGCTCTAATCCTTTCATTAATTGCAATTGGTGTTGGTTCAGGTGACGAAGTAATTGTGCCCTCTTTTACTTACTTTGCTACTGTTGAAGCCGTTATGCAAGTTAATGCAACTCCGATCTTCGCAGATATAGAAAAAGATTCTTATTGTATTTCATTAAATTCTATAAAAAAATTAGTTTCAAAAAAAACCAAATGCATAATACCTGTTCACCTATACGGCTATGATGCTGACATAGAAAATATAGTAAATTATGCCCACAAAAATGGTATTAAAGTTATTGAAGATACAGCACAAGCATTTGGAAGTAAATCAAAAAATGGAAAGTATTTAGGAACTTTTGGGGACATTAATGCGTTTTCAAATTTCCCAAGTAAGACTCTTGGAGGAATTGGAGATGGTGGTTTTATTACAACCAATAGCGATGAATTATACAAAAAAATTTATATGTCAAAAAATCATGGTCAAAATGGAACATACAACCATGAAATTATAGGAGTAAACTCAAGGCTAGACTCTCTGAATGCATTTGTATTAAATGAAAAATTAAAGATTTTTAGTAATATATCTAAATCTAGAAAAGAATTTACTAAATTTTATCTTGATATTTTTAAAGATATCGATTTTGTTTATACACCTGAAATCAGTCCAAATACCTTATTAAACTACTTTACAATAATCCTGCCTAAGGAAGTGAGAAATAATTTTAAATCTGAACTTAACAAAATTGGAATTGAGGCAAATATTTATTATGAGACACCAATTCATTTGCAAAAAGCTTTGACTCAATCAAATATTGTTTTTAAAAATAATAAACTTGAAAATACTGAAGATTTAGCATCTAAAGTTTTGAGTCTACCACTTTTTGCTTTCCCCTTAATTAAAGAGCTTAAATATTTGAAAACAAATATTATTAAAGTTGCAAATAAATTTTATTAAATAAGATGAAAATATTATGCTTAGTCCCAGTTTTTAACGAAGAAGAAAATCTTAATGACACAATTGATTCAGTAAGAAAACACAACTTTGGAGTAGATAAGTTTTTGTTTATAAATAGTGGTTCAACTGATAGATCTAATGAGATTTTGAAAAATACAGAATTTGAGACTATCAATTTATCAAAGAACAAAGGCTTAGGCTATGTTTTTATCAAAGCAATTGATTATTGTATTAATAATAATTATCAGGTCATAACTGTTATACACGGTGGTAACAAAATGGATACCAAAGATTTCAAAACCGTTCTCAGTCCAATAATATATGAAGATTATGATTGTATATGGGGAAGTAGGTTTATTAACGACTCTTTTATTAATATGCCAAAGTTTAGAAGAGCAAGCACTCCAATCATCAGTCGGCTTGTTTCATCTTTTTATAAGAAGAGAGTAACAGATGCAACAAATGGATTTAGAGCTTATAAGATCAAAACAATTAAAAAAATTCTTCCAAAATACAATAGAACCTGGTTATATGGGTATGCATTTGAATCTTTTCTTTTTGGAAAAATGTTGAATGATTTTGAAGTCAAATCAAAAGAAGTTCCTGTAACAATAAAATATAATAAAGGAACAAAAAATACAAAAATTAAACCAATAATTGATTACCCTTCAATATTTTTTCCATTTTTTCTTGCTAAATTTATAAAATAAATTAGCTGATTAAACTTTTCTTTGCTTCCTCAAACACCCTATCAAGATAATCTCTGTCTAGTTTAGATCGTTCTATACCGACAATATTAATTTTTTTAGGAACAGCCGGAACTCCTACATAAATTAAACCCTTTAGTAAATTTCCTTTTGCAAAAGAGTTTGATCCAAGCAAACATAGATCATCAAGATTGGAGTTTTGGTGTACAGAACTATTTGTCCCTAAGTATACTTCCTTACCAACATGCACAGTGCCTGAAATTTTTGCTCCTGAAGCTATTGTTGAACCATCTCCGATTAAACAATCATGTGCAATATAAGAATGGTTCATTATGTAGCAACTCTTACCAATTTCAGTGTTTGTTTTTGTTCCTAAATTTATTGATACAAAGCTGTTAATTGTTGTATTTTCATTGATTATTAATTTAGAATTTTTCTTATTATCTATTATTTCAGGATATGTCCCAATAGAGCAGTGGCTTCCAATTTTTACATTATCTTTAATAATCGTTCCAGAATAGATAACTGAATATTCACCAATACTTACGCCGCTACCAATTTCAACGTTTTTTTCAACTATTGCTGTATTATGAATTGACACATAATTATTATAAATCCAATTTAAGTTATTTTGTTAAACGTATTTGAAAGAACCATTTTTCTTAAAAGGTAAATTATTGTAAATATAAAGAATATAAAATAGAAAAGGTTGAAGAAGGGTACTTTAATCTTATTAAGATATATAGAATTGTAATAGTATCCATCCTTAATGGCACGAATACATTCATCTCTACTTTCTGGAGCAATTTCTTTACCATTCGAATTAACTAATATTTGCATCGGTAGGTATTCTTTATAATCAACGCCATCTAAATTTTTTGAAGTAATATCTTTTGTATTATAGATTATTCGATCAAAATTACATATATCTATGTGTTTATCATTACAATTTTCTTTTTCAAACCCATCTAGAAAAAAAGAATTTAACAAGCATGTATCCACATGTAAATTTTTTGAGTGCAGATACTCTTTATAATCTTGGTTGTCGTTTGGCACTCCATATAAAAATGATGTGGTAAAAGCAAACAAGGCGATTAAAAAAAAGCCTATAATAATATTTTTTTTGATTAGGTTTATTATGACAAAAGTTAAACAAATAATTAAAAAATAAGAATAATAATGTGTCTTAAATAATTCAGCAGTTTCTTTATCAAAATTAACTTGGGGAATTCCGTAAGCTTGAAGCAATAAAATAAACAATCCAAAAAATGGCATTAGGTAGATAGATCTATTGTTGAAATCTTTTTTGTAGAAGTATACGATAAATGAATAAAAAATTAGAGTTAGAACAACTGAAAAAAATTGACGCCAATGAGTAATGTACCATATGCTGTCAAAATTTTTTTTAATGTAATGAAAAGCACTTTGGTCATTATATGCATACCATTGGTAGTAGTCACCAAAAGTATCAAGCACAATTATTCCAATTAATGAGTCTGCATGATTATGCCTAAATGGATACATGTATAAATCATGAAAATTAATATTATATAAAAAATTTAGATCAGCTGTATCCTGCATTTCGGCCTTTTGATTTGTATGTTCAAATACATGTTTTCCATTAGCATCATGGTTTTCTAGTAAAACTGGTGTTAGGAAAATAAGAAAAAGTAAAAAAATACTTATAAATTTTATCGATAAAATATTAAATTTTTCTTTAAATACAATGTAAAGGTATAAAAGCAAAACAGAGCCGATAATCGTACCTTTAGAAGTAAGTAGTAGAACGTTCGGAATTAATGAAAAATATAAAAATTTATAGTCGTAGCTTTCAAAAAATAAAAAAATTAAAAATATACTCCAAGGTAAAATCGCAAAAGCAAATATTTCAGGCTTCATTGTTAGGAGCATGTTTATTGTTTGCGGGAAAAAATTAATTATAGAAAAAGTAATTAGTATATGTTTTGTTTTGAATCCCTTATACCGAAGTAAAAAAAATAAACCAGTTAAGCCAAAAAGGTACAAAGATAAGTTAGTTAATTGCACAGCATTACTTAACAGTTGATTGGTATTATCTAAGCTAAAGTTATTAGGTCCTAGTTTTACAAATAGAGATACAAGAAAAAAGTATATTAAACCTTGTTCTCTACCACTATATTCAAACTCCCCAAAAAAATATGAAAGGTAATCTTTGTAATATTGAAAATCAGGAGAGAAAGTTGTTAAGTAGTGTAAATTAATATTTGAAAAAGTAATAGCAAGTGAAGCTAGAAATAAGATTAAGTAAATGATTAATTCAAATCTTTTTTTATATTTTTTAAAATTATCTAGCATTTATTTTTTATTTACAAAAACATTAATAAGAGTAGTTTAATTTCTAGATTCAATTTTATATTTCAGGAATTAAAATAATTTTAAATAAAAGTAAAGAAATTATTAAATTCTTTTTAACAAATATATATGTAAAAAATTTTCTTTTAGTAAACACATAAGGGATATATCCAGTTTTTTTTGAGATCACATTTACAGTTTTGTTATAGTAATTTAGTAAACCGATAATTAGATTTTTTATTGATTAATTTAATAATTTAATTGTGTAATATTTTAAAAAATAAAATTACTTAATAAAATAGATTAATGAAAGTGTTGAAATTTATTTTTGAAAAATTTAAAAAATTAAAATTATTTCTAACAAATTATTCTTATTACAAGTGGGTTAAAGATAGTGGTGATGAAAAACTCTTGCTTGATTATGAATTAGACAAAAATAGTATATTTTTTGAACTAGGGGGCTACAACGGTACTTATTCTCAAGAAATTTTTGATAAATTCAATCCACAAATGTATATCTTTGAGCCAAGTAAAGAATACTATAAGGTCCTATTAGAAAAATTTGATTATCCTAACGTTAACATTTATAACTTTGGATTATCTAACGAAAATAAAACGGCATATTTAAATTATGATAATGATGCAACACATATTTCACAGACTCCATCATCCAATTACGAAAAAGTAGAGTTAAAAAAATTATCAGATTTTATTTCTAGTAAAAATATTAATTTTATAAATCTAATCAATATCAATATAGAGGGTTCAGAATACGAAGTTTTAGAAGATTTAATAAACTCAGGTTTTGTGAATATTATTGACAATATCCAAATTCAATATCACAAGAATATAGACTCTTATAAAAAAAAGAGAACTTTTTTAAATCATGAATTATCAAAATCTCACAATAGATTATGGAATTATGATTACGTTTGGGAAAGATGGACTAAGTTTTAGTTTTTGGTTCTTTTATTTTTAACATTTCTATGTTCTGAAATGAAGTTATCAATATTAAATGGAAATAATTTAAGAAGTATCTGATAGGAGATTCAAGTTCCATATTTCGCCAAACTGAGATATAAAGTAAAAATACTAAAACGATATTTAAATTAACCAATAAAATTGATGTATTTATAAGATTATTTAAGTTTTTAAAAATTAATATATTAAAAATAAATGAGAAGTAAAAGATTGCAAAAATTAAAATCATAGGTTTATCAATCCATAGGTTTTTTAAAATTAAAATAAAATTTTCAATTTTTAGATCTCTAATCAATAGTAAGTCAACAAAAGTATCAACTACATCCATCTGTTTAATATGGTGATCTTTACTTATATCTTTAAATACAAAAATAAACAAAAGTTCCTTTAGAAAAAAACTTGAATACCCAAACAGTACAACTTTATTAAATTTTGTGATAACAAATAAGCATGTTATTAAGATAATTACTAGTGAACTGTTAAATTGTTTTGAAAAATACATCGTTCCGAACAATATAAAGAGTTTATAGTCAGAGACTATAAATGTTTTGTGGTTGTTTAAAATGCTTAGCAAAGTTATAACAGTAAATAAGCTAACAAGACCCTCTGACATAAGCGATGTTGTCATCAAAAATTTTAAAAAGCTACTATTTATAATTAATGAAGAAAAAACTAAAGTTAATAAAAATTTATTAAACCTTGATATTTTTAATTCAAAAAATAATAAAACTGATAGATAGAAAATAATATGTGATGTAAAAGAATAAAAATTATAAACAGGAACATTTGTAGTAACTGCTAAAAACAAAGATTGGATGTAGCTAGTAAATTGTGGATATCCTTCAAATACATAATTGTTTACTGAATAAAAGTAGCTAAATTCATAGATATTTTTTGATTGTTCAAAAAATACTGCATTTACATCTCCAGTTATATTCTTATTAACTGTGAGATTATTAATAAAATAATTAAAGCTAATTCTCAATGTGAAAAAAGTGAGAGTCAATTTCAATAATTGACTAAAGTTTCTTAGTTTATATATAAAAAGGAACAACCATAAAGAATTTACAATTTTTATTATATCGAAAAATAATAAATCTTTGTAAAAAAATAACACTAAACAATCAAATATGAAAAAGCTAAATAAGTATGCAATGATTCCTATTGAAATAGTTTCAAACTTGAAAATATTTTTGATAATATATCCCACAAAATACAAGAATAAAAAAAGGAAAAATCCCAAAATTAAATCAAATAAATTAATATCAAGTAAAAAATTATTTTTTGTTAAATTGATTAATGAGTTGCCAATAATCATGTAGATTAAAAAATAACAAAAATATCTATAAAGAATTTTATTTTGATATAAATTTTTCAACAATATTTAATTAATCTTAATTTGATAGAAAAGATTTTCAATTATTTATTTTTCAATATCAATTTTTCAATCTCTGTACTTATGAGTTTTGCACCTTCAAGTGTTAGGTGATTTGAATCAGAATATTAAAGTAAAATTTCAGTCGATGCATAATATAAATATGTGTTTGTGTCACAAAACAATGGTATCGTTTTAATTTAATCATCAAATTGATTCTTAGTTACCTCTACTCAATTAAACTGATTATGAATTGAATTATATTTTATTTTATACAGGCAAAGTTCCAAAATATGTGAATTTTTCTATAGACTCAATAATTAAAGCCGAAAATAGTTCAGATAATATATATTTCTGCACAGATCAAAAGCCATTTAGATCTGATATAGAATTTATTCAAATAAATGAGCTTAATTCAAATCTAATTTCTGAATTTAATAAATTAGATTATTTTAAAAATGAATTAAATCCACTATGGAAGACTTCTTTATCAAGAATTTTCTATTTATTCGAAGTATCAAATTACTTAAATATTTTTAATTTTATACACTTTGATTGTGATGTTCTTGTTTACAAATCTTTTCAAGAGTTAAAAAACAATTTTATTGCAGGGAAAATAAATATAACTCCATTAAATGAATTATTTTTGAATTTTAGCTATTCATATTTTGACAATAAAAGACATTTTGAAAACTTATGTAATAATATTTTAAAAATATTATCAGATAGTAGTATTTACGAAAAAAAATATTATGAAGGTAGAAGATTGAATGAAATGGTGTTGATGAATATTTCTTATATCAACAATCCAAATGAATTTAATTTATTAGATGTTTTGCCAAATTATAAAACTGATATTATTTTTGACCCAGGTAGCTACGGCCAATATATTGGTGGTACACATAATAATAGGTTTTCAAAAAAATTTATTAATGAAGATCATTACGTAGGTAGAAACATTTTAAGAAAAGACTATAAAATAGAATTTAAAAATAAAAAGCCGACAGTTATTCATAATGGAAAACTATACAATTTAGCAAATTTACATATTCATAGTAAAAATTTAAAGAACTATGTTTAAAGTAAAAAAATTTTTTAACAAAATATACAATAAAATATATAATTTTTTCTATTTACTCTACATAAGACACTTTAAAAAATATCTTACATTAAGCAGCAAGCCATTAATTAGTGGGGACAGTTTTAAAAAGATTGCAAATCACAAGTTCGATGAAGTTAACAAGTTTAATCCTTTAAAAGTTAATAAGTCGGAGATAATTTTTGTTAAGACAGATTATTTAAAAATATTCATTAATGATTATCTCCACAAGCTACCCGATGAGATTACAGTAATTACTCATAATTCTGATATAAACATATTTGGTGATGAAATTAAAAAATTTGAGGAAAAAAGAATACAATGGTTTGCGCAAAATTTAAATATAAACCAAACTACCTCTAAGTTCATTCATTTTTTGCCTTTAGGTTTTGAAAATAGAAATTGGTTCAAGAATGGTAAGTTAAACACACTTTTAAACAGAGAGATTCCAGTAAATAAAATTAACAATATTTTTATTGGTTTCAATACAAATACCAATCCAGATAGAGTTAATTCTTTATCAGCACTACAAAATAATCAAAATATCTATATTTTTAGAAGATCATCTCACAAAGAATATATGTCCGAATTATCCAGGTATAAATTGTCACTATGTCCACCTGGTAATGGAATAGATACCCATAGAATATGGGAATCCTTACTTGTCAAAACATTGCCAATAGTAAAAAAGTCTAATTTTACAGACAATCTTGAATCAATGTCTGTTCCTCTGGTTGCTTTAAAAGACTGGGAGGAAATTGCCAACATAAGTTCTGATGAAATAAATAAGTTATATCAACAACATATTGATAAGTTAGAAAATATTGAAATATTGAAACTTAAATTTTGGGTTGATAAATTTAAAGAACAGAATAAGAATTTTAAAATCAATGACTAAGAAAAATGTTATGAAAAAAGACAATAAAAAGTCTTTTGTTGTATTTTTGAAAACCTATTTATTGATATTTATAAAGTTTTTTCAAAATGGCTACTTTACTTTTATAGATATTATTTATCTAGCCTTTTTAATTTTAAATTTAAAAAACTCTAAAGAAGCAAAAAACAAAACGATAACAATTGTTACTGCTGCTGATAAAAGTCACTACGAAAGTGTAAAGCAGCTTGTTTCCTCAGTTCAAAAAACAAATAAAGAAGTGGTTGTTTATTTTTATGATCTCGAAATAGATTCAGAGTTCAAAATTGAAGAAATAAAATATAAAAATTTTGTTTACAGAAAGTTTGACTTTTCGAACTATCCTTCTTTTTTTTCAAAAAAATATTTTAGTGAATATGATAATAGTCACAAGTTAGGATACTACGCATGGAAAGGTGTAGTTGTTAACAAGGTTGCAAATGAGATTGATGGAATATTAATTTGGTGTGATGCTGGTAATGTTTTTAAGAAAAAACTTTCAATAGTAAAAAAACTTGTAAATAAGAAAAAGTTTTATTCACCAATTAGTTCAAATAGAGTTGTTG
>Ga0255766_10004990_pt1 | contig 11149 bp, 28 predicted proteins | sample 071ome_23_FD_179966 | JGI IMG/M metagenome (GOLD analysis project Ga0255766, IMG submission 179966) | Coastal salt marsh microbial communities from the Groves Creek Marsh, Skidaway Island, Georgia - 071403BT metaG (version 2) | ecosystem: Environmental > Aquatic > Marine > Intertidal zone >... | reverse complement strand
TAACTTTTGAAACTTCACATTATGCAGGTGCTGAAGTTTATGGAAATCAAGGTGGTGGAATATTTACAAGTGCTTCAAGTGTAGATGGTGTATTATTTCAAATTGATAGTGCAAATAATATTGATAGTGGAACATTCATTCTGTATGGCTTGAAAAAATGATAATGGTTTAAAGAAGTAAGTATAAGAAATATATAGTAAGATAGGAGAGATATGGCAACATTAGAAGAACTAACAGTAGAGGCAACAGCAGAGATTGAAGCTGCAAAGCCTCTGTACAAACAAGTTAATAATGAAAGGCTAGAGTTTACTCAAGCAGATTATGACCAACAAGTTATAGATCTGGCTAATTCAAAATGGAATGACCAACAATTTGGTTATATTCAAGCACGTCAAGAATCTTATGGATCTATTGCAGACCAATTAGATATGATGTATTGGGATAAAGTAAATGGAACAACTGATTGGGAAAATCATATAGCTCAAGTTAAAGCTGACAATCCAAAACCTTAATAATGAAGTTAAAGCTCATTAGAATATCTAGTCAAAAAGATAGCACTAATGGAATTCTATTAATTGACGACAAATTTGTTTGTTACACCTTAGAAGATGAAGAACGAGCTAACAAAATTTATGCTGAAACTGCTATTCCACGTGGAACTTATAAAATAAAATTTAGAACTGAGGGCGGTTTTCATAATAAATATAAATCAAAATTTTCTGATATTCATAAAGGTATGTTGGAATTGCAAGATGTTCCAAATTTTCAATATATATTAATTCATGTAGGAAATACTGACGAAGATACTGCAGGTTGTATTCTTGTTGGCGATTCTCAAGAAAATAACTACACCAAAAAAGATGGATTTGTTGGTTCATCTACTTTGGCCTATCGTCGTATTTATCCAGTTATAGCAAAAGCTGTAGAATCTGGAGAAGAAGTATCAATAGAAATTGTAGGCATAGAAGATTTAATTAAGCCAGATCTATGTAATCACTCAACAGCTGATTTTGTTTCAGGGAAAGAAGTATTTGAAAAATTACAAGATATAAGTGGGCAACTTAAAGTCATAAATGCTATGATGTTAAACAGGCGCATAGAATAAAAAGGAATAATTATTTTATGATAAATAAACAATGGCTTACAAAAGTAGGCATTAGAACATTAAGAACATTCATTCAAGCCTTTTTAGGCGTATTAATTGCAAGTGGTGCAGGAATGATTGAAGTAGACGTGCTTCAGAACGCTCTAGTATCTGGATTAGTCGCAGGCGTAACAGCTCTTCAAAATGGTTTAGAAGAATGGACACCGACAAATAAAGGCTGAAATGAAAGCCACAATAAATTTAAACCAAATTTTACAGGGCGGACTCGCTGCGTTAGTAGGTTGGCTTTTTAAAACTGTTAATGAACTTCAATCTTTAGTAGCAGTTTATAATATACAAATTGGAAAATTAGAACAAAACATAGTAGATCTGGCTTTAAGAGAACGAGAATTAAACAATGCTTTAACAGAAGTTCTTATAAAATTAGGTGGCTGATGAAGAATCAATTAAAAGAAAATATTGAAGAATGGTCAAAACCTTTTGTAGCTTGTATTTTAGGTATGACTTCTGGTATAGATTTATCATTAGGTCACTTTTTTATTGCAACTAAAACCGCCACTATAACTTTACTTTTAGGCGTAGCAATTAAAAAAATTAAACAATAATTGGAGGAATTATGGAAATATTTTTTATGGGGATAGTATCATTTTATTTTTTAGTAAAGACAATTTATTTTTTTACAAATAAAATAGAAGAAATTGAAAAACAAATAATACGAATAAAGGAATGGGATTGGATCGATGGAGATAAACAAAGTGAGTGATAATGTGTTTATTAATTAAAAAGTCTGACGATTCTTACGTTCAAATTTGTAATTGCGAACATGGTAGTGAGAATTGTAATGACAGAAAATAACGGCTACACACAAAAGGAAATGACAGCAAAAATTATGCTAGATATTGAAAAGATTTTTAACAAGTTAGATGAATTACAAAAAGACATAAACACTCGACCAACTAGAGCTGAAATTTATGGTTGGATTATTGCAGGAATATCTATAGCAACTTTAGTAAACGTTTTAATGTAACAAAAGGCGGTGTCCATTCCGCCTTTTGTATTTTTCTGTGATGAAATTAGCACAAGTCAGATAGAAAGTCACCTTTCATATTTTTCTTATACTATTTTTTATTATAGATTACTTTACAGATTAAATAAGTAAAAAAATGTATCTGTAAGCCCCATAGAGCGTTTTTAAGCAATTTTTACATCAACGCCTACTAGTTAGGCGGACAAAATAAAATCGCTCAAATCGGCTCAAAATGGCTTGTTTTTAGCATATATGGGCTAAGATTAAGTGTAATGAAAGATTGGCCACTAAATGACCAAAAAAAATAAGAACGCACCTAAAGAAGAGTGGGGAAATAATTTCTTCAAGTCTGGTTGGAAACCTGAAATAGAAATTGATGAAGAATTAGGATCTGGCGAAATTACACACGTTGGAACTGACCCAAACTATGCAAATAAATTTGACGAGATATTGCAAAGTTGGGGATATGACCCAAAACTTTATACGATTGAGGGAGCAGTTAAAACTTCCAGTTGGAATGTTCAACTTAAAGGCGGCAGAATCGAAACCTTTTATGCCTTTAAAGGAATTGTAAAGCGTAAAGATCCATTAAGAGACAAATATGTTTCGCAGCTGTTAAAACGTGTTGAAAAAAAATTACCAGTTAAGTCAAAAACTTATGGCGGTGATACAGCTTTTATGTTTTTTATGGCTGATTGGCAATTAGGCAAAGCTGATTACGGCGTAGAGAATACCATTAATAGATATGACATAGCATTACAAGACGCCGTAAACAGAATCAAAGATTTAAGAAGATTAGGAACAGATATTGACGAAATTTATTTAATAGGTTTAGGGGATTTGACAGAAAACTGTTCAAAATTTTTTTTCGATAGTCAGCCCTTTAATGTCACGCTGTCATTAATTGAGCAATACGCATTAGCAAGAAGTATGATAATGAAAACAGTTGATACCTTTTTACCTTTAGCTGACAAAATAGTTTTAGCAGGTTGCCCAGGCAATCATGGAGAAATGACTCGAAGTAATAAAGGACAAGTATTAACTTCACGACTAGACAATTCAGATACTATGCACTTACAAATATGTCAAGAAATAATGAATGCTAATCCAGATCGTTATGGAAAAGTTCAAGTTGAAATTCCTGAGGGCTTTCATCAAGTTATGACTATTAAAACAAAAAAAGTAGCGTGGACTCACGGCCATATGTCTAGTGGTAATGGATCGAATGCAGAGGCAAAAATTGAAAATTGGTGGAAAGGACAAATGTATGGACATCTTCCTGCAGGTCAAGCAGAAATATTAATTACAGGACACTACCACCATTTCAGAAGTAAATATCAAGGCGATAGAGCTTGGTTTCAATCGCCAAGTTTAGACAAGTCTATTGACTTCACGCAAAGATCTGGACTTTGGAGCCACCCTGCAGTTCTCACTTTTACAATTAATCAAAAAGGTTGGGCAAACTTAGAATTGTTATAAATATAGACATAATTATATATATTATGTATAATTTTTATTATGAAAGTTATTGCTATTGATAACACAGGCTATAAAGTTAATGTCATTCAAAGTAGTGAGGGCGAATTGGTAATGTCGGAATTGCCTAAAGGTATATTTCATTTAACAGAGCCAATAGAACTCAAAGTGGATGAAAAAAAACAGCCTACCAAAATTAATTGATAGGCTGTCTTAGGTTTAGCTAACTAGCCCAATCGTAGACATACTTGCTATGTTTTCTATTAGAGTCGCCACATTTACATTCTTCTTTGTAAATTTCTTTTGCAGTTCTCTCTTTTAATTTGTAAACAGTATTTCTTAAATTTTTGGTAAAAGTTCTGTCTAAAGAACAAATTTCACCTTCCAACTCAAGAACATAATTCAAAGCGTCTACAGACTTGACTTCAATTCCTGCTTTTACATTCATTTCAACTTCATTAAAAGTTGTTTTAATTCCTAACATTATTCCCCTTTTATATTTTTTATACCTTTTTGGTCATTTATATAAACTGGACTATACAAATCCAAATCTGCTTTGCAATTGTCACAAGTAAAGTTATCTACTTCACCTTTATTTACATAAACTAAATTGAAATGCATACCTAAATCACAACAATCACAGTTGCAATTTGGATTACTACAATCAAGTTCTAGAGCATGTATTATCATAATTCCCCTTTCATACAATCCATTATATAGAATATATATAAAAAAGTGTATTAATTTTTATATTTTATTTTTAAAAGCTCTTCAACTATTTTTGCTTTATCTTCGTTAATGGATCGAACTAGATTTAAACCTAATTCGTCTGTTCCATTATATTCATTAGCAATATTGATAGTGTGTGTTCCACGTCTATAGCCCTCAGCTGTATTGTAAATTGGTGTATATGGTTCATTTAAAATATAAAATTTTGTATGTTCATTTGACCAATCACGTAATGGGAAATAATGTAATAAGCCGTCAGCGGTTTTGTAATATTCTTTTTTAATATTATTCCCGTCTGCAATTCTTCTGCCGTAAATAATTAAATTGTAACCATTATCTTTTGCATATTTTTTAATTCCATATTGTTGAAACTTCCTAAACCACTCACCTTTTATTTTTGAATCAAAAGGAAATATAAATTTTGGATTTTGTTTTACATAATCTATTCCACGATTTTTTAGGATCTGGAGCCGTAAATCAATATTATTTTTATAACAATAATTATGAATAAATCGAATATGCTCTTCATAATCTAGTTCAAGATTTACTACAGCAACGTGAGGAAGTTTTAAACCTAATTCTTCTCGAACATATTTAGACACGGCGACACTATCCTTACCGCCTGAAAAAGCGACAAAAGAATTTTCAAAGTTATGAGGTTTACTCATTTAATAAGTTTATACCAGTTTTATCATTTATAGAGTGTAAAATAAACAATTATGTATCAAAGTGTTAGGCTCGTGGATATATTAAATATGATTCCCCTGTCGTGTACTCATGTTCACGAGCCTACTTTTCATTATGATTGTTGAATGTATTATTTTTTTCGCTACTCTTCAAGATCCATTAGCTAGTGATATTCAAAAAGTTCAAGAATGTTCTAATCATATTCCGTCAAAAATAATTGAATATGCTAAACCTATTCACGATAATTTTAATGAAGAGAATATAGAACGAGCTGTAAAAGTTTCGTGGTGCGAATCTAGGGGAAAAACTACAGCTTTTAATACTGAAAATAATGACAGCGGTTTATTTCAAGTAATACCTAACACGTGGAATTGGGTTGCCGAAGAATATAATTTACCTAAATTTGATTCATTAATTTTAACTTACAACAATATTCCTGTAGAACAATTAAGTTTAACAACAAGAATGTTTCTAATTACTAAAAGGCCAGATCTCTATAAATTACAAAAAGTTCAGTTTATACCTTATTACAATATTTTAGTTTCAAAAATTCTTGTTGAAGATATACACAGCAAAACAAATTATTGGAGTCCGTGGAATGCTTCAGCTGATTGTTGGAATAGTCATAATTGGTATTTAAAATGGAAGTTAGAAGAATGAATATAACATTAGAAGAATTTGTTAAAAGATTTAAACCTATTGAAAATCCAAATGGTAATAATGCGGTTGATGAAAAAGGCAACTTACTTTATCCCATGTTTGAGTCATATAATTTAGAGGATAAATTTTTAATGAAATGCTATGGAAAAAATCATGTTTGGACTTGTGTCAAAGGTGATGAAGAATTTGGATTACTTGCTGGAATTTGGAGCATTGACAGATTATTTTATGTTATTACTGAAGTAGCTTGGAATGAAAAAGATGAAGAGCTTTGGATTCATTTATGGGAAGAATGCGGAACTGAAAATGGTTGCGTATGTGATGAATGTTCTGAATATTGGGACAAAGAAAAAGAAGAATGGATTACAAGAACGTGGAATCACGATCTGGATAGATGGGAAGAAGAATGAAATATAAATATTATATTAAAGTAAAACAGTATCAACTATTTGAATTTGAAAGTGATACGCCTATTACTAAAGATGAATTTTGGGACAAGCATTATCATTTAGGAAGTGCAGATTTAGATTCAAATATAATTGAATGGGAACAAAGTTTAAAAGCTGACTAGTATAAAAATATGAAAGTAATAATAACAACAGATAATGGCGGTGCTGTTTCAGATATAGATGTAATTGACCTGCCTAGTGATTTAGATTTTGAAATAGTTGAAGTCGTTAATATATAAAATTGAGAGTTCTTGTAGCTTGTGAATATTCTGGAATAGTTAGAGATGAATTTTTAAAATTAGGTCACGACGCTGTTAGTTGTGATTTAATTGAAACTGAAAGTGATTTTAACGGACTAGCAACTCATTATGTAGGTGATGTTCGAGACATTTTATATGATGGTTGGGATTTAATGATAGCTCATCCACCATGCACCTATTTAGCTATGACAGGTGCTTGGACTTTATTTCATCCAGACGATATGCACTTACAAAGAGATTTGAGAAGAGAACATCCAAATTATCCAGATCGAAGAAAAAAAATGTTTCAGGCTTTAGCTTTTGTAAAGCTCTTAATGGACGCACCTATTCCAAAAATATGTATTGAAAATCCTAATTCACTTATAACAACGTATATAAGAAATGCTGACCAAGTAATACAACCTTATGAGTTTGGCGACTTAGAATCAAAAAGAACTTTTTTATGGTTAAAAAATCTTCCACCTTTAGAAAAAACAAATGACCGAACTGAAGAAATAATGAAACTACCAAAGAAGTATCGATCCAAAATATCAGATTTGCCGCCTTCCAAAGACAGAAGTAAATTGAGAAGTAAATTTTTTGTAGGTGTCGCTAAGGCTATGGCTGAACAATGGTCAGATAATTAGAGAACGACTAATTTTTTTTCTGACCACTCGCTTGCGCGATTTGAAAATGATATTTTAATTTTAGCCCATTCAGTAATTATTGTTTATTATAATTAATTAAAAGATTGGAGAACGAATGAAAATCAAAATACCAGATCTTAATGGCGAACTCATTGAGATTGAAGTAAATAAAGATTCTTTAGAACTTTATTTTACAAATCTATTAACTAGAAATGATACTGCTGAACCACGTTTTTTTATGTGTGCGTTTTGTGGTAAGGTTGCATTCTTTCCACTTGAAAGCAGCGATTATTTAGTTTGCAATTCTTGTTGGGCAGAAAAGATAGGGGAAGAAGAATGATTTGCGGAATACATAAATGCGGTACAAAAATAAACATCAAAACTATGAAATTCATAGATAAAGGAAACAATACAAGTTTAGGTGTTTGTAATTTTCATTATGAAGATTACAAAGCAGGAAAAAAATATGAATAAAAGATTTGTATATCATTCTTCTGTAAATAAATCAATAGAATGGTATACACCTTATTACATATTTGAAAAATTAAATATAGAATTTGATTTGGATCCAGCAAGTAATGATTTTAGTAATTCGATAGTAAAAGCAAAAAATTATTTTACTAAAGAAGATGACGGACTAAGTAAAGAATGGAACGGCAAAGTATGGCTTAATCCACCATATGGAATACTTACTAAGATCTGGATTAAAAAAGCAATAGAAGAGTATGAAAAAAATAATATTCAAATAATTGTTTTATTATTTGCTAGAACTGACACAAGTTGGTTTCACGAATCATTACAATATTTTGAACAAATTTGCTTTACCAGAGGCAGAATCAAATTTATAAATGGGACTACTAAAGAAGTTGCAAAAGATTCGCCAAGTTCTGGTAGCATTTTTTTAAGTATTGGAAATGAAATGAACAAAGCGGTTAAAAGAGCTGACTTTGGGACTTGTATAAATTTAAGGGGGAAATAATGGCTTATATACCATATTCATTTAGAGATAATGTATTACCAAATAATTTAAAAACTCATGAAGACAAATTAATTTGGGCTTTAAGAAGATTCAAATTAGAAAAACCTTTATCAACTAAGGAACTTGTTTATGAACTTTATATAAGCAGGTTGTCTAGTTCTGTTCATAAATTAAGAAAACGTGGCTACATAATTGATGTGACAGATAATCCTAAAGGTGATGGAGCATACTATCAATTAATTGCTTTACCTGATGAAGAACTAAGATTGAATGTATGAGTAGCGAGTTATTTACAACTTGTATCTGTACATATTTTCATAATTGCTACGAGTGTGGAAGTATGATATTTGGCGGTGCTGAAAGACACTATCAAAAAATTAAGGGGGAATTTGCAGGACTTGTTGTCTGTAGTAATTGTTTAACAAGATGAAAGGGGCTGTATGCAATTTGAAACCGATGTTAAATTTAATATCGTTGCACGTTGGGTTATAGAATCAAAAATATCAGATAAGTCAAAAGTAATTTATGTAGTGCTTTGTGGTTTTGCTGATAGTGAGGGGAAGTGTTATCCCTCACGATCCACTATTGCAAATCGTGCAGGTTGTTCTGTTAAGTCAGTTGATAGAGCAATAAAAGAACTGGAAGAAGTAAAAGCTATCAAAGTTTATAGAGAGAAAAAAGCTGACGGCAGTAATGCTGTTAATAAATATTTTCTTAATCGTTTTGAGGGTAGGGTCATAGAAGTCGCTAGGGGTAGCGACGCAGACGACACTAGGGTAGCCCCTGAGAAGTCGCCCAAAGAAAACCATATTAAGAATACCAATAGAAGACGTGATTTAATTTTTGAAGAGTTAGCAAATAATTGCGGTATTGATTGGAATAAGGCTCCAAAGAATGAATTAGGAAGATTACAAAAAGCAACTAAGCAACTTAAAGAAGTGGACGCCACGCCAGAAGAAGTAAGAGCTGTAGCAGAATGGTATAAAAAGAATTGGAAAGATATTGAAATAACACCGACAGCTTTAGTTAGTAATTGGACAAAGATTAAAAAGAATCTTAAAGATCTGGAAGTTGCAAATAAAGTATGGGATTGTAATATTGATGGCCATAAATTCCGTGATAGTGGATATGACCATGCTAAATATCAATTACACGTCTGTTTTTTTTGTTTAGAAGAAAAAAAGATTTATGCCTAATATATCTCATATATATTCTATAATGTATATATTATGACAGAGTTATTTATTTACAGATGTGATATGTGTAATGAAGTAATGCAGGAAACTGAACCACCTATGGAATTGGGCGGTAAAGGTTTACCTCATTGTTCTTTATGTGTTTCGCATATCGAATCATTAGTTTGAATAAATTGGAAAGGGAATTATGAACGATATATCAATAATTTATATTGCTTTTGGCCTATTAGCATTTCTTTGTTTAGGTGCTTTATTAGGTGAAGTAGTAGTTAAATTAGTAAAAATGTTCGGCTTTGATTTCGATGATGAAGTTAATGTTGATTTCATGGATCGATTAAATAATGGCGAACAATTATCAGCTGACAATATGTTCGAAATTAAAAATGATTAATTGGGACAACGTAGTTGGTATAAAAGAAATTGCACAGGAAACTGGATTGAAAGAACAAACACTTCGACAATACAGAACAGACGGCAAAATGCCCGAACCAGACGCAATTAAAAGTGGAAATCCACTTTGGGATATTAATACCATTTCAAAGTGGTTTAGAAATAGGGGAAAATAAAATGCCCGACATTGTATTTATGGACAGCGACGGCAACGAAGTTGTTAAAGATTTAAAAGACATTGAAAGTTTTGATGACTTTAAAAATGCTTTTAAAGAACTACAAAATAAAAAAAAGAAAAAGGGGAAAAAGTGAAACAAAGATATGCACTTGCTAAAGTCTTCCCAAAAGACTTTATAAAGCAAATAAAAAAAGCTCATGGCGAAGAAGATTATTTGCCTTTTGGAACTATCGCTCAAAGACTTTTAGAAGTCTGCGGGAATTATGATTGGTCAATTAAGGAAATCGTTTATGAGCCTAACGGTCAAGTGAGTGGTTGTATAGGTGAATTACAGGTTATAGTGGACGGACAAAGTTTTGCAGTTCAGGGATCTGGAAGTGCAAATACAATCAATACAAAAGACAATAACGGCGACTTATTAAAAAAAGCAGAGTCAGACGCCTTTAAAAGATGTGCAAGAAATCTAGGGCTAGGTTTACATTTATGGACAGGCGACAATCCATATTGGCTTGAAAAAGTATTAGACGCTCAAGTTAATGCTAAACCTCAAAAAGCAGAAACCAACAGGGTAGCTACTCAGACGCAGTAGCACATCAAAACTAAGTGACGAGTTTGCAGCCCTCGTCACTTAGTTGCATTAAACTGATTATATGATATTTTTAGAAAACAATAATTACATAATTTGTTGGAATTGTTATGAAACTTGGGTAGTTGGCCATATGGATTGGATAGCTTTAGAATGTCAATTATGCAATTACGAAATTAAAAATCACACACTTAACAGAATGGTTTGGAAATGGTGCACAAAGAATTTGACATAAGAGAAGATGAAACTTATAGCGATTGGAAACGACGCAAACACGAAGAAATGGGATTAAGTGGAATCGGACAAAAAAATTCAAGATCCAAAGAAAATTGGTCAGAAAATCAAAAGCGTGGTTTGCGAAATAAAAATAAAGGCAGAAGAAAACAAAATATTGCTAGAAAAAAATTAATGATTCCAGACGCCAAATTTCGTTCACGAATGGGACACGAAGAAAATTGGGGCGGAAATATCAGAGTCGAAGTCAAGTCGGGTGCTCAAGTCAAAACGATCTGGACAAAATACACTCAAGCAAAAAAGCAAAGCGACGATAATAAAAACATAGGCGACAGCCGACCATTTATGTTTGTAGCTATGCCCGACGGAACTACAAATGGTTTAGTGATTGCAGAACTTGATGAAATAGTAAATATTGTTACAGCTCTGATAACAACGTGGAACGAAGATTTAGACGCATAAACAGGCCATTTTGAGCCGTTTTAAGCAATTTGTTTACAGCTCGTTCACTACTCTAGGGGCTGTTTGAACTGAGGTAAATTCAAAAAAAAACTAAAAAAAAAGGCT
>Ga0255766_10004989_pt1 | contig 11150 bp, 13 predicted proteins | sample 071ome_23_FD_179966 | JGI IMG/M metagenome (GOLD analysis project Ga0255766, IMG submission 179966) | Coastal salt marsh microbial communities from the Groves Creek Marsh, Skidaway Island, Georgia - 071403BT metaG (version 2) | ecosystem: Environmental > Aquatic > Marine > Intertidal zone >... | reverse complement strand
CAAAACTTAATACTAAATCTTGTATAACTGATTGTAAACTAACTTCATCGTCTACACCAGTTTGACTTATGATAATAGAGTCGTCACCGTCAGCTATTTCTGCTAGGCGATCTTGTTCCATTTTCAGCGGATGTACCATGTATATAGTCCATTGATATGAAAATGTATCATACTGATTAAGAGGATTAGATATATAATGACTTGTACCTGCCGGACGTCTACTTCTGCCAGGTTCTTTACCTGCTTTTGTTTCATCTGTTACGTCTTCACCTGCGCCGCCGAATGCGTCTAAGTCAGATGTTTCAGCTTCTTCAGAACTTGCAGCAAGACCACCATTTAAGAATATTGCTTGTTCTTCTTTACGTCTGTTAAATAAACCTTGTGAAAATTCACCGCCTGCTTTGTTGTATTCCAACATTTTTTGAGCAATTTGTGATTTTGATCTAGTACCGTTTGCTGTTAACTGATCAATACTGCCTATGTTATATGCAAAACTAGTAAGTGCGTCTCGTTCTTGCGGCGTCCAGTTATATCTACTGTCGTACTTGTCTACTCTTTCCCGATATACAGAAAGTTGTTGTTTAAATAAATCATATGCTTGATCTCGTGTGACTTGCATATTAGGTTTATTGTTAGGGTCTGTACTACCTGCATAAGAACCATGACCTATACTCCATTGTTGGACGTCCCAATACGGATCTGCACTAAATCCTTCTTTTCTAATAATGTAGTCGATTATATCTTCAGCCATTAACGACTCCCGGTATTACGGAAAGATACAGGAACAACGATTTCTAATCCTGCTACAAAATCGTTTAATGGATCTTTAAGTTCTTCTCTATTATAATGTGCAATAACCCACCATAAGTTTGCATTACCAAACAAATCATATGCTAACAAATCAGGACGTCTGTCATACTTTGGTTCAACTTTCATAGTTCTCGTTTCAGGACTCAATGAGTCGATTGTTAATTTAGGATTATATATTTCTAAATATTTACGATTTAAACTAGTTTTAGAATAGTTACTGTTATCTTTATAATTTATTTTCATTAGATAAATCCTTCACCGTACAAGCTACCATTTAAAAATCCATGTTTACTAAACACTTGCTTTTGCCTGTCAGGATTTTGTTGCTGCATCAAGTCTATTGAAATAGTCTGTAATACTGGAACACTTTGACCATTTATTTCTACTAGATCAACACCACTGTCATATGTTGTTGCAAAGTTTCCTACTATTACAGGAATTCTATTAAATTGCTGACTACCGAATGCACTAAATCTTAACACAGGCGGGGGAGTGCCAGCACTAGGATTAGCTTTTATATCTTTAGTACCATAGTACATTTTAGTAACACTACGTAAAAAATGTATCACTCCTAACACATATGCTAGTTCTTCTCGGGTAGTTTGTGCAAACTGTGCAGTAACTTGAATTTGAGCACTAGGTGTGTTTCTATAACTATGATACGAATAATTTGTATGAACTAAGTCGTATGTATTATAGTTTACACTTTGTTGGTATGAAATATCAGGCTGATTAGGAAATAATATTCCTCTATTAGTTGTCAATGATACTGCAGGTCCTTGACAGTATAAATCAGGTCTGCCTGTTTCTAATCTAGCTCTGTTATCACTGATCGCCATTTAACTTATCCAATACAAATTCAAATACTTCTGGATTGAATGCACCAAAGAAATCTTTAAACACACGTTGCTTTTCTGCTGCTTCTAAATCCATACGCATAGCATTACGGAATGTAGTTGCACTGCGTCCATCATCTTTAACAGGAACAGTGTAAATGTATCCTGCTTCATCACCTGTTGTTAGCGTTTCACCGTCTTTGTACATTCTGAGATAGCCACCGGTTTTTAAACGTCCAGCATCTTTTTCACTAAACACAAGTAAGATAGCAGTGTTAGAAGGATCTTTTCCTGTTAAACTTACATCTGGTTTGTAAGGCTGTGTGTTTAAAACTTTGTCAGCTGGTATATTAAACATTTTGTTTGCAATCATTTTCTTTTCATCAAATGTAAATGGGTCTTTGTCGGGCGTTGCAGTTTTACTAACTGTAGTAGCGATAAATACGTTATCGGAACCAAACTTACGAACAAGGTCCATATATACTTGAAAATGTCCACTATGCATAGGCTGAAATCTACCGCCGTAAAATACAGCAATATCTTTTGCTTCTGCTTCAACAAGTTGCGAATATCTCATAGTAATCTCCTATGTTACTATTTATTGCCTTATAAAGTGCTAATTTAATTTTAGGTTGACATTTATCAATATAATTGTTATATTAAACTAATATTCAAGGAAATTATAATGAGGAAACAAAATTATCTAAACAATAAGGATATGTTAAAAGAAATACACAAAAGTAAAATGTCTTTTTGCTATTCACTAGACAACGATTACAACAGATTTGATATTATTGTAGAAGAATACGACGACATTTTTAAAGACGATGTAATTCAACAAGCACGTGAAAATCGTGCTCATCAACTAAGCGGCGAAGGATACGAACGTGCTTACAAAGAATGGTACGACGGTCCACGTAAAGCAAAGGATAAGCCTAAGCAAGCTGACAGCAGAGTTGATCCTGAAGAAATTGATCCAGATAGTTTAATTTTTAGAGTTATGACATTTGAACATATACCAGAGGAACCAGGACGCAAGAGTAAACCTAAAACTGTTGCAGATCATCACAGTAAATGTAACTTTCCTCCATTCAAACACTTTGCTAAAGTAAACGGCGAAACAAAAGAAGTAGTTCGCAGTCATTGGGAAGGTGGATTAGACAACGGTAAATTTAATACACAGCATGGAAAAATTTCCAATGAACTAGCAAAGATGTTTATCAAACTATGTGAACGTTATAGTATGCGCAGTAACTGGCGTGGCTACACTTATGTAGATGAAATGCGTAGTCATGCCCTTTTACAGTTATCACAAATTGGATTGCAGTTTAACGAGCTTAAATCACAAAATCCGTTTGCTTATTACACAGCCGCAGTAACAAATAGTTTCACAAGAATACTAAACTTAGAAAAACGTAATCAAAACATACGTGACGATTTACTACAAGAAGCAGGACAAATGCCTAGTTTCAGTAGACAACTTGACCATGAAGCAGCAGAACGTGCTAAGTGGGATGAACAAATGGAAAAAGAACGTAAAGAAGCAACCGGAACTAATTTCTAGTTGACATATAACCCTAACAGTAGTATTCTATAGGTATGACATTTTTTAATCGAGCAGCCTGTTTTACAGATATTCACTTTGGTAACAAAAACAACAGTCGTCAACACAATGATGACTGTGCAGAATTTGTTGATTGGTTTATTCAACAAAGCGAAGACTGTGAAACTTGTATATTTTTAGGTGATTGGCACCATCATCGTGCTGGTGTTAATGTAAGCACTCTTAATTACAGCGTAGACAACGTACAAAAATTAAGTGAAAACTTTGAACGTGTGTATATGATTATGGGCAACCATGATTTGTACTATCGAGAAAAGCGAGACTTAAACAGTTTACCTTACGCTGGATTGTTTAGCAACGTTGAATTAGTAGAAAACACTCTTGTGCAAGATGATGTAGCACTTGTTCCGTGGCTAGTAGGCGATGAGTGGAAACAAATACACAAAACCAAATGTAGATATATGTTTGGACACTTTGAGTTACCACACTTTAAGATGAATGCAATGGTTGAAATGCCAGATCACGGTGGGCTAAATGTAGAACACCTTACTGGACCAGAATACGTGTTCAGCGGTCACTTCCACAAGCGTCAGCATAAAGGTAATATTCATTACTTAGGGTCTCCTTTTCCGCATAATTATGCTGACGCTTGGGATGATGACAGAGGAATGATGAAACTATCATGGGGAGGTAAGCCAGAGTATATAGACTTTGACGGTCCACGTTACAGAACTACTCCTCTCAGTGCACTTATCGACGATGCCGATAGAATACTAAACAACAAAACATATTGTCGTGCTGTACTTGATGTAAACATTACGTATGAAGAAGCAAGTTTTATCAAAGAAACATTTGCACAACAATATAATTTGCGTGACATTACACTAATGCCAAGCAAAAAAGAAGAACACACACAAGATTGGCGACAAGTAGATGATTTAGAAGTTGAAAATGTTGACCAGATAGTGTATAATAGCCTTAATGCTGTTGACAGCGAAATGATTGATAAGCGACTATTAGTGGACATATATAATAACTTATGATTACAATTAAAGATATCACAATTAAAAACTTTATGAGTGTCGGTAACGTTACACAAGCTGTACGTTTCAATGATAATGGTTTGACACTAGTGCTGGGTAATAATGTTGACTTAGGAGGTGATGGTTCTCGTAACGGCACAGGAAAAACCACAATTATTAATGCATTATCGTATGCAATGTACGGAAATGCGCTAACTAACATACGTAAAGATAACTTAATAAATAAAACGAACGGTAAGAGTATGTTAGTTACTCTTGACTTCGAAAAGGATAACGTCCGTTATAGAATTGAACGTGGACGTAAACCAAACATTTTTAAGTTTTATATTAACGATAACGATGTTGATGAAAATAATGAAGCTCAAGGTGAAAACAGAGAAACACAACAAGTAGTTGAAAAGCTATTTGGTATGAGCCACGATATGTTCAAACACATTGTAGCACTAAACACATACACAGAGCCATTTTTAAGTATGCGGGCGAACGACCAACGTGCTATTATTGAGCAGCTATTAGGCATAACAATGCTCAGTGAAAAAGCAGAAGCCCTAAAAGAGCAACAAAGGCTTAACAAAGATGCAATTAAAGAAGAAGAGTATCGTATTAAAGCAGTTGAAGATTCAAATGCCACAATTGCGAAAAGTATCAGTGACCTTGAACGTAGACAAAGTCTATGGCAAAGCAAAAAACAAGAAACACTGCAAGAACTAGCAAATGCAATTGATGTATTAGAGAAAATTGATATCGAGAAAGAATTAGAAAATCATAAACTTTTAGCTGATTACCTCGAAAAGAAAACACAAGTAAACACACTTGAATCTGAGATTACGAAATTAACTAATAGTATCAGTCGTGAACAAAAGCGATTAGATAAAGCTAAACAAGATTTACTAGCAACCGAGCAACACGAATGTTATGCTTGCGGACAAACTATCCATGATAAAAAACATGGTGAAATACTTAAAGCAAAGCAGTTAGCAGTTGAAGAATCACAAGATCATATTAACAATGATTTTACACTAAAATTAGAATACAAAAGTGCACTTGAACAGTTAGGCGAAATAGGTATGGAACCTGTTACACTTTACAATACAGAAAAAGAAGCGTATCAACATCAAAGTCAACTTGACAGTTTGCGTACAGAATATACAAACAAAGAACAAGAAACAGATACGTATCAAGAGCAAATTGACAGTTTAAAGGAAACCGCAATACAAGAAGTTAGTTGGGAAAAGATGAACGAACTAGTGCGTGTAAAAGAGCACCAAGACTTCCTGTACAAACTGTTAACAAACAAAGACTCTTTTATACGTAAACGTATTATTGAGCAAAACTTACAGTACTTGAATAGTAGACTTGCTTACTATCTAACTAAACTAGGATTACCACATGACGTAGCATTTCAACCAGACTTAACTGTAGAAATTACAGAGCTTGGTAGAGAACTAGACTTCGATAACTTGTCACGAGGCGAACGCAATAGACTTATACTAGGACTAAGTTGGTCGTTTAGAGATGTATTTGAAACTATGAATACACCCATTAACTTCTTAGCAATCGACGAACTAGTAGACAGTGGCATGGATACAAACGGAGTTGATAGTGCACTTGGTGTTCTAAAGAAAATGGAACGTGAGCGTAACAAAAACATATTCTTAATCTCTCACAGAGATGAACTACAAGGTCGTGTTAACACAATCTTACAAGTCACAAAAGAAAATGGCTTTACTACGTTTAATACTGATACAGAAATAGTAGAGGCTGTTTAATGGAAAATGTAGACATCAATTGGCTATGTAGTAAGATAACTGGACCAATGATATACGAAAGTCCAGATGGCGGTAAAACTATTAAAAGTAGACCTGCAGTTGATCACCCAATACATATTTTAATAAATGGATCTATTCCTTTAAAAATTTGGTATGAAATATATGGAACCTGATGATTTTGATCCAGATGCATTTGATGATATTATTTTATCAACCGGTACATCAATGGACGATACTTACACAATAGATATAAACGATTACACAACTAGTACAGTCAACATAAGCAGTATTACTGCTAATACTACAATATCAGATGATTGGGTGTTTGAAACATCTAGAGACAAAAAAAGAACTGCTCTCAGAAATAGTGGAGAAATTCCAGTTGACATATGGGCAAAAATGTATAACAATAGGGTAATAGGTATAGATGATGACTAGTTTTGTTTTTGATGTAGATGGCACACTAACTAATGCCCGAGAAACTATTGATCCTGTATTTGAAGAATTTATGTATGATTTTCTTCGTAATAATGTATGTTACATTTGTACAGGATCAGATAGACCAAAAACAATTGAACAAATTGGTGAAAAGTTAACAAATAGTTTTGACTTAGTTTTTCACTGTAGCGGCAATCATGTATATAAAGGCACAGAAGAATACGAACGTAATAATTGGCAACTTACATCAGAACAATACTATTTCTTAGAGGACGCTTTAAGTAAAATAGACTATCCAGAAAAAACAGGCAATCATATAGAACAACGTACAGGCACAGCAAATTTTAGTATATGTGGCAGAAATGCAAATTTTGAACAACGACAAAGATATGTACAATGGGAAAAAGAACACAAGGCTCGTAATACTGTATCAGAAGAATTTAACAAACTTTTTGGCAATGAAGCAGAGGCACTAGTAGCAGGCGAAACTAGTATAGACATTTTTAAAGCAGGACACAACAAAGGCCAAGCATTAAATCACATTAAAGGCAACGTAGTATTTTTTGGCGACAAATGTTTTCCGGGCGGTAACGATTGGGATATTGCAAAACGCAGTGATGTATATCACCAAATTGACAACGGTTGGAAACAGACTTTTGAAATTTTGAAAAAACAATACCATAATCAGTAGATTTATGAGGACCAAAGATATATATAACGTATGCAATGGACATACCAAGGTAAACCCGTAGAGGAAATACCACAAGAATTTATCGGCTTTGTATACCTCATTACAAATCTGACTAATGGCAAAAAGTATATAGGCAAAAAACTATCACAGTTTAAAAAAACTAGGCCACCACTAAAAGGCAAAAAAAGAAAACGTAGAACACTTGTAGAAAGTGACTGGAGAGACTATTGGGGATCTTCAGATAATTTGCAAGCAGATGTTGACAAATTAGGCACAGAAAACTTTACAAGAGAAATTTTATATTTTTGTACAACTAGAGGACAACTATCGTACCTCGAGGCTAAAGAACAATTCGACAGAGAAGTATTACTTACTGACGAATATTATAATGGCATAATAAATGTCCGTGTAGGCGGATCTAAGGCTCTTACTGAATCTCTTAAAAAATAACATACCCCCTCTGTTAAAAGCATTGAGGAGGCAGTACTCTGTACTTGCCAACAGAACTTGCTGGGGGACACAAACCAAAAGACCAGGCTCTACTGCGCCATTGTAACCTGGGAGTAATGCTAAGTTAGTAGCCGTTATTGCAACTTAGTAGCTTGCGTTGAAAGCAGCGTGTAAAGGGGTACCGCACAACCGCCTCTGCCTATTATTAGGTTTCGCTATAACGGTGCGTCTGTTTCCGGGGTAATGCTCTGGTATTTTTTTGTGCTTGGCCGTAACAAGGCTAAGTGCGACTGAATCCAAGGTAATAACTAAATCATATAAGAAGAAAGTTCAAACGAATGTAAATGAGTTTGACGATGAGCTTTAGCTCTTCGAATTAAAATGTTTTAGTTCTACTAGACTTTCTTGATTCATCTATTTTCTTATTATAATCTATTTTTGCTTCGATTACTTCTTCGAAATAATAAAATGGCAAATCCCAAATTTCATTAAATCTAAATGCGCCTTCTGAATAAAGTGTAAGGTCAAACATAGTTTTTCTCAACGACTTACCTTCATTTTTCAAGTCTTCGATTGTATCTTCTATGTTAGTAGTTGATCGTAATTGGCTGTGAAAAAAAAAGCTGGGTTATATTCTATCTGTGCTGGAAATACTTCTTCGCATTCTTCGTTACTACAAGTAAAATTAAACGTGTGTGGTACTCCGTTTTCGTTTAATGTAGTACTATGCTTTTTAATCATACCAATTGTTGATGTATCTGCATTTGCTAACCAATTAGTAATACTTTGATGATCTGTTACTTCAACACCTTCTGGAGTTGTAATTTTACCAATACTATCTGCTAGTACAACAATAGTCGCTGCAGTTGTTTTTTCTAGCGATTCTTTAAAGATTGATTTAGCTTCTTGTGGATCCAAACCATCTGTAATTGCTGAAGCTAATCTAATACTTTCTGTAGTTTTGATAGTACCTGCTGTAATACTTGCTAGTGTGTTTGGTTTAAATTCAACTGTAAGTCCGTTTTGTAATTCAACTGTTAATGGCTGATCAGGTATTGTTTTGATTTGTTGCAATATATGTTTGATTTCAAGTCCGTATCTGTCTGTTCTATTGCACTTAGGACATTTACCTGTTACGGTTAGTTCTCCGCCATGCTGCGATGCTTTAGCAGCTAATAATATAACTTCAACGTCCGGGACTAATACTTCATATGGGTCTGGAATATCTGGTGCAATACTTTGTAAAACTTCATATAACGCTTCACCATTATACAGTGTATCTGGAATTTTGAGCATAATTTCATCTTTAACACTCATTGGATAGATACCAATTTCGCCATCTTCTGTTAATTTAGGCGGATTTTTATACCATTTACCTCCACTTGGAAGTTTTAAATACACTTCTTTTGTACGATAATAGTTTTTTAATGGATCTGTCATGAATTTTACCTATAAATAGTAGTATACAGTTATTTATCAAATTAAGTGAGTAGTTAATGGCAACAATCAATATTGCATTTGGAGGACAAAACATAGGAGTAGAAATACCAGACATCGCTCTGGAAGCTACTATGCAAGATGTTCTGACAGAAGCAAGGTCTCAAAAACAACTACTATCTTCTATTGCACAAAAAATGGGTGCAAATACACAAGTACAAGAAAGAGCACAAAAAGAAGCTGCCAACGACATAGTACAAGTGATTGCTGAAGGAAACAAAGATAGACGTTCTATACTAGGCGGACTAGCAGGTAACATAAGACAGTCTTTTGGTAATATGCAAAAAGAATTCACCGGACTAAAAGGTGATGAAAAAGCCAGTGACTTGATTAATGGTTTCGGCGGAGCGTTAGGTCTTGGTGCTATAGGTGCACAAGTAGGTACACTTTTTGGTATTATGGAAGAATTCGGACATACTATGGGCAATCTGCGTCGAGTAGGTTCGGGTTATATAGAAAATCTTAAAGAATTAAGAAGTGCCACTGCAGAAATTGGTCTTGGACTAGAAGGATTTGCTGCAATTGTTGCAGAAAATGGAGTTACTGTTCGTTCGTTAGGCGGTAATACAACAGAAGGTTCAGACGCATTAATTCGTATGACTAAGTTGTTCCGTGAAAATACAAAACAACTAGGATATTTTGGAATGAGTAGTCAAGAAATGACAAGACTACTTGTAGACGAAGCAGAATTAAGACGTCGAACACTTGGCACAGATATGACAAACGCTGATGTACAAGATCAAATGGTCAATTCTGTAAAAGAACAGTTAAAATTAAACGAAGCAATGGCTAAGTTAACGGGTCAAGACATTAGAGATCGAATTAAAGCAGGGCAACAATTTAAATCAGATGCAGTTAATGCAGCTATTATGTCTACTCTAACTACAGAGCAACAGAAAAAAATTACAACAGTTGTAGAATCATTATCTGCACTTGGCCCAGGCGTTCAGGGTGCAATACAAAGTGGAATAACAAATCTTTTATCTGGCGGTAGTGCTATGATGGACGAACAATTTAGATCTATAGCAACTATAGCCGGCGGCATGGGTATAGATCTAAACGGTATGATAGAAGAATTAGTTGCAAACGGAATGAACGGCGCAAGCGACATTGACTTAAACACAATGACTGCAGAAATAGCCAACGAGTTAACAAGTTTATCAGATGATCAAAAAAGTCAATTAGTAAGGCTTGCTAAACTTGGAAACAATGAAGGTGCAATAATGTTACTTCAAACTGCAGTTGAATCTGCTACTGTAGAAACAGATGGTATAGCCGACATTGCAAGTACAATCAAACAATCTATAGATGAATTAGATACTGCAATCGCAAATGGTGCACTAGAATTATCGGGAACTACTGCAAAAATGGAAGAAGCAGCAAACCAATTTAGAGATACACTAATGAACAGTATCTTAAATGCATTTGATGCAGGAGATTTAGAAACGTCAACTAGAGATTTTAATAATTTTGTTGATAGTTTAGTTAACCTTCCTAAGAATCAAAATTTTAAAGACTTTACTAATGTTATTGCAGATACTATTATAATAGCCAGTGGTGCTAAAGGTCTTGTTAATATAATGCGTGGACTTGATAATACTGTCGAAGAAGGTGCATTTTTAACTGCAGCAGGAGCAGCCGCTGCTGGATTAAATCAAGTAGCTGACGCAGCAAGAGGACTAGGGAACATTCTTTTAGTTCCACGTGTAGCAAATGATTTAGCTAAAGCAGGCGGATTTGAAAGTATATCTGATATGTTTGCACGAGCAATGAACGAATCAGGAACTGCACTACGTGTTGAAATTGAAGGTTTCATGGATTGGTTGAGGAATGGAGGATCACAACCTCTACCTAGTAACATTCTTCCTCCAGATCAAAGTCCGGAACCTATACCAGATGTACCTTCAAATAACACAACCTGACATCACTTGACAACTTCGATAAATATAGTATAATAGAAAAAAGAGTATTCTTATGAGTTGGAAAAAACATTTTACTGTATATCAGGGACAAAATTCTGAGATGAAACCTAGCAGTGCTAGCCGTTTCCAA
>Ga0255766_10004983_pt1 | contig 11158 bp, 10 predicted proteins | sample 071ome_23_FD_179966 | JGI IMG/M metagenome (GOLD analysis project Ga0255766, IMG submission 179966) | Coastal salt marsh microbial communities from the Groves Creek Marsh, Skidaway Island, Georgia - 071403BT metaG (version 2) | ecosystem: Environmental > Aquatic > Marine > Intertidal zone >... | reverse complement strand
GGATTTGAAACACTACCTTGTCTAACCATCAATCTGTTTACATAAGCTCTTGATGTTGAACCATTTTTAGTAACACCGATAAAATAATCTGTATTGTCAGAAAATTGTGCTCCACCACTGTCTGTTCCAGTGTATCCCATACCAGCATCTGTATTGCCCGGGTCATATCTCCAGTGCCAACTTCTTCGGTTTGAGTAACGCCAAACACCCGGCGACCTATCTGTACCACTTGGTGCATATCCAAATATTTTTTGCCAATTAGAAGTAAAACCAGTTTGTCTAAAATAATACAATATCGTGTGTGTATCATCATTTAATATGCTTGTACTTTGAGAAACATAAGCACCGCTACCACCTCTAAGTCCAGTAGAAGTTATCTTTGAACTATTACCAGTAAAAGTTAATCCAGTAGAAGAAATATCATACAAGTTTCCGTCGCCCGGATTAGATGCTGATTCTTTAGTGCTAACCCACATAACTAAACCATCCGCTACTGGAAAGTTTTCAGCATATAATAATGTTCCTCTTGAAAAACCTATAGGCATTACCACTTCTCCAATGGACATTTAACTACACCATACCAAGCTTTATCTAGCATTTGACAGTTACATTCTTTACAAACAACAACATCTTCACTATCTTCGTATTGCTCTGTTTCAAAGTTATATTCTTTTTGTATTGTTGAATTAATTAATGAAGGACAAGCATTACATATATCAATTCTTGCTTGATAATCTTCTTCAGATATTTTATCGTCTTCTACTAAAACTTTTTTTTCTCTATAATAATTAGACACTTTCTACCTCATTTCCAGCATCAATCCATTCATTAACCATATCCATAATCTCGTTAGGATTATCTGGGTTAAGTGTATAACAATGCTCTTCATTAGCTAACATATCTCCCATAAAGGTTTGAAATACTTTAAAATATACTCTATACATAAACTGTCCATTCTGAGTGAAACTTTCTACTCTAGTTATTTGTGGTTCATCTAACATATATCTCCACTCTAGCACTTCTGTTTATACCAGTACTATCTTGACAGCAACGAATATAGTCTCCAGCTGAATATCCTTGACCAAATGAATCATTCATTCCTATACCACCAGAAACATCGTCTGATGACATATTACCATTAGGATATAATCCACCACCGTTTTCATTCCAACCAAATCCCCATCTAGTTGCTGCTCCATGACCACCCGTATAGTTATAACCATAGAATCTAACATCTGATTGTGATGACCAAGCATTACCATACCCAGAATAAGATTTTGCGTCCCCTAAGAAGTATTCGTTTGCAGTTGAGAACAAGTTCAGCAATGATGTTCTTGTGGTAGATGAACCGCCATAGATTGGTTTTTGCAACCAAGTCCATTTACCATCATAACTATAAGAACCACCTGCTCCTATGTCTGGGAATATTGCTAATAAATGCAAAGCTTCAAACTCGTTAAATACTTGGAATTTAGCATCGCTATCAGTTCTATCTAATTCAGTAATAGGATTTAAAGTATTGTTAGTTGTCCAATAGTTGTCTCCGTAAGAGAATGTATATCCTCTAGTAGCTTTTAAAGCCATCATCCAACCACCGCCATCATGATTTGAATCCATAATACAATAAGTTTGTGTTGGACCAGAAGTTGGTAAATTTATATAATAAACACCGTCTGGAGAACTAGGGAAATCTGCTTTGATTTGTTCTGCTGAATCGCCAGCTTTAGCTGGAGATAAACCATCTTTTCCGCCGGGTAGTAGAAGGGTTGCTCTAGGCATTCCGATAGGCATATCTGCCCCCTCCTTAACTAAAGTCTTGCAGTGCGTTTACGTATGGACGAGCTCCGTCAACGAATATGAATGTTACTAAGTCTATACCACTTAATGTAGCAGACATAGCCCATCCACCACCACCAGATGTTACTGGAGTAACACCAGTTCCACCAACAGTATATGTGGTTAATGAAGCTCCAGCATCCATTGTGTATGCTGATGAAGCATCTTGTATTACTTCCATTGTGAAAGTTGATACACCAGTTGTTGGGACATTTGTAAATGCTACTGATGTAACATTCTCAGTTAATGTTATACTTCCAGTATTACCAGCAGAAATATCTACTGTTAAAGCTCCAGAGACAGAAGCTAATCCTTGCTTTGTTTCTGAATAGTCTTTTAGAACAACATCATAAACCGCTCTACCAGCTGCGTTTAAGTCTTGACCTAATGTTGCGTTTGTTAAAGTTTTATTTTGAATTGTTTCAGTACCAGTTAAGGATACGAAACTATCGCCTTGTAGAGCTGTATTAAACTCTGCTAACGAACCAGTTAATGTGTTTACGCCTAAATCTATTGTTTTATTAGAAAGACCTTCAGTTCCAGCTACTGTTGCAAAAGAACCATCGCTAAGTGCGTTATTAAACTCATTTGTTGTACCTTGAAAAACTAAAGTACCAGCTGCAACATCTGCTAAATCTATTGTCATTAATGTTTGCGCACCAGAATCAAAAGTTTTATTTTCAATTGTTTCTGCACCAGCAAGAGTTGCGAAAGAACCATCTGACAATGCAGCGTTGAATTCTGCAGTTGTACCATCTAATTTTGTTGCTGGGACTGTTCCTAAAGCAACATTTCCAGTGGTTACTGTAAATTCTGTAGCTGTGAAAGAAGATACACCTTTTGTAGAACCATCAGCAGCAGCATCTCCTATTAAATCTTCAACACCATTTTCTGATAAGGTTATCCAGCTAGCGCCAATATAAAATTCAAGTGCATCTAAAGTTGTGTTGTACCTAATAGTACCTTCAGTAGGATTAGTCTCTCTTTCATCAGTTGTACCTTGAGGAACGATAATACCAGAATCTTGTCCATTAGCGAACTCTCTTAAACCAGTAGTATCTCCTGCTACTTCAACTTTATGTATCGGTCTTTCAGACATAATTTATTCCTCTTTTTCTGCACCTTTTGGTGGGTCAACTTGAACGGGTTTATTTTCAATAGCCTCGTCTAGTTGCTTTTTTAATTCATCTATAGCACCAACCATTTTTTCATGTTGCTCTGAAATGAAATTAACTTGACCTAAGATACTATCTATTTTCTTCCAATCAGCGTTAGAATAATCTATTTTATTTTCTGCTTTCTTTTTAGCCATTTATTTCTCCATCTATCTTTAATATTATACCATGCATTATGCCTGTGATTCTGACCATGTAATTCTTCCAGAGGCTACGAACGGTGTTGTAGCGTTAATATCAGCTGTATCAACTACTTGAACAGCTAATGTTAGAACATCTGGACCATTTGGGAACACACCATCTCCACCTAATATAGAGTTACCCATGTCAATAATCTGCTCAAGTGAGAAGTTAGAGCTTGCAGATAATCTCTTATTAGTTGTAGAGTCTGTAGTACCACCAGATGCTCTGAATGAGAATATTTCAACACCACCAGTTACTTTTTCTCCAGAATTATGTTTCTGAAGCTGTGATAACGATGGAGAATTAACATTTTCCCAGTTAATTACAGACAAATCGCCATTCAAAATAAGTTTAACTTCACATTCGTGAGATAAAATCAAACCTACTTCGTTTAATCTTAACTGCATTCTGTTGATAATATCTCTTTCTCCCAAGAATCCAGAGATACCAGAGTCAACAGAAGGAGCAAGTCTTAAAGTTACAAGAGGAATAATATCAGTACCTAAGTTAACACTACTGTCTGATGAGTTAGGGTCTTGACCTATACTGACGACAATACCACTACCAACTACTGGATATACGGCTGGAACGTTATAATACGAACCAGAACCTATATAAATCATTGCATAAACTGTGCTTCCAGAATAGTAAGTCCATGAGATTTCTTCGCCTTTTAATTCTTCATTAACTGTGTATAAGGATGAACCACTAGATAATTTAGAAGCATCATTAGAACTAAATGGTATTCTTACATAGAAGTCGTAGTTTCTTAAATTTCTGTTGTAATATCTTTGTATATCAGAGTTTCCAGTTGTTGTAGCTTGAATTAACTGACCATTTGTAAACGACAAAGATTTAGATGTAGCAGTGAATAAGTATGCTTCATCCTCATCAAAAGTACCATCCATAATTACAGAAGTACCCCAGTGGAACAAAGTAGGTGCATAAGTTGGATTTGCTCCGTTTATAACTTCGTATGCAGCTGCCATGTTACCAGAACGCATATAAGCTTCATCTTTTCTGTTGTTGTGTAAAAACTCGTGTACATATCGTACATGACCTTTTCTATCTTTAAACCCAAAACGAATCTTACCAGCACCATACCATGAATAATCCATGTAAGCCATTTGTATAGCGTCTATATCTAATGTAAATCCTTCTAATCCAGTTCCATCACATTTATCTAAGTTCCACTCTGATTGAGGAACCCTCAAATCTTCTGTCAATGTGATAACTATATTAGAAGCACTAACACCTCTATATTCTGGAGATATATACATTTCTGTTTTAGAGTTAATTTTTATAATTTTATATGATTGACCTCGAAGAACTATATAGTCTCCAACGTTTAACTGACCAGAGAAGTTTGTTCCAGTACCAGTTACCAAGTTTGAATTTTTTGTTACTTGTGCAACACCAGAAATCTGTGTAGTAGAACTTCTTCTAACAGCATATAATTGAACACCGTCATATTCATAGAAGAAACCATTTTGCATATCAAACATACCAACTCTTGTAGCAGAATCGCTATAACCAGCAACGTTGAATTTGATAATTCCATTTGGTGCTTGTGTATTTGGTTCAGCATCCATTGTATAAGTAAATGTAAAATCATCTACTTTAGTAATTTCAAAAGTTCCATTATAATTTGTATCTGAAGCGTATTTTACTCTTATACTCATTCCAGTACTTAATCTATGAGGATATTTAGTGACACCAGTTGCTGTTGTTCCAGAACCAGTTAATGATTCAAAAGTTACTGGTGGGTTAAAGTTAATAGCAACAGAAGTCTGTATACCTTTACCAGACTGATACCTAAAGTATTTTCTTGTTTGTCTTCTAATAGAAGAATAAGGAGCAGTACCAGCAGCGATTTCTACACCACCATCGAATGGTCTATGTACTGAGAAACCGTCTGGTCTTGCATAAAGGTTAGTTGTCGTAAAGTGTTTTGTGTCAGTAGAATCAAAGCCTATAACTCTATCTACCTGCATACTTGCATCATCAGCAATAGCTTTTACAGAGTATTCGTTTAATTCTCCAATAGCATTGTTGTTGTCTTTTATAAAGACGCTATCTCCAACTTTGAAATATCGTTTGAATAATGTTCCATTACCACTAATAATATCACTAGCTTCTTCAGTTGATACAGTACCAGTAGCTTCAGCAATACCAGAAATTGTTTGAGATGCAAATTTATGTATTCCAGTACCGCCAGTTAAAGATATTGCAGTTCCAGATTCAGCATCAGCTTCACTAGCTGCTAGCTGTATATAAATTTCATCTAAAAGAATTACATAGTAAGTAGTATTATTTGTTAATCCACCAATATCGCTGTTTCCATTATTATCATATAATAAGGAAGCACCATTCTGTAGGTTATGTCCAGTAGCTATTTGTACAACACTTCCTAAATCTGCATCTTGTGTTATACCAGTTACAGCATTTACTGTATAGGTAACTGGGTCAACTTGGAAATCTGTTGCAAATTGGAAATGGTTTTCAGTAGTGTTTGTTGCACTATATGCTCCATCAACAATACCTACTGTAGCTGGTGTTACGAAACTTAAATTCGCTGCACCACTATTTGTTAAATTTAATTCAAGACCAGATGTTTGGTCTTGTAGTGAAATTCTATCACTAGATTTAACTTTTACATCATATTGTGTAGCGTCTGTAAAAGCTGGATATTCAAGATTTGAATCGTAATAATCAATCATTGTTGTAATTAAATCTCTAGCAACGGTATCAGACCAAATAACACCATCATCCATAGATAGTAGTATGTTGAACATTATGTCGCCCTCATTCATAGGCTCATCTAAATAAACATAACTTCTGTCTCCATTTATAGAACGGAAAGCTCTCATCCATGCGTTAGAGTTCCAAATACTTCTGTTACGCATTTTTACAGTCATGATTAACATATCTGTATCTCCAGAACCAGCTACTCTTGCCCATGAATGTGTGTAATACCAGTTATTATTTGGACCAGTGTGTGATAAATAATGTTGTTCTCCAGATGGAACTGATGGACTAGAACCTCTTGTATAAACATAAAGGTAATGCATAAATCTATAATAAGAACCAGCGTATTCATCTGCTTTATACATAACCATCCAGAAAGGTATAGTTGAATTAGATGTCCAATCAGTACCAACCATAGATGGTTTATAGTTTTCAAAAACTGTATCATCATAAGGATAATGTATTGAATCTTCGCTAAAGTCATTAGGATAATTATTTGTGTATATCCATGCTTGGTAAGCGTCCGACCAGAATCTTGTTTGAATAGCAGAAGTAGAAACATAGCTAAAGTTATCAGTTCTACCCGGTGCTACTCCAGTTGTTATATATCCTAATTCTGGAGTACTTGATGTATAAATATCTTGGAAACCGCTCTGTCCAGCTAACCAGTTAGTTACACCTTGCTTCAATAATCTAAATTCAAATGGGTTTGTTACACCGTTATCTGGAGTAATGGAACCGCTAGCAACGCTAGGAAGTGTTCCAAGAGAAGCATCAACTGTTAATCTTGATGAATCTGTTAATCCGTGTTGTGGTAAATAGAAGGTGTTTGCTAATTCGTTATCAGTCGTACCGCTTATTGAATATACACCAGTTGCTTCTCTAATTCTTATTCTTGTTCCGTTATCTAATAATCTAAATCTATCTGTACCAACTTTTTCTATTTGGTAATCTCCAGAGCTAACTGTATCAGCAAGAATTAAAGCTTTGTTTGTTGATGAACCAGTTACTTCTTTTAAGTCTCCAGAGTTTATTGTAAAGGTTACAGTATCCCCATCATTTAGTGCTAAATTTTGTGAATAAAACGTATCTGATTCATCATCTGCAACAAGAGGAATAACAAAGATGTCTCTGTTGCCATAATAAGCACCGAAGTATCTGAAACCACCGTTGTACCAATAATATTTTCTAAATCTCCAATATCTTGATGTGTATGCTCTACCAGCATAATCCAAGTTTGTTGACCATGTTGAAATCCAATGAGCATCGTCTTCAATAAAGTTATAAAGATTAGGTGTTGTACTTGTCTCTGGGAAAGTATAATTTGTACTATCTTGCTGATAGCTATAGGTATAGGCATCTTTTAAGAAATCTTCAATTTGTGTATTGGTTCTACCAGCAAGAATAATTTTGTCTAAGTTGCCAGATTGCGAAGCACCACCAGATAATCCAAATGCTTGTGCATCTACATCATACTGGTCCATGTCCCAACCAGAACCTACGCCGTTGTTATAATACGCAGTTGTATATCCATAACCCCAGTCATCTCTATAGTTACCTCTACCAGCCCAAAGTTCATAAACCATACCAAGCATGGCTCTACCGTAGTTATAAGAACCAGCATTATTAAAGTTTATTGCAGAACCGTTAGCTGTAGTAGATAATTGAATATTGTTATCATCTACTTTTATAACATAATAAAAATCAAATCTATCTAATCCGCCAATTGCAGTATCTCCAGAAGGTGGAACATAAAGAACTACGTCATTATCACGCATTCTGTGATTTGTCCAAGTTATAGAGTTACCAGCTACATTTACAGCACTAGCATTAAATTTAATTGAGTGAGGAGGTCTATAAGCTTTTGTTTCTGTTTTTGTTAAATCTACAGTAGGTGTTACAGTCAATTGGTCATCAAAGTCTACATAAGGTCTTCCATCTGCTGCATTTGAGCTTGTTGTATCTGTAATCTTTAATGTTTTAGTTGCAACAGTGTTAACTAAGTAAAAGTTTGAACCATCAACGAATCCATGTGGATTAGGTGTTTCAATACTTAATGTTGAGTTAGCAGCACCATCTGTTTGTACACCAGTATCTGTATCATAAGTTATTTGTGAACCAGAATAAAACTGACCCGGCGTTATGGTTGTGTAAATCGAACCTATAGAGCCAGTAGTAGTTTGAGCTGCTTTAGCTTGATAAACAAATGTTGTAGTATCAGCAGATTTAATTAGGAATTTACCTTCAGCTGTTCTAGATGTTAAACCTTGAACATCAATAGGTGTTCCTAATACTAATCCGTGTTCATCAGAACAAGTAACTGTTACCAAATCAGAACCAGCTACAGCAGTAATATCTGTAACTATTTGTAATGCTGAGTCTCCATCTGCAACATAAAATGATGGATAGTTGTTAGATAGCTCTAATGTTTCCCATTTAGTAGGCTGAAGACCATACTCAAAGTCGGTGTCAATTAGGTTTTCTGGAGTTGATACACGAATTTTGTGCACTGGGTCTAGCAAAGAGTCCGCAACTTCAATTTCTTGATAAGGTCTTTCGACTATGATTTGAATTTTTGAATTGTTTGTTACACCTAGTGCACTTAAGTCGGCAGTAGTTGTAATTGTTGTTTTTTCTGTTGTCTCATCCCAAGACCAAGTATCTACTGCTAATTCTGGGTCAGAAAAGTTTACTAATACTGTTCCAGTATCAACATCAGTAATAAGATATATTTCTTCTTTCTTTACATATTCATTCCAAATAATAGTATCAATAGAAGATTGAATCTCATAATTACTTTGTATTATCTTCTTAGCCAAGGGCTACCACCAATCCTATATTTACTTTTGTTTGATTATACTCAACCCACTTAACTCCATTATACTGTGTTAAAGTGCCTGTATCTGTGTTAAACAGAATTTGACCTCTTGAAATTCCAGTTAGAGCATCAATCTCAGCTTGAGTCTTGTTTAAAATAGTTAGAGGAGTATTCATTTGTAATTCTGAATTAACAATCAATGGCACGTTTTGTGCATCTAATGACTCTATTTGTGATACTCTAATTGTACTCATGGTATAGGAATGTCCTCTGGATTTGTATAGTCATCTCTGACTTGATTATATTTTACCACATATTCATCCCACTTTTCTGAGTTGCCTAATATTTCTTTTTCTGTATAGGCTTCTACAAATTCTTTTAAAGAAGGATACGCATCTGCTCTTAATCTTGAATATTCTTTTGCATCAAAAGCAGCTTTTAATTCTTCTGCTTTAGCTAATATATCTTCAAAAGAAGGATGGTCTTCGTCATTTAACCATTCAATATTCTCTTCTTCTATGCCGTCTACTTTATATAAGGATAAAGGAGACAAGGCTAGTATTGCTTCTGCTATCCAATATTGTGTCATACTAATAACTCCATAAGTGTTAGGGTTGAATGTCCTTTTTCATAGTTTAAAGCTGTACTTGTATTTATTGTTCCATTAAATTGATAATTTGTAGTTCCACCAGAAGTTTTAGCTACATACACTTTGTAAGTAACTAAATTTGTAGTTGCTGGAGAATCAATATAGTGATAATGAGTTGTATGTGGAGTTGAGCTATAATCTGTATCTGGGTACCAACCGATATGAAAAGCACCTCTTTGACCAACTATAGCAGTAGGTTTTAATGCAACTTCAGCTACACCTTGTACAGTTCTTGTAATATAACCAACCATATCATGATGTGCTGCTTCTCCGAAAAGGTTTAACATAATTAAAATTTTTGAGTTTCCTTGTGTTGGTGTAATGGCTGTAGTTAAAGCAGCTATTTCTACGCCGGGGTCTGCATTAGGTGCTGCATAAGTTGCTTCTGTATCACTAAATGTAAATTCAAAATTTGCTAACTTACCAGTAGGCATACCAGTAATTGTTCCAGCTCCAGTAGCGTCTATATTGCCAGTAAAAGTAACATTACTAGGTATTGTTATACCAGCAGCAGCTGTCTTTTCTTTTAATGTATCAGTAGCAAATCCACCATCTACAGTTATATCTGTTCCAACAAATCCTACTGTGTTACCACCAATGTCTAATCCAGTTCCTAACCATATTTTGTTAAACTTTTCTGTAGTAGAGCCAATATCGTGTATTGTGTCTTGGTCAGCTAATATATTACCAGCAGCAGTTATGGTACTATCTTTTAATAACGTACCTTCAATAGTTACACCAGCATTAGTTAACTTTTCATTAATTACATCCGCACTGATTGTTCTATCTTTAAGAAGTACCCCGTCAACAGTAACACCTAGAGTTGGTGTCAATTCATTTATTGTGTCTGTATAAACTTGATTATCTTTATGCAAAACTCCGTCAACAGTAACACCAGTACCTACTGATTCTTCATTAATTACGTCAAAAGCATTTGGTATTCCACCAACTTCATCCCAGTCGCTGCCATTGTATATTTTCAATAAATCTACTGTTGTGTCATATACTAAGTCGCCAGCAACATTACCAGTCAATGCTGTTATTTCTGCAGTTGTGTAATTTTTAATTCTTATAGGTATATTGAAATTAATACCAGAACTAACGATAATAGGAGAATTACTAGGACTCTCTATCTCTGATACTGTAATCTTACTCATTTACTCATCGCCTTTGCTTGATTGTGTATATACTTTAGAAAAGTCAAAATACTAGGAAATGTTTTGTAATGCCATATTGAAAGGCATATCATAACATTATTATAGTATTCTTTAACCTTCATCTAGTGGATACCTTTTTTCTGTAAATACATTTCCTTCTATTGCAATCCATTCTTTAATCATGTCGCACCAATAATCGCCTTCTATGTTTTCATAATCTGGATTACAAGATATGTTGTCTATATCTTCTATGAACCAAATGTTAATAAGCTCCATCTCTCCAGAAGGACCCCAACATTTTTCAATATAATCTATATTTTCTAAAATTTGTCTGTCTTCATTTAATTCCATTATTGTATCTCCGCGTCCCAATACCATCTCATATTACTGTTACCTCCAGCAATCGTACAGAAATAGCTTACTAATCCATTACCAATATCTACATTCCAACAACCCCAACCAACATCATCTTTATGTGCGTTAAAGTTATGGTTTAAGTAGTTTCCATACTCTGATGTTGTACCTCTTACAAAGCGATACTGTCCAGAGTGTATTTTTGTAGGAAATCTGTACATAGGTCCAAGTTTATATG
>Ga0255766_10004975_pt1 | contig 11166 bp, 16 predicted proteins | sample 071ome_23_FD_179966 | JGI IMG/M metagenome (GOLD analysis project Ga0255766, IMG submission 179966) | Coastal salt marsh microbial communities from the Groves Creek Marsh, Skidaway Island, Georgia - 071403BT metaG (version 2) | ecosystem: Environmental > Aquatic > Marine > Intertidal zone >... | reverse complement strand
TATCAATAATAATAGTAATCTCTATGAATGTCAGAATATGGTTGGTCGAAAGAAGTGCGGATATAATTTACTACCAACAATTGCAATGGGGCAAAACTCTTGCCCTGAATGTGGTCATGTCTATAAAGATTTAACAAATGTAGATCATTTAATGGCTAAGTCTTTAATGCTTAATAAGAGAATAAAAACTGAATATATGACTTATTTAATATATGAGGGCTTTGAGAAGGACGGTAGGCTTGCTTTTTATTATAATCGCTCCATACTAGCGTCGAGCCAAGAGGCGGCTGACAGGATGGTTAATGAAAGAATCAATACTGAGGAGAAACAATACCTAGTTATTAGGGCAGACAACTTCCCTGTCAGTAAAGTAGGATTGAATTTTATTCCTCCTATTTTAATTGTAAGTAATTTCCCTGTGTCGATGGGTTCAATTGACGGCAACAATCTTAATTATGCTGAATCTCATAATTTGTCTATTAATAAAATAGAAAATAATGAAGACAACTAAGAAGAAAAGTGCTAAAAAATTTGCTAAAAAGAAGACTTCAAAGAAGAAAACTACTAAGAGGTCTACAAATGTCAAGCAAAAGAATGCCAGTAAGTGAATGTGAGTCTAAAACAAGTAAATATGTTTTAGACTCTTTCGATAATGCCTTACAAGAATGTTTAGACAACGGCTTTGATACAGAAGATAGGACTGGAGTAGGCACTAGGGCACTTCCAGGTATTTCTATAAAAATAGATATTTCAGAAAGAGTTCCCGTCCCAACGAGAAGAAAAACTAATTGGAAAAGTATGCTTAAAGAGTATCTTTGGTTCTTGACGGGGTCAGATGAAATTAATGATCTTAATAAAATGGGCTCAAAGGTTTGGGACTTTTGGAAAGACAAAGATTTCGCATTAAATAATGGCTTTGAAGAATCCTCAATCGGCTATGGGTATGGCCCTAATCTGACTAGATATGGTGCTGATTTAAAAGATAAAAATGATGTAGGATTTAATCAGATAGATTATGTGGTAAATTTGTTAAAAAATAACCCTACTTCTAGAAGGATTTTATTTTCTTTCTGGCGTCCAGATAAATTAAAAGAAACAAAGCTGCCACCTTGCCATCTTGTTTACCAGTGGATTGTAAATGTAAAAACAAGAGATTTGCATTGCTCTGTGTATCAAAGATCCTCTGACGCTTTTGTTGGCAATCTTAGTACTAATCTTCAAGGCGCTGCATTTTATACATATATGTTAGCTCAACAAGCAGATTTAAAGCCTGCTACTTTAACACATACTTCTGGAAATTTTCATATTTATCACAATCATATTGGCTTGGTTAAAGAGTATCTTTCTAGAGAAAAAGTTAATAGTCCCATTCTTAAGCTAAGCAAGCAGGAAAGTATATATGATTATGCTCCAGATGATTTTGTGTTAGAAGACTATAATCCTTTGCCATCTATGAAGGTTCCTATAGCAGTTTAGAATATTCAGGAAATTTGTCACTGTTTATTCTGTTGCTTATTGTTGCTACTGCGACTCCAATGTTAGAGGCAGCTTTTTTAATTTTTTAGAAAGTGATAAGAATAATGCTAATATGATCCACATCTGCTGCCATGTGGCCTTAGCCATTAAGGCTGAGATGGCAATTTAAAAAGGAGATAAAAATGAGTTTTGATTTCGGAGATTTCGTGAATACGGGTAAGGGTTTCGTTACTATTATAATTGGCAGCTTGCTAGGTATTCTTTTGGTATCATTCTCTATTGTTGCCATGCGCAATAAGATACATTTCCCAGTAGAAGAAGCCAGGATAGAACAATTGAGGGAAGACGCTGCTCAAATTGACCAAAACTCAGAAGATGTTGTTGGTCAAATCACTCAGGTAAACCAGGAGATTAAAAAGAAACAGGCTCTCAATGATATTTTCTTCCTAAGTCTACAAGTTCCTAATGAGTGGGATGATGTTGAGTTAATCGAATTGCCAGCAAGTTCTAGATAATGTTAAATAGACACGATTTAATAACAAATGCTTTAGATTTTGTCGCAGAAAGTTTAGACGATGGTCAGTATGAGAATTTTGTAAACTTTGTCACTTATATAGACAAATTGATTCTCAAGGATTACAAAAAACTTCGCGGTAGCGATCAGGTTATGTTTTTCCTTAATAGATGTTCTGACTTGGAATATCTTAGATCAAATAAGTTTGGAGACAAACATTCATATTCAATGTGCGATGGAATAATTGACCCAATTATTACGAACAGGAGAAACCTGGAGGGAATTTGGCAACAATCTGTTCGTGATGCTATTGCTAAATACTTTGAAAAGTTTGGCTGGGAATTGAGAATGATAAAAGAAAGCATGCCTAAAGATAGATGCGTAGAGCTTTACGCTATTTTAGAAAGACCTTCTTATGGGGCATTTGATTCAAACGATGTTAATATGTATAATTCATTTGAATCAAAAAATATCCCAGCCAAGAAAAAAGTTGTTATTAATGCGTTTGATTTTGAAAAAGATAATTATGAACACTTAGAGATATGAGGCAAAAATGAAATTTAAGGCAATAGTAGCTTATACAGAAAAGGGCAGAGTAATTGGAGACGGTAATAACATTCCGTGGCATTTGCCAGAAGATTTTAAGCATTTCAAAAAGAATACTTTGAATTGTCCTATTATTATGGGAAGAAGAACATGGGAATCCTTGCCAAAAATCTGTCTTCCTAAAAGAAGAAACTATGTGATCTCTAGCCTTCATGAAGAATTGTCTGAAAAGTTTGACGATGACATATCAGTTGCAGATGGCCCATTCTTTGTTCCCAATTTACATTATGCTGTGTCTTTCAGTAATGTTTACGATGCCGATGGAATCAGCCCAGACTTTTATGCAGATACGGCTTGGATTATTGGAGGAGAGCATGTTTATAGAGATGCATTGAAAGCAGGATTTATTGAAGAAGTAATTGCAACTGAAGTTAAAAAAGAGTATGATGGAGATAAATTCTTCCCTGAATTGGAAGGTAATTGGGACTCTGAAGTCGAATTTGAGAATGATGACTTCAAGATAGTGAGATATAAGAAAGTTGAATAATATATATGTTATTTGTGATGCAAGATTGGTTGAGCCTTATGTACATGCTATATCAAATATATATAGCTTGGGTATTGTGAAGGGGTGGAGAGTACTTAGGGCCTCAACTCATTCAGACTATGCCAGAATAGCTATCCCGCTTGATTTGTATAGGGAATACTTTTCAGTAAAGCCAATCAAAGGAAAGATGCTAGAAACTATTCCAGGCATGGGAAAAATAATGGACCACTTGATAGTAGTAGAGTTAACAGACTTACAGGCTTAGGAGAGTCATGAAAAAAGTAACAGTTTATTTGGATATGGATGGGGTATTGGTGTTTTGGTTTGAAGGTTTTGCTAAGCTTTTCAATCTAACTCCAGAGGAATACGAAGAACTTAAGCAATTTTACATCAAGCATAAGTTTGTCGAAGATTGCCCTGTTCGACCTAAGGAAGAATGGGAAAAATGGATTGATCTAGCTAATGAAAATAACGGGGAGTGGTGGTATAATCTCAATCCTCTTCCTTGGGCCAAAGAGCTTTATGGTAGAATCAATGAGCTAGACATTGTAGACGAAGTTGCTTTTCTCACAAGTCCTGGCAAAAAATACACTTTATGTTGGGAACAAAAAAGACAGTGGCTAAAGAAGCATATTGGGGCAGATAATCTTATTTGTACTCCTTACAAGTACCACTGTGCGGGTAGGGGCAAAATCTTAGTTGATGACACCTTCAAGCATTGCAAGCAGTTTATTGAACATGGCGGTAATGCCGTTCTTTGGCCAAATAACTTTGATCTTATGAATCTCCGTGAAGGCAATTCTATTGTCTATAGGAAAATAGACAAAACAAGATTGTTTGGAAAAGAGTTGACAGAGGATCATGGCGTATTTGACATGGAAGCTGAAAGTTGGAGTAGTTTTATGGATTATTTTATTCTACATAATATCATGATCCCAGCTACTGTTTGGAACAACTCATGAAGAAAAATAAAAGAAAGAAAAATAGAAAGCCGAAAAAGAAGGTGCAAAAAGTAGATTGGCGCAAAGAGTCTGCTACAGACAAGCAGAAGAATTTGATTATATGGAAATTCGGTCTTTCTAAAAAAGATGTTGAGAACCTAAATAAGGGTCAGGCTTCAAGATTGATAGACAAAGGTAATCAACTCCTTGAGAGCAATAAGAAGCTTTCTGATGTTGATTGGAAACAGTATATTAAGGAGCCCAAGCAATTAAACAAAGAAGAGCAACAATTGCTTGATGAGGCATATGAGGAACTGAGAGAAAATTCTAAAGAAGAGAATAAACCTAAAAAATTTGCCAGTCCCAAGAAACCTAAAAATTGGAAAGCAGATGATAGCAAAAAAAGGCTTAATAGATGGACATGATTTTTATCCGATAATCATGGGTGAAGCAAAATAAATTAATTGACAAAAAGGCATACAAGAAAAACTGTGGCAAATGTGCCATTTGTGGTCTTGATCTCTATGAAACTCTCGACGTTCACAGGTGGAAGATAGAGGGGAAAGATGGCGGAAAATACACTAAAAGTAACAGTGTGGTTCTGTGCGCTAATCATCATAGAATGGTTCATGCAGAGATTATTAAAATTGATGGGGTATACCAGTCAACAGCAGGGCCAGTCATTATTTATTTTGACGAAAACGGCGAAGAGCATATTAAAACAATAAACTAAGGAGTTTGGATTCAATGGTTAAGCTAAAGAAGATGAAGTTAAAAAACTATTGCGGATACAGAGAAAGTGAGTTTGACTTCACTGATGAAAATGGAGAAGTGAAAAACTTCGCCGTCTTCTTTGGAGCAAACGGTTCTGGAAAAAGCACTCTTCTTAATGCCGTTCAAATGCTTAGTAATGCTAGTGCTTTTAAGTTTGACCCCAATAGGGATCAATCCTTATATTTTAATAAGATGGTCTGGAATAAGAATTATGAGCCAACCGCTCAGAAATACAAAGAGAAATTAGCAGCCATGATGAAGAAGGTTAAGGCCAATGACCCAAACAATCCTTTATATGCCAATCTTGAAGTTTCAGATACTTTTGGAGAATCTAATGAGATGTCTATTGAAGGGGTATTTCAAACAAAAGATGGTGACAAGACTGTTATTATAGGCAATCAGGGTGTAGTTAGAAATGATTTTCCAGATGACCCTGCAGAATACGCTTATTATATTGACGCTGATCATCCAATGGAAATGAACAAATTTCAGTTGCAAAATACAGATCTTGCAGATGTTTATCTTGAATTGGCCAAAATTGTCTATGGCTATCCTTGTTTTTTTGATAAGTCTATTAGCATTGGTCAAGATGAATATTTTACGGATTTCTGCATTGAAAAATGGGGCACTGTAGTACATCATAAGAGCATGAGTGATGGTGAAAAGAAAATATGTGCTTTATTAAAGTCTCTTTCTGAGCCTGATCATATTCTAAAAAAGGACATTATTTTAGTTGATAATATTGAAATGCATATTTACTTCAAAAGACACGCAAAGATGTTCGATGCTTTGATGAAGATATTCCCAACTTATCAGTTTATTGTTACAACTCACAGTGGAACTATGATTGATCATATCAATGATGAATATGATGGCAAGTTCTTGTATGATTTAGAAATTTATAAGCGAAAAGAGTTTGAGAAGTTTAAGGTTACAGAGAACCTTGGAATGGGATAAAAGTGGCAGTCTTTAAGGTATATTGATCTCAAATAATTGAGAGGCAAATATGAGCGAAAGAAAAGGCGACTGGATACAAACTTATACTGGTGGGGAATTTTGGGCTTTAGACCCAAGGCCAGAAGAAGTTAATATTATGGACATTGCACACGCCTTGTCTTTGCAGTGCCGATTTAATGGTCAATGCGATTCTTTCTATAGTGTCGCTGCTCACTCTGTAAATGTTGCGGAATTTATAGCCCAAACATATCACGAACAAGACCCTTTCTATTCTGAATATTTATTAGATGAAGCAGAGGTTCACATTGATTATGAAGACATGATTATGTGGGGGCTTTTGCACGATGCTTCTGAAGCTTACTTGCCAGATGTCCCAAGGCCTATTAAAAAATTTATGCCAGAATATAAGGCTGTAGAAAATGGCATTATGAAGATTGTGGCAGAAAAATTTGAATTGCCAGAATTAGGAGAGGAGCATACTAACTATTTAAAGGCAGTTGATTATTTGCTGTGTTTAGTTGAGCATAAAGACTTGGGATTGGCCGCTAAAGCCCCTAATGAGTGGCATGCTCCTGACTTCTTGAAGCGCAAGTGGCCTACAATTACCCTTGTAATTAATGATGATTGGGAAAAAGATAAAAAAGAGTTCTTAGAATATTTTGAGACTTTGGCAGTACGGCATACGGAGATAAGGAATGGGACTGTATAAAAACCTAGGAGAGCCAGACTACATAGACAACAATGGCTTTGACACAAGATATCCAGAAGTTCCTGGAAAAATTTTATATGGAATGAATATGGCATTTAATGCCAGCCTAAGGTCAAAGGATCAAAGCACGAAGTTCGGATGCTTTATCACAGATAAAGATGGTGGAACAATTGTTTCTGGTTACAATAGTCCCACCAGCGGATTGAATGACGAAGACATTCCTCAAACAAGACCAGAAAAATATGATTGGTTTGTTCATGCAGAAAGAGCAGCAATTAACTTTGCTGCTAAAAAAGGCGAATCTCTAAAGGGAGGCATTGTCTATGTAGGGGGCATTCCTTGTAAAGATTGCATGTTGGCCTTATTAGATGTTGAAGTAGATACAATCTTCTATGGACCCATTACTTCTAATATGTGTGAAAAAGAATCGCAATATAAGTACGATCTTTATAAAAAATGGTTCGAACATAAAAAAACTAAGTTAATTAAATTCAGGTATTTAGAAGGATTATTTAAATTGAATCCTAAATTTAAAAATAAAATAAGAGGAACAGTAGACATAAATTGGGATTTTAATACATAACCTTTTTTGGGGAGATGACTTATGTCTTACAAATGGATAGTATCACCTGCTGTCATAAAAAATTTCCCTAGATTTCTTCTAAATAGTCCTGCTTTCAGAAAAAACTATCAAAAAATAATGCTTAATCAAAGAAAGTCTCACAAAAAAAGATATTCTTTAAAATCTCAAATTAACAATTGACTTTTTCCTTTCTCTGTGTTATAATAGCAGTGAATACGAAGGCACACAATGGAAGATTATTTAGAAAAACAACGAGAAAACCTTGCTGCTGTAGGCATTAGTGGGGCAGAGCCAGAAAACCTTGCAGCAAGAATGAAGCTTTATGAGAGTGTTTACGCTCAAAGACTAGACTCTGATTTACCAATTATTATCAGGGTTGATGGTAAAAACTTCAGCAAATACACAAAGAATTTTAGCAAGCCTTTTAACATGCTTCTGGTTCATGCAATGACTCATTGCGCAGAGAAGTTGGCCAAAGAGCTTCAGGGATTTAAGATGGCCTATCATCAATCGGATGAAATTTCTTTCTTAGTAAGTAAGAGCCCTACTAGCAATAGCGAAGTGTGCTTTGGTGGAAAGGTGAATAAGATTAATTCGCTCTGCGCTTCTTATATGGCTGGATACTTCAACAAGTTTATTGGCGACTACTCTGAGATTAGTAATTTGGCATTTTTTGATTGCAGATGTTTCAATGTGCCTCTTGCAGATGTTCCTAACTATTTTTTGCACAGGGCAAAAGACTGGAAAAGGAACAGCATTACAATGTTGGGTAGAGAACATTTTTCTCACAAAGAAATGCACGGAAAAAATATCTCAACAGTTAAGTTTATGCTTAAGATGCAAAAAGATGTTCACTGGGACAGATTGGTTGATGACTTAAAGTATGGTACTTTTATTACTAAAACTTTGGGATATTATGTAGAAGACAGCGACCAGATTGCTCAATCAGCATTTAAACATACTCATTTGGAGGCTAAGTACGAAGAAGTTGAAAAATTGGTCAAAGATGTTGTTGGGACTCAAGCTTAAAATAACTCATTTGCTAAGAGACAAAAAAGAGCTTAGTATGAGAGAGCTATTTTCTAGTCATATAAAACTTGGTGACGCATACAAACTTCATGATTTAATATCTAATTTAGATCATGAAGTTATTTATTTGAATTTTGATAAAATTACTGTTCTTGATATCAACTTTTTTAGAGTACTTAAGGATTTAAGTGGAGAGAATTATAGTAAAATAAAATATGTAAATATGCCTGAAACTTTCAAGCGTTATATTTAGGAGACATTTATGCTAAGAGTCACAGACGATGTAAAGCTAGATTTTGATGATGTTTTGATTATACCTCAACCTTCTGATTTGAATAGTAGATCAGAAGTAAGCCTAGAAAGAACAATTTGCATGCCTAACGCAAAGACAATCAATCCTTATGAGTGGGATAGCAGAGCAGAGTATGCCAAAGATTTTTTTGATAGGCCCAAAGTTTGTTGGCAGGGTACTCCTGTAATTTGTGCGAACATGGATACCGTTGGCACGATGGAAATGGCAAAGAAATTTGCCGAAGAAAAAATGCTTGTTGCTTTGCATAAACATTATACAAAAGACGAATTAATTGACTTCTTTTGTTTCAATCGAAAATTGTGGATGAACGTTTTTTACACTGTTGGTAGCAGTGATAGTGATTTCCAAAAATTAGAAAACGTCCGTGCCGAAATTAGAGAAATTTCGGCAGGCAGTTCAAATCTAGAAGATCATATGTTCCCTAGAATGATTTGCCTTGATATTGCAAATGGTTATAGTAAGCATTTTTGTGAAGCTGTTAAAAGATATAGAGAAACATATCCTTGGGCTATTATTATGGCAGGTAATGTTGTCACTGGAAACATGGCTGAGAAACTAATTGAGTATGGCGCTGATATCGTTAAAATTGGAATAGGACCAGGAGCGGTTTGCACGACGAGATTGAAAACTGGGGTAGGATTTCCGCAGCTTTCAGCCTGTGCAGAGTGCGCCTTCCAGGTACACGGGGCTCCCGCTGGGCATATTTGTGCTGACGGTGGCTGTAGAACTGCTGGTGATGTTTCTAAGGCTTTTGCTGCTGGTGCTGATTTTGTCATGCTTGGATCTATGCTGGCGGGCACAGATGCCTGTGAGGGAGAATGGACCTTCAATGAAGATGGCTCTAAAAAAGAGCTTAAATTCTATGGCATGTCAAGTTCTGCCGCTCAAGAGAAATACAATGGTGGTCTTAAAAAGCATAGAACGTCAGAAGGCAGAGAAGTTGTGGTCCCGTACAAAGGAAAAACTGAAGATATTATACAAGATATATTAGGCGGTGTACGTTCAGCATGTACATACACAGGGGCTAAGAATATTAAAGACTTGCCCAAGTGCGCCAAATTTGCTAGAGTTAATTCAACACATAACGATTATTTCGAAAGAAATGGAGCGTAAATGAATACAAAAAAGTTTCTTCAAAATGTATTTTTAAGAATGGCAAGTTGGTTTGAAGCAAACAAAGAAGAAGTACCTAGGAAGCACAAATTAAAAGTTCGTAAAATTATTCAACCACACATTGATAAAAGAATTGACATGGGTTCTATTCCCGATCCATTTGGCAGTTGTCTGGCTGTTTTGGACAATATGTCAATTGCTATAGATATTATGTCATCTAGATTTAAAATGTCTGATGATAAAAGACGAGAAGTAGACCAAATACAGAAAAAACTAAACATGTCTAAGAGACAGTTCGCTATAATGATTTCTGATATATTTGCAGAAGAAACTTATGGCAAAGAACTTTCTAAAGAAGAAGAATTAGTAGCTATCTATAGAGTGTTTGAGAGTCTTGAGCGTTCGAAAGATGGTTGGACTAGAAACAAAAGAGATATTAACTTAGAAGAATGGGCCCTTAATATTAGGCAAGATATTGATAGTTCTTTTGAAGACCTTATGGAAATAGCTAGCGATGAAAATATTCCCGTTAGACCTCTTCTTTATGAGGCATTGTCTCCAGATATAAAGATAAAAAGAATAGATATGCCCAAAAATCCTAGACAACGTCCAGATGATGAAGATGACTATGAAAGTGGTTATCCTGATGATAATATACCTTTTTAAGGCATATGTTATCAGGAGCATGAGATGAAAATAGCAGTCACAGGGCATAGGCCAAATAAGTTAAACCATGAGTATGATGGCACTGGCCCCATGTCTAATTGGATCAAAGAAAAAATCAACAAGGTACTTGACAAACACAATCCTGATATGCTAATATCAGGCATGGCCTTAGGGGTTGATATGCTATTCGCTGAAATAGCAATAAAGCGCGACCTTGATTTACTTGCAGCAATCCCTTGCAGGGGACAAGAAAAACGTTGGCCTCAGAAGTCTCAAGATAGATATAATGATATTTTATCTTATGAAAAATGTGAGAAAGTTATTTTAGCAGAAAGTTATGCGCCTTGGGTTATGCAGCAAAGAAACAAATATATGGTTGATGAATCTAATTTATTAATAGCTGTATGGGACGGGACACTAGGTGGGACCTGCAATTGCGTCCAATACGCAGAAAAAGTAGACAAAGAAATTATTAGAATTAACCCTCAGGATTTTTATTTATGACTAATTCGTTTAATATCACTATTGACAAATACACGCTTAGATCAACTGATGACTATTTTGTACTAGCAGAGATTATCAGAAATGATAATGATACAACTATTCTTCAATGGTACAGAGAAGAAGAAGGGTTTACTTTTAAATTCTTAACAGATGAGCCATTCGCAGAGACAGAAGAAGAAGATAGGATTTTTGTTAATCTATTTAAAATTTTAATTGATATAATTAATCATTTCATGCTTGACGAGGGACTGTCAATGCAATTTACTAATGAATTGTTTGATGAAATGCCCATTTTGGCTAGTCTCCTTCATCAAATTGGACTGCAACCTTTGGATGAAAATCCTGAAGAAGAAAATCCTGAAGAGGGTATTGACTTCAAAGGGCCATTAGACTATAATGAAGACCGTGACGAATATTTCTATGATGACCATGATAATAATGATGATAATAATGATGATAATAATGATGAGAATTATGGTTACGAAGACTTTGAA
>Ga0255766_10004974_pt1 | contig 11168 bp, 13 predicted proteins | sample 071ome_23_FD_179966 | JGI IMG/M metagenome (GOLD analysis project Ga0255766, IMG submission 179966) | Coastal salt marsh microbial communities from the Groves Creek Marsh, Skidaway Island, Georgia - 071403BT metaG (version 2) | ecosystem: Environmental > Aquatic > Marine > Intertidal zone >... | reverse complement strand
CCTTGTGCCAGAAACGTCTTAAAGGTTTCTTTAAGTGCATCTGGTAGAATACAATCATCTATTGTACGTGGGCGATATTTCTCAACCCATAAAAAGTTATCGTTTTCAACCACGATTAACTACCGTACTTAGATGTTTGTTCTAGTGCAATCCAATACTCTACATTTTTGCTTCTATGCTTGAAATGACTGATTAATGATTTTGATATTTCGACATCATAATCACCGTCAATCAATTTAAAGTTTTCTGCCTTAAAATGAAAAGTAAAGTCTGCAGGTGCATTATCTCCTACTTTGACTGAATAGTCGTTTGATGTTGAGTTTTTACTATCAACTGCCGTTAAAAAGATATCACCTCCAGACGAAGCAGTAACAGTAATGTCAGGTAACTGCATCACAGCAGATGCCTTTTTGACCTTTGATAGATCAGTTTGTGTTAGTGTAAATGACACATCAACGGGTGGCATTTTAATATCTTTTGTTGGTGCAACTAACACAGATGGATCACTAAAGAAGTATTTTGTTTTTGTAGAAACACCGTCTTCATTGATGACCATATTTTTCTCATCGAATTTCAACACAGGTTTAGAAAACAAACCAAGAGTACCAAGAAATTCATGTAAATCATAGATACCCATTTCTTGTGGAAATTCTTCTTCAATCTCAGCTTTTGCCAAGATGTTCTTCATTGTAGAGATAGTGGAAAGTTTCTTGCCAGGATTAACTAATAAGTTTTGATTAATCTCAGCAAAATTCTTTAATACTTCTCTAGTGCTTTCGCTTATTTGCATTGTCTAGCCTTTCACTTGTTATCAATAATATAATGTAATGTATGGCTTTGAATAAATCATTTTCATTCTTACCATTCTTCTTGCCATATCTGGCAAGATATTTCATCGCATTACCACGACAAAAATCGGGTGCAATACCTATACTTTGAAATAAGTCTTGCACCTGAATATCTTTAGAAGAATAATGTTGTCCATAGGTGGATTCAATATAGTCTTCTATCTCTTTGAGAATCTTTTTTTCATTGTATTTAAACATCAGTTACTATTATATCATAACTATTTTCGATTGTCAAGTACTTTCATATATTCATCGAAACTCAGTTGTCCCATTTGTTTATTATGACTTTTTCTGATCACTTTACCATCAACAGTATTACCTCCTTGGGCCCAAGACATATTATGTCCCCAAACAGCGTCTTCTAAAGATAGTTCCAATTTGTCCATATAACAGACATAACCCTGTAATGCTAGTTGTTTTTCTTTTTCTGATTTGGGTACTGTTCTATTATTATCACGAAATATTACACCAAGATCCTCAATAGATACATCATCAATAAACATTTCAAAACAAAGTTCTTGGATTTTACCAGTACCAAAAGTAGTAAGATTCTTATAAAACCATTTTGTTACAATTTGTGGTTTATCATCATATTTAAATTCTTTACCTTTCCATAAGGTACTTGAATCAGATTTTTTAGTTAGTTTTGCATATCTTTTCATAAAAGACTTTTTAAATTTATCAAAATTATCTATTTTGAAATTTTTATTTTTATTAAACAAACCAAACCAAACAAGTTGAAATAAACCAAATGTTTTTTGATCCCATTTGTGTTTTCTATTTTTACTTAATAAAAGTGCATCATCTAAAAATCTTTTAACAATAGTCATATCTTTTGAACTAATGTCTGATTGTTCAGATAATTCTGTTATTTCTTTTTCACCAGCAGACACGTTACCGCCATTAATAGATTTAATAACAGCAATACAAACATACTCTAACCATTTATGTCTAGGATTTATTGTTCCTGCAAAATAACTAGGTACTAGTGTTCCTTGTTTAGTTCTTTCTGTTTTAAATAGATCGTGAGGAACATTATTATATTCTTTATAAGGTCTTACAGTTTCTCTTATCTTTCTACAAGGAATAGATACTTCATCTGCCATAACATCTTCCATAAAAACAGTCTGAGTAACTTTATTAACATTACGAAAAATTTGTTTAGCTTGTTCAGAATTACAAATATAAATTGTTACTGAAATTTGTTCTTTAGACAGATCAAAGAAAACTGATTCTATATCACTATATGTGATTTTCTTTCCATCTACATCTTCAATAATCAATTGACCATCATAAAAAGAAATAAGAGAACGAATACGATGACCACCATCAATAACTAAATAAGATACTTTTGGATATAATTTTTGTGCTTCAACATCATTTCGAATATCTCTAAGAATAATACCACTACCGAATGTACCAGAATTGATTAATGATTCAATTATCTTTTTTGGTTTATCTTTTTCAGGAACTTGTGGTCGTTGTGCTATAGGATCTGGATTTATATCACCTGTTTTGACATTTTTTATTAACTCTAAAAGAGTCCATACCTCTACACGTTTCTTAGGTTTATTTTTATAAAATAAATTTGGTTCTTTTTTAAGAACTTCTGGTTTACTTACTTCAATTTGTTTGTTCATAATATATAATACCTCATAATTTATAACTATACCTTATCATGTTATAGGTAAGTTGTCAAGTGTAAAAAGGGATGTGCGACAATCCGCACACCCCACATTTAATTATTGTATGTCAATAGTTTTTGGTTTCTTTTCTTCAGGAATAATTCTCTCTAAAGAAATCTCCAATAACCCATTCTCAAATTTAGCACCATGGACTTTCATGTCATCTGCCAGTGTCCATGATCTTTCAAATGATCGAGTAGAAATACCTTTATATAAAACTTCTTCTTCACTTTCTACTGTATCTTTTTTTGATTTAACTGTGAGTGTATTTTCTTTTACTTCAACATCTACATCAGATTTATCAAATCCTGCCAATGCAATTTGTATTTTATAGTTATCACCGTCTTTTGATTTAATCAGATTGTATGGTGGATAAGTAGGTGCTGGTGTGTCCAACAGTCTATCAAATTGATCGAAGATGTTATCAAACCCTACTGAAAAGGGTCTTAGTTTATTAAATGTAGTTAGTGTCATTGTTTGTCCTCCTTAAAGCGACTAATTACAGAACCCGTCATGGCGTTCTATAATATTATATAATCATTATTTATAAAATTTCAAGCGGGGGGAATTAAATCCCCCCAAGTCTTTAAGATGTTTTCTTCTTACGACCTCTAGTTTTTTTCTTTTCAGTGGTTGTCGATTTATTACCAGTCACACTGTGAATGATAAGTCCCATTGCCACAAGAACAACTAGAGGTGTATAAGTCGGAATATCAAACATGATTAGTTAGTGTAAACTAATTGTCCTGTTGCAGCTAAACCAGCAGCAATGATTTCCTTTGTGGGTGCTCCGATTCTATATGATGTACCTTTTGAATCTTTATTGATATACACCATATGACCTTTTCTTCTCAAACCATCAACGACAGTTCTTGGAGATTTAAACCCATATACATTTTGGGCATCTTTCCATGAGATGGATCCACCTCTTAGAAGTGCATTTAAGAACTTTTGTGTTCTTGTTAGTGCTTTTCTTCCCATATTACTATTCTCCTTATTTGTTGTTGATGCCATTTCCATAACGACATCTTTTTGTTTTCCCTTAGGTGACACCGTGTCACTAAGTATATTGAAAAACGATTTTAGCATTTATTCACGCTCCATTCTTCGTCTTTGTGCTTTTCTCCATCTTCGAATATTCTCTTTGTTTTCTCTGAGCCTCATCTCGGATGGTTTTTCATAATAACGTCTTTGTTTCAATTCTTTGATAATACCCTCTTTCAGCATTTTCTTCTTGAGGACACGAATTGCTTTCTCAACATTATTATTGAAAACTCTTACGTTTATTTGTGTAGTCAATTTATCACCCCCTTTATATTGACCATTTCACATCTTTAGTTTTAGGTTCTTTAACACCGTCAACCAAATCTCTTAATCTTTTAATTTCTGCATCTTTAAATCTTGTTTCAACAGTGTAATCGTGTTGTAGTTCTCTTAATCTACCTTCTATTCGATCCACCTTTTCTTCTAAATCTTGTTTATCTCTTTCTAATTCTCTGATATCATCTTCCATACTATCGATTTCTTTTCGATATTGATTATCTAAATCTCTTGCGGCTTTATGTTTACCACTTTTATCTGCCTCGATCATCATGCCTTGGTGTGTATGTGCCACTTCATCCATAAACTTCTTCATTAACTTACCAATGTAATCTGTTTTAATTACTGGTGTTGCATTGATTATATCATTAATCTGTTTATATAATCGATTTAAACTTTCTGTATTATCTTGGACTTTAAATCCAAGAATTTCTTCGACCTCATCATCCATGACCGAGAGTTTTTCATTAATACTTTCAAAGAAAGATTTGTAATAATGTTCATCTTCGGTCATTATGCCAGGCGCCTTGGAAGACGCCTGGTTGAGGTCTACATTACGGATAGGTTTTGAACGATCAGTTCTATTCATATTAAAAGTTTACGTTCTCCTCACTATCATTGGAAACCATTTCCTCAGTCTGGTTTAGTTGACTAAGGTCTTCACCTGCATCTACTTTGGTATACAGGTCAAGGAAACTGTTTTTAGTGTCTTCATCAAATCTGTTAGTACAAACTTGGATTGCCTTCATCTTGTTTTTAAAGATTGCATAAGCATTGGCAATGTGAACAATACGTCTGGTAGAAATGATCTCATCAATACCACCGTCATAGAAAGTTTTTCTAATAACGTCTGCCCATTTGACAAGGTTTGTTGCAAACTCATTGTCATTAATACCAAGAGAGTTGAAAACGTTCTTTACAATGTTTTCTTCAATCTTCAGTGAAGGATAAGACTGTTCAAAAGTAACAGGAAATCTTTCTAAGAAAGCTTCGTTAAGAACATTAGTACCGATAAATCTACCGTCTTCAGAACCCTTACCCTTAGTGTTGGCAGTAGCGATCACATTGAACCCTTTGGCAGGTTCGATGTATTCGTTGATCTTTTTAAGGAACACACCCTTACCTTCTAAGATAGGTTGTAAACACATAATCTTATTTGATGCAAGGTCGATCTCATCAAGTAATAGAACTGCACCACGTTTCATTGCATCAACAACTGGACCATCGTGCCATGCAGTTTCACCGTTAACTAATCTGAAACCACCAAGTAAATCGTCTTCGTCTGTTTCGATAGTCACGTTGACACGGATACATTCTCTTTTGAGTTCGGCACATGCCTGTAAAACGTTTAGTGTTTTACCATTACCAGATAGACCAGTAATAAAAGTTGGATAGAAAATCTTAGATTTAATCACAGATTTAATATCTTTGTAATGACCCCAAGGCACAAAAGTTACCTCATCAGTTGGAGTAATATCTTTTGCAGTATTGGAAGTTTTAGAAACTTTAGATTGTTTCGCAGGTTTCTCTACCACTTTTACTTCTGGTACAGAAACATCGCCATCAATTGATGGTACTTTATAAACACCTCGTGATAATCTGTAGGTGTCTGAAACGAACCAGTTGTTACCAGACAAATTATATTTTGCCTCAAGGTCTTTTACTTGGTTCATTGTGATTTGATCACCATACTCTTTTCTGGCAAGAGTAAGAAAGTTGATCTGTTTTTCATTCAAGTTATTCATAATGTTAACCTCTTTCATTATTTGATTCCATCCTATCATAGTTTGTGGTAAATGTCAACCATTTATTTTCTAGCTGCGACAATAATGACCAATTTTCTATATTTTGTTCGTATTTTGTTCTCATTTATGCCACTTTCTCTATGAATTTGTTTAGTAATACTCTGGACATTACCTTGTTCTTTGAGTATTTTTTGAAGGCAGCGACCAGTGATGTTCTTTTGTTTGGGTCGACTGTGAAACCTTCATCGTTAATTTCTAGGTCTTTTGAACCTTTGATATAGTATTGTTCATCGTAACCATTCTTGGTAGAGATAACAAACTTATTTTTTCTAAAAGAATCTCTGATCTTTTCAGATTCTCTCATGTTTACTCTATAATAAGTTTTACCTGCAATTCTACCAATGTCTTCTTGTTCTAGTTTTCTGTGAACAATATGGAAACCAATTAGAACTGTATCAACTTTTCTTTTCAGCAATTCAAAATAATCTTTAGTAGTATTTCTCATATAAGACATTTTGAAAGAATACTTTGTTTGATTATCGATACAAACCATATTGTTTTCATAAGGCATATCACCATACTTCAAACCATTCTTTTCATCTTTTACTTGATAAGACTGTTCGTTACCGTCAACAGGTACAAAGAAATCTCTATGATCGTGGGAATCACCGTCAGTCAAAAAGATTGTGTTCATCTTTTGAATTTGATTTTCTTTTTTAAATCTTTTGATCATTGGAATTGAAGCAAGAACTGCCGCATTCAATGGAGTACCACCAAGAGATAATAAAGTACATGGTGAATAATAGTAGGAAATGAACTCATTTAATTTATTAGAGTATGACATTGCCACTTTGTAAATCTCAATACAAGCATTTTGAAATTCTTGTTTTTTCATTGTTGAAGTAAACAATTGTAACAGACTAAATTGATCCATTGCCTTGTCACCAGATTTGTACATCCAACAACTTTCTTTTCCCATACCGATATTCAATCTTTGTGATCTATCAGAGAAAGCATAAACTTCAAAAGGAATCTTTACTTGTTGACAGAAAAATACTAGGTTGAATAACTGAGTAATTGTTTCATAAAAACTTTTATGCATTGAACCAGACCAGTCAACAAACATCATCATACCGTGGTTCTTACCATCAGGAATGATTGTTAACTTTTTGAAAATATCATCATTGTATTTGTAAGAATGTAATTTGTTAACGTTGATCACACCAGTTCTGGAAACAGATGCTTTTTTGTATGCATCAGCTGACTTCTTCATTTCAAACTCTTTAACTAGATAATTCACAGTTTTCATTGAACTATCTTTGAATTTTTTGAACTCTCTGGCAACAGCAGTGTTGATATCAACAATGTTGGAATATCTTTCATCTTGTTCTTTTACACTCTTATATAATTCTTTATGTTCGATAACAATCTGTTTAAGATTTGGTAATGGTAAAGTAACGTATGTATTATCTTTACCCTTTTCATCTAAAAGAGATTTCATTTTGTCGTTCATTGATCTATCAGTTGATGCTTCTAAATCATCACCACCGATCGAACCTTCTCTACCGTCTGAAACTTTTTTGCCTTCACCAGTCTTTTCTTCTTCGTTTAGTTCTGGATTGATATCACCTTGACCTTGTAATACTTCTAGTTCGTCACCGTCTTGGTCAGTATTGTCGGCATTAGTAGAAGCGGACTCTTGTTCTTCTTGTTGTTCATCTTGTGTATTATCTGGTTGTTGCATTTTCTCTGTGTCATCATCAGATTGACCAGACTGTTGTTCTTTTGATTGTTCAGGAACTTTTTGTTCTTGTTGTTTTTGTTGTTTCTCATATGCATAAATTTCTTTTGCAAGATTGAAAACATCGTCAAAAGTTTGTGTTTCAAATGCACGTTTTACAAAGTCCATTTCAGTTTCATTATGAAAAGGAATCTGAGCAAACGCACCAATTTTGTAATGAACATTTAATCGATCAATAAATTTTAATAATGAAACGTCTTTGTCTTTGATACCGAAGAAATTTTTATCAGTTAAGATTTGATAACCATCATAAAAGTTTTTACGTAAACCAGGGAATTTTTGTTTCATCATCTTTTCAATTCTAACGTCTTCTAATACGTTAAGAAAAGAAACAGGAACTTCTTTTTGTTTAAATGCCCAATCAGATGTAGGAGTAAATAATGCGTGACCAACTTCGTGTCCAACTAATAAGTCATACACATCATTAGGCATTTCTTCTTTCCAGATTGGTAAACATAATATTCTATTCTTCACATCAAAATATGCAGTATCAACTTTTCTATGTTGAACTGTGATATTCTCAGTGGCAAGTAATTTTGCAAGATTTGATTTTTGTAAATTTTCTATTGTCATTTTATGATTCCATCCTATCATCATTTTTGGCATTTGTCAAACAAAAAAGTGAGGTGTGCGACAATCCGCACACCCTGTTTAACAGAAAGGAAATTATGAAAAAATTCATTATCTCCATCCTATCAGATTTTATTCGATTTGTCAAATAAATAATTTAGTAATTAATGCAGTAAATTCAATGACTTATTTAAGATGCGACAATCTGACCACAATAAGGACACATAATTTCTGTGACTTTTACAATCATTTCACAGTTTTCACACGTTACGACCATATTTTCTCCTTCGAAAGAACCATCTCCATAGAGATGAACGTATCATTCCAACAGCTGTAAATATCAATGCTATACCCATACTGTCCAATATTGTAGGATATAAACCAAATAATGGAAAGACTAGTAGTTGTATAACAATAGCAATGAGTAGTCCACTACCAACATCAATAATACCTTCGATTGCATCTGATTTAATCAATGAACTGCCTTCCAATCAAAGTTTGTTACTAACTCCATACCATAATTGTTCACACCTGTCGGTAATGAAACACCTTGTTTTAATATTAGTTTGTTTTTCTTAAACGGTTCATAGTTTACATGATGATGCCAACGACCATATTTCCAAACTAATTGTGCCACATCTGGGTGCATGTCAACTAACATCTTTGATTTGTTAATTGTACCGTCTGTGTTGTAACCTGTTTCTTTAAATTCTTCGTTGTCTGTATTTTCTGCATGATAGAACTCTGCGGTGTTACCACCTTTAACAGTTTGTGTTGCTGATTTACCTTGAAGAAATGCATTGAACTGAACACACACGTCACCATCTTTCATCACACGTAAACACAAATCAGTGTCTTCATTATAACGACCACGCCAACGATGTTTACAATCATTACGTATCAGTAGTGTAGAATACACTCTGGTATTTGTGACAAATGCAGGATACTTTGAATCTGGTGCAATAAAGAAACGATACTGTGGACCAGAAACATAAACGTTTTCATATCGATCAACAAAATCTTCCATGACTTGAAAACCAACACCACTTTCAAAACGTATTCTTTGATTCTTATGCAATCGATAAAAATCTGAAATGTTATCATCAAATACCCAATGACTTGTTGCACCAATACTTATGGAATGATCCCATGCCCAATTTCTTGCACGACCAGGTCCATCACCATGATTAGAAAATGGTGCTTCTAATAATGTAACATAAGGTCGAATATTAAAATTATCTAATGCCTGATCGTAGTCTTTCATGTCTTGTGGTTCAACTACGATATAATGTGGTACTTGCATACGAGCTAATGATCTACTTGTTAACATGGTGTCTGCACGACCCTTTGATACGATGTAACATGGGTGTCTTGGATTAGTTCTACCGTTTGGTTGAATCCAACGTAATAATAGATTCTTTGTGATCTCTAACTTTGGATACCAGATACTTTTTGTATCATCAGATAAGTCTTGTCCAATTCGTTCTGCAAAATCTTTGAAGTCTTTCTCTGTTCGAAACTTCATTGTTAAACTTCTATGTGGTGGATTGTCTTCTTGTTCATATTCTGGCATGCCTAACCAGTATTCTTTCCACTTATCACTTCGACCATTTACTTTGTGTTTTTTTGGGGGTGCCACCATTTCTGGTAGAACTTTGACTGATTCTTCATCTCCAAACAAAGATACTACTGGAAAGTAGGTTTCCCTGTCTTTTCCGGGTATAATTTGATTGATTTTAGTACAGAACTCTACAATATCATCTGTGTTTCGAAAATGGACATAAATTGACTTCCAGACATCTGATTTAGTCTTCTTTTCTTTTTCCTTTATATCAACTTTGATATCATCATCTTCAAAACCAGGCAATGCAGCTGGTCGATAGATATCGTTTTTCTTGGCATTTGGATCCAAGTAATTATCGTATGCACTACTCTCTTTTACCATTACATAAACTCCGTTAAACTACTCATTGAATGTTGTTTGTATGCCTTACTCCAAGACACTTTAACTTTACCATAATCTCTAAAACCACCTTTAACTCTTGTGCCATCATTATTATATAGGATTTTAAAAACGTCTGGAAATCTTTGTTGTATCTTTTTATGATCTTCATGTGTCTGTTCAAATGTTTGATTGTCCCATACTGTGGACTTCATACTCTTTTTCATAACACTTGTATTGGAAAAACAAAATTCACTTGATACTCGATTGCCATATCCACTTGTCAGTAGTGTTAAAAGAAAATGTGTATCTTCCATAACTCGTATTGATGTTAAATCCCATTTAGATAAATCATCTTTAAAATCTCTACCATTCAACCACAAGGCACTACCTAAACTAGAATTGTTTACATAGTATTTGTCTGATGGTGGATTCTCAACGTGTGAACATCCGCAACAAGTAACAGTAGATTCAGATAACCATTCATCATACAACTCAAACATTTGAAGTATATCGTTTTGTGTTGCAACACGTCTGGACTTTTCCATATTATCTTTACCACCAAAGTATTTTGTATTACGTCTATGAAAATTTAAATCATCATCTAAGACACAGTATTTAATATTCACACCTTGATCGTAAATATATTTTCTTGTCTTAGGTAAACAATAATAATCTGAATAATGATATTCTGGTGTGTCTGGTAAAACTAGATAGTCACAGTCATAAGTATATTGTGGTCGTTCCCATGCTTGAACAACCATTGTAACTTTCTTTTTCAGTTCATCTGGTAAAAGATTATAAGTTATCTGATTGTCAACTCTATTAACTGTAGGTATAAAAATCTTATCAATCATTTCATTATCTGGTGCCGTCACCAAGATTCGAACTCGGGACCTGATGATTACAAATCAACTGCTCTACCAACTGAGCTATGACGGCATTTAATTCTTCTATTATATCATACTTTAATTGATTTGTCAATTCTTATTAAGTCTTGTAAAATTATTGTATTTTTCTACTTTAATGACGTTGGAGAACTTATCTACTAACATATCTGTCTTATGTGATATGATAAAGATATTCTCGTCTTTTAACGCATGGATTATCTTTAAGAAATCGTCTGTGCCAGTAATATCTAAAGAACTATCAAATATTTCATCTAATATTAATAGGTTAGTAGCAACACTATTTTTCATCTTGGCAATAGAACGCCATGTAAATAATAATGCCAGATCGATTCTCATCTTTTCACCT
>Ga0255766_10004966_pt1 | contig 11180 bp, 12 predicted proteins | sample 071ome_23_FD_179966 | JGI IMG/M metagenome (GOLD analysis project Ga0255766, IMG submission 179966) | Coastal salt marsh microbial communities from the Groves Creek Marsh, Skidaway Island, Georgia - 071403BT metaG (version 2) | ecosystem: Environmental > Aquatic > Marine > Intertidal zone >... | reverse complement strand
CGGTTGATCTGGGTGATCTTAATCGTGCCAACTTCCTACAACGCTCTGACCTGATTCACGGTTGGGAGATGGGTTTGGTTGTCGGTGGTTTAACCGGTGCCTTACTGGGCATGACGCTGCTTCAATTCGGTGTGTTTGCCGGTATGGGGTTAGGCGCTGTGCTTTTGATAGCGCTAGCCGGAGCTTTCATGGGGGCATGGTTCTCCGGGCTTGTGGCTATCAGTGTGCCGAACAGTCGATTAAAACCCTTTGTTGCAGATCTTGATGCCGGAAGGGTTCTATTAATGGTCGATGTCTGTCCAGCAAGAGTCAGAGAGATCCGTAAACTGATGCAAAAGCGTCATCCAGAAGCAAGTGATGGCTCGGTCGATAGCCAACTGCCTGCTTTCCCCTAAGGTCGTAATGAAGTCTAGGTAGAGGCGAGCCGCCCTGAGGGGCGGCTTTTTATTGCGCAATCCAATTACGCAGTTTGTGTTCTTGCTGACCACCGACAAGAACATCGATCACTTTATTGTTGACGACTTTCACAATCGTCGGTGAGGTGCGAATACCAAGGTCTTTACCAAAGGCATAGTGTCTAGCGATATCAACTTTGTGGAACTCAATACCTTCATCGACCAACTTGTCCACTAAGGGTGATAAAAACTTACAAGGTCCGCAGTTCGGTGCGAAGCAATAAATGAAGTAATTGTTTTGTGAGGGCTCGAACGGTAGCTCTTTGGAGATGGCTTTTACCTCAAGCCCCGTCATCGCTTTACTCGCCACATAGATATACCCAAGGTAAACAAGCCAGGTGGTGCCCAGGCCTGCCGCGGTATACATAATCATATGGTCGATATCCATAGATGGACATTAGCGACTATTTCGGCGTATGCAAAGCCTTAGAGGTCTTTAAACAGGGCTTCTGCTGCGGCTCTAAGTTCTTCTTCTGTAGGGCTATTCTGACTTTCTGTTGAGCGCGCAATGGCTTTGAAGTATCCGCAGAAGTTACTGCGTTCTTTATCACTCACAGGATCTGCAACAGGCTCTCGGCATTGGTTGGGTGCAGAGGTGCTGAAGTAATCACAATTACGGCAGACCAGCGTTGGTTTGCCACAGGAAGAACAGTAGTGATCTCTGGCGTAATCGCCATCGCTAAGGGCCTGGCCACAGTGCCAGCAGGTGCCACTTTGTTGATACGACATCGTTGCTGCCTTGTTGATTCAATCGTCGGTATGATGAGCCTATAACCTTCGCGGTAGCAAAGAAAGTTTTAAGGGTGTGTGATGAGTTTTAAATTAGATGCACGACTAGAAGCGGATACGTATTGGATGGGCGATCTCCATCTGTCTCGCGTCCTTCTAATGAACGATCGTCGTTACCCCTGGATTATCTTAGTGCCGATGCTTGAGGGCTTGAAAGAGCTGACAGATTTATCAGAGGAGCAAGCGGCCACTTTGCTGCAAGAATCGCGTGTTGTATCGCAATGGTTGATCGAGCAGGGTGGCGATAAGCTCAATGTTGGTGCTTTAGGAAATGTTGTCTCGCAGTTGCATCTTCATCATGTGATGCGGAAGGTTGATGATCCTGCGTGGCCAGGACCTGTGTGGGGACACTCGCCGGCTGAGCCTTATGCAGAAGATCAAGTTAAAGCGCTAAAGCAGTCGCTGAAGAGTGCTCTAAAGCTCGATAGTAATCTCGATTAGTCGTTGTCGGTGGTTAGGCTGTCGATAGATATGCTACCGCTGATGAGGTCTTCCTTATTTTCGCGTGTTAGCTGCTTAATGCGATGCTCTAGTTGAAGTGCGGAACCTTTCTCACCAACGCAGGTTTGGAATTCGAGAGAAAGGGGGCCGCGACCTTTAGTGCGCTTTGCGCCTTTACCTTGTTGGTGTTGCTTAAAGCGGTTATCGACATCGGTAGTGATGCCGGTATACAGGTCTCCATTTGCACAGCGCAAAATATATAGGTGCCAGTCTTTGCTCATGCCTGAATGCCAAGAGCATCCATCATCATGTCCTCTCGCATGGGTAGTCTAATCACCGCATGCAGAGGAAAAAGCTCGGCTAACTTTTGTACGTGTGGATATTCGCGCGGTTGAGCTAAAACGATGATTTTTGCCTCTGGCGCATATTTGCGTTGGCTATGCAGAAACACATCAAGGTTGCTCACGTTTACGCCAGCGTAATTGTTGCCATAGCCATAAAAGAATTCAGCCACCACAAAGTCAGGCTTTTCTTTTTTAAGCGCACTAATGGCTTTGCGTTGTGAGTTGAACTTCAGCTGCTTAAAGCCGTATCGCTTAAAAAACTTGCTCAGGTCAGGATGAGCGGGGGATTCGATGATGGAATAAAGCGTTGTCATGGCGCGCTAGGATACCCCAGAGCACACAACAAGTTTAATCGATGTATCGGAAGGTGACGCTAGGTGACCAACGTGTCGCTGAGTAGTTGGTTTGATAGGTGTTTAGCTTTTGCGTCATCGTGTGTTCGTGATGACATTGTGGGCAGGTAAACCAAGACTGTAGGGTGTTTTTTTCTTGTTCTTGTTCAGTCAGTTCCATCGGGTGATGACAGTGGTGACAGTTCACAGAGAAAGCTCCGGTGAGGTTGAACAAATGCCCGAAGGCTATCGAGCCGAAGCTCGATGGTGTTTGGTGCTGAAGTGACCGCGCCTTCCCTAGGATGGTGGTCTAGGTGGACATTAAAAATGTCTTGCGAGAGTTAGCGCAGCCCCTTCAGCATTAATCAAGATCGCAACGCGACCGTTATTAATCCCACTTCAACGCGCCACCGGTTTGGTATTCGGTCACACGAGTTTCGAAGAAGTTCTTTTCTTTACGCATGTTGGCTTGCTCGTCCAACCAAGGCAGTGTTGGCTCAGCACCAGGGAATGGTTCCTCTATGCCTAAGCTCACAGCTCGACGGTTGGCGACATAGCGGAATTGACCAATGTGTGCTTCTTTGCTGTAACCCAAGATTGGATCCTTGAGTAGGTAATCAGCGTAAGTGCTTTCACAAGCTTCTGCTTCATCCCACATCTCACGTAGCGCTTTTGGATCAGGCTGGATGTTTTCTTCAAACATGATCTGCTTAGCGACACGAATACCAAATGATGCGTGTAGTACTTCGTCGCGCATGATGTATTGCAGTTGCTCAGCAGTGCCTTTCATCAAGCCGCGACGTTGCAGTGAGAAGATCGGGCTAAAGCCGTTGTAGAACCAGCAGCCTTCGAAAATACCTGAGAAGAAGATGTAAGCCATTAAGAAGTTATGCAGCTCATCACGGTCATTCAGGTCGATGTCTGGGCGTAGCACTGAGTTCAAACGACGATTGGCCATTTGGATCTTGCCATTGATCTGTGGAACCACGCGGTAGCGGTTGTAGATCTCGCCTTGGTCGAGGCCAATTGACTCGATGCAATGCTGGTAAGTCCAGGTGTGCAAGGCTTCTTCATATACTTGGCGTGCTTGATAAATCTGTAGCTCAGGCGCTGACATCTTTTCCATGACCGCTAGGCCGATGTTACGCATCGCAAGAATGTCAGAGGTGGTCAAGTAAGCCAGAACGTTTTCGTAAACGTGACGCTCTTCAAGCGTTAGCTTGTGGTGATAATCATGAACATCCTGTGCCATGTTGATATCAAGCGGCGTCCAGTGATTACGGTTTGCGTTGAGGAAATATTCCCATGCCCATGGATACTTAAACGGTGCTAACTGATTGATGTCAGTCATGCCGTTGATAACACGTTTGTCATCTGAGTTAACTGGCTTCAGTTCAGATGGTGCAGGGGTATGCATTGGCTGACCGTGAATCGCAGCCTCTTGGCCAGATACCGCGGTCAATGCTTCAGATGGCTTAGGCGCCGGTGCTGAAACAGCTGAGTTTGCATTTTTAAGTGGGTTAGCTTCTTCTGAGATAGGCGCCTTCGATGGAGCTGAAGACTTGCTGCTCAATGGTGCTAATGGGTCATCCCAATTCATTGGTGTTTCTCCTCAATTCTTCTTATTGGCACGCTTCGCAATCTGGATCCAGAATGCTGCATGCTTTAGGCGCTGCGCTACCTGACTGAGATGCACTCAGCGCGAAGCTTGCGTCTGTGGTTTTAGAGCCGCTGTTTGGAGCAGTAGCTGATTTCTCCATATGGGTAGCACCCATTGAGCGGAGGTAGTAGGTGGTTTTCAGACCACGAACCCAAGCTAGCTTGTACAAGTTGTCGAGTTTCTTGCCTGATGGCTCTGCCATGTACAGGTTCAAGCTCTGTGCTTGGTCAATCCACTTTTGACGGCGCGCGCCTGCTTCAACCAACCAGCGTGGGTCAACTTCAAACGCTGAACGGTAGATGGCTTTAAGGTCATCAGGGATACGATCGATCGGTAGTACTGAACCATCGTAGTACTTCAGATCGTTAACCATCACCTCATCCCACAAACCGCGGTCTTTGAGGTCACGAACTAGGTATGGGTTAACCACGGTGAACTCACCTGACAGATTCGATTTAACGAACAGGTTCTGATAGGTAGGTTCAATTGATTGGCTAACACCACAGATGTTTGAGATGGTCGCTGTTGGTGCGATCGCCATGGTGTTTGAGTTACGCATGCCAACCGTCTTAACGCGCTCACGTAATTCATCCCATTCCAAGGTCTCGGTAGTGTCTGCTTGCAAGTATTTGCCACGGATCTCTGCGAGTTCACGCAATGAGTCGATTGGCAGAATGCCTTGGCTCCACAAAGAACCTTCAAAGCTAGAGTAGCGTCCACGCTCTTCAGCCAAGTCGGTTGATGCTTTGATGGTGTAGTAAGACACCGCTTCCATTGAGTTGTCAGCGAAGGTAACCGCTTCTTCACTCGCGTAAGCCATGCGCATTTTGTACAGCGCATCTTGGAAGCCCATGATGCCTAAGCCCACAGGGCGGTGACGCAAGTTAGAGTTACGTGCTTGAGGAACGCTGTAGTAGTTGTACTCGATAACGTTATCCAACATACGCATTGCGGTGTTGATGGTTTTTTCGAGTTTGGCTAAATCTACGCCTTCACCTTCAATGGTGTGTGCAGGTAGGTTAACTGAACCTAAGTTACACACTGCGATCTCAGCTTGATTAGTATGCAGAGTGATCTCAGTACACAGGTTAGATGAGTGAACCACGCCAACGTGACGGTTGGTGTAACGAATGTTGCAAGGATCTTTAAAGGTTACCCATGGGTGACCTGTTTCGAACAACATGCCAAGCATCTTGCGCCATAGATCAACTGCCTTCACCTTCTTGTGAACGCTGATTTCACCTTTCGCAGCTTTCTCTTCGTAAGCAACGTAAGCGGCTTCGAATTTTTTGCCGGTCAGGTCGTGTAGATCGGTGGTGTCGTTAGGTGTGAAAAGTGTCCACTCTTGGTCTTCAGCAACACGTTGCATGAACAAGTCTGGAATCCAGTTCGCTGTGTTCATGTCGTGAGTACGACGACGGTCATCACCGGTGTTCTTACGAAGATCCAGGAACTCTTCAATATCGATGTGCCAGCTTTCAAGGTAGGCACAAACAGCACCTTTACGCTTACCGCCTTGGTTAACCGCTACCGCGGTGTCGTTGGCCACTTTTAGGAAAGGAACAACGCCTTGTGATTTACCGTTGGTGCCTTTGATGTGTGCGCCTAAGCCACGAACTGGTGTCCAGTCATTACCTAAGCCACCTGCATACTTAGAAAGTAATGCGTTGTCCTTAATAGCACCGTAGATACCATCCAAGTCGTCAGGAACGGTAGTCAGGTAACAAGACGATAACTGAGGACGCAAGGTGCCAGAGTTAAATAGGGTAGGCGTTGAGCTCATAAAGTCAAAGCTAGAGAGTAAGTTGTAGAACTCAATCGCACGACCTTCACGATCGATCTCATTGATGGCTAAGCCCATCGCAACGCGCATGAAGAATGCTTGTGGCAATTCAAAGCGGGTATCGCGAGAGTGAATGAAGTAACGGTCAAACAGGGTTTGCAAACCGAGGTAGGTGAACTGCAAGTCACGGTTTGCATCCATCGCTTGGCCTAGACGCTCAAGGTCGTATTGCGCAAGACGTGGGTCGAGCAGTTCAAGTTCAACGGCGCGTTGTACGTAGTTCTTGAAATAGCTTGGGTACAAATCAGCCATCTCAGCTTGAGTTGCAACATTGGTATCCATGCCAAGGAAGCCCAATGCATCAAAGCGCAGTGAGTCCATCAGCAAGCGAGCTGCAGCGTAAGAATAGTTAGGCTCTTTCTCGATCATGGTGCGAGAGCTCATAACGAGTGTGTTGGCTACGTCTTTTTCTTTGATGCCGTCGAAAAGGTTGCGACAGGTGTCATCAAAGATCGATTGTTCGGTAACACCTTCAAGGCCGTCACAAGCTTCTGTGATAAGTGCGCGTAAACGATTTACATCCAGTGGCTTGGTGCTGCCGTCGATTGCGGTCACGTTAACCAGATGTTCTTCAGCTTCTTCAGTAACTTCTTCCTGGCGCTTGCGCTTTTGCTCTTCGCGATAAAGGACGTAAGCACGAGCAATTTTGTGCTCACCACCACGCATCAAAGCCAATTCAACTTGGTCTTGTACGTCTTCAATATGAACCTGACCACCCTCTGGGATGCGGCGACTAATGGTGTCGACAACGCTCTTGGTTAGTTCGCGAACGGTGTCGTGAATACGCGAAGATGCCGCAGCTTTGCCGCCTTCAACTGCTAGGAAGGCCTTGGTCATCGCGACAGCGATTTTGTTGGCATCGAAGTTGGTGACTTTGCCGTTACGGCGAATAATTCTGAAGTTAACTGTTGGGCCGAAATCGGCACGTTTTGCTGCAGCAATGGGTTCTTCGGTTGGTGGGACAGCAAAACCCTCAGGGTTGGTGAGCTGATCTGCGGTTGATGTTTCCACAGTCATGTATTCCTCCAAAATTGGTACTTAGCAGTGTTTTTGTAGTTTTAGAGGAACTGGTGCGAGTCGTGCACAGGATGTATGTCGTTCAGCCTTGAACGGGTCCCCCTTTGAATAAATCGCAATATATATGTTTTTGGGGTCTAGTCAACCACAATATATTGTGTGTAAAAGCTGTGGAAAACTGTTGAGTAACTGTGAATAATTTGGGTGTAAATGGGAAAAAATCGCGACTTTCAATAGCTTAGGTACTCTAGTGTGGTGTGAAACTCAAAACACTATATGTTGTGGTTTCGATTCTATTTTGACCACTAATAGAAAAATTCAATAAGCCCATTTGCTAATACAGAATTCGCTTATATTCTTCAATTTTAGATAAAACCTGATTAATCAGACGCCATCAAATGATCAATGGTCTGAGCAAGCTCCGCTTTCTCAATGGGGCCTAGGTGCAGCTTACGCATTTCACCTTTGGGATCGACAAAAAAGGTGCTGGGCAAGCCTTTGAGCGAGAGCTGATTGCCTTCATGGTCGATGAAGAAATCCAGTGGGATGCCATCGCCGTTATATTTTACATGCGGGAATGCTGAAACATTCAAGGTGGCGAGAAAAGAGCGGGTATCTTCAGCAGTCGTTTCTTCAAAGTTCACCCCAATGAACTGCACGTCCGGTTTCTCCAAAGCAAGGCTGTCGAAGTCGGGCAATTCTTTCACACAGGGAGAACACCATGAGGCCCAAAAATTGATCACCACCCATTTACCGCGATGATCACTCAGCGACATGGGCTTGCCATCAAGTCCTTGTAGGGTGAAGTCGACAGGCTTTGCTTGCGCGTTGAAGGCAAGGCAAACCAGCAGGGCAAGGGTGATTCGGATCATTTTCATGGTTGCGTCTCTAATCTGTTCTAAATGTTATCGATGTGGCTTAACGGTACGGCGCTTTATTCTTGAGTTTATTTTGCGCCAATAGTTCCGGACAAAACGGGGGTAAAACTCACGGAATAAATCAGCGACAATAGAAAACTGACGTTTTGGAGTTCAGTATGTCGAATCCTTTTCCGGTTGATCGCACGATCATACCGCCAGCGACGTTTAAAGAGATAAAGGCAAATACTTTTATCTACGAGCGCCCCAATACCATTCCCAAAGATTGGTGTGATGAGATCGTGCGTCGATTTGAGGCGCAGCCTGAGCATCATAAAAAAGGTGTGATTGGTCAGCAGGGTGGTTTAGATACCGGCATCAAGCGCACCATGGATATGGTGATCAGCGACAAAGATGACTGGTCTGATATCGATCAGGTGTTTTTCCGTTGCATCGGTGCGGCTATGCAAGAGATGAAACAAAGCTTTCCGTTCTTTACCGGCCCCTTTAAAGACTTGGGTTATCAAATACAACGTTATCAACCCGGCGAGTTCTATCACTGGCATGTCGATGGCGGCAGTCATGATTTTGCGGATCGTCAGCTTGTGGCTATCTGGTATCTCAATGATGTGCCGGTTGAAGCTGGTGGCGCGACACAGTTTTTATATCAAGATGTCAGTGTGCAACCTGAAGCTGGCAAGATGGTGTTGTTCCCACCTTTTTGGACACATGAGCATCGCGCACAAGAGCTAACGGCTGGCGTGAAGTACATCGCGACAACCTGGGTTGTGTTTCGTTAATGCCAAGCTTGTTGTCGATTATTGAGTTGGGTGGTTATCCCAACCTGCAACCTTTATATAAAAGTATGGGCTTTGCTGTTGAGGTGCTGACATCACAACGCAAAGCGCGTAGTTATCTCAAGACGAATAGTCCGGATGTGATTGTGGCGGAATATAACGCGCAGTCCGATTTTCGTGATCGTAGTTCTAACTTAGAAACATTGGTTGCGGTATTGCAGAAAAAGCCTGCTACCAATCTATTGGTTTTTTATTTACCGGAGCAGCAAGATCGATTTGATGTGTTCTGCCAATCGCATCACGTTGATCATGCGATTGCCTTTCCGATCACCGAAGAAAAAGTTAAAGCTGCGTTGACGGCCTTAGGCTAAGCGATCATCCACAACGTGATATTTCGGATCTTCCATCATGTTCACTTCAACTAAGTCACCCGCTTGAGTGAGTAGCTCGCGACACTCTTCACTTAAGTGGCGCAAGTGCACTTGCTTGCCGGCTCGTTGATAACGTTCTGCTAGCGAATCGATGGCTTCAATGCCGGAGTGATCGACAACGCGCGCATCCACAAAATCGATAATTACATCTTGAGGGTCATCCTTTGGATCAAAGATCGCTTGGAAGTGAGAAACAGAACCGAAGAATAGTGCACCTTTTAAGTGATAAACCTTGCTGCCATTCTCGAGCAGGTCGGAGGTCGCTTGCATTTGCTTGGCGTGTTCCCAAGCAAAGACAAGTGCTGAAACGATAACACCAACAACAACGGCAACGGCGAGGTCAGATGCCACGGTCACTGCAGTCACTAAGATAGCAACGAAAATATCAGCCTTAGGGACCTTGCCAAATAAGCGCAAGCTAGCCCACTCAAAGGTGCCGAGTACCACGATGAACATTACGCCAACCAATGCAGCTACTGGAATCATTTCGATTAAGCTCGAAGCGACTAAGATGAAAAGTAAAAGGAATAGCGCGGCGCTGATACCGGATAAGCGACCACGACCACCCGAATTAATGTTGATCATCGACTGACCAATCATTGCGCAACCACCCATGCCGCCAAAGAAACCGTTAACGGAATTTGCCACGCCTTGGCCTACACATTCTTTATTGCCGCGACCGCGTGTCTCAGTGATCTCGTCAATTAAGGTGAGTGTTAATAAAGATTCGATCAAGCCGACGCCGGCTAAGATGATGCTGTAAGGCAAAATGATCTCAAGTGTTTCCCAAGTGAGTGGCACGGCTGGGATGCTAAAGCTCGGTAGGCCGCCGGCAATGGTTGCATTGGCATCGCCAGTCATATCGCGTAATACATCGACGACTGAACGTGTATCGAGGTCTAAGCCAATCACGATTAAAGTAACCGTCACGATCGCAGCTAAGGATGCTGGAACCGCAGAGGTTAACTTGGGTAGGAAATGGATGATCGCCATGGTCAGTGCAATCAAGCCAAGCATCAGTACCATTTGATCAGACGGTAGCCATTGCAAGCTGCCATCAGCGGCAGTGAATTGGAATTGCTTCATCTGCGCGAGGAAGATCACGATGGCTAAGCCATTCACAAAACCCAACATGACGGGGTGTGGCACTAAGCGAATGAACTTACCAAGATGAAATACGCCGGCGAGTATTTGAATTACGCCCGTTAGTACGACAGCTGCAAATAGGAACTGCACGCCGTGAGTGGCAACTAAGGCCACCATGACAACTGCCATTGCGCCAGTTGCACCTGAGATCATGCCAGGGCGACCGCCGATCAACGCGGTGATCAAACCCATCATAAAGGCGCCATACAAACCGACGAGTGGTTCAACACCAGCAACAAACGCAAAAGCAACAGCTTCAGGTACAAGCGCTAAGGCAACAGTCAGGCCTGATAAGACATCATTTTTAACGCATTGCTTGCCAGGGCAGGTGAGATTGAACATGCGGCTCTCTCATATTGGTTTCGCTAGAAAGCGGCGTATTATACAGGGCGTGAGAAATTATTCCGGAGAGCAGGATGCCTGAGTGAAAAGTAGTTCGATCGGGTGGTTAGTCTTGAGATTCTTTCTTCTGCCACTCTGAAATGACTTCATTGGCAGCTCTAAATGCTTCGATACCCGCCGGCGCACCACAGTAGACGGTGCATTGAAGTAAAACGTCTTGTATTTCTTCGACGCTACAGCCATTTCGAAGTCCGCCAAGCACATGTGTTTTTAACTCCGCCGATGCCTTGAGTGAAGCAAGAATAGCGATTGTGATTAGGCTTCTAGTGCGATCAGGAATAATTCCATCAGCCCAAATGCTACCCCAAGCATTTTCGGTAACCATCTGCTGTAAAGGCTTAGAAAATTCGGTGGCCAAATTTAAGGCGCGATCGACGTATTCATCGCCTAGCACTTTTCGTCTGACGGCAAGGCCTTTGGCGAATTTGTCTGAACTCATAGGTGTTATTTCATAACGTTAAGGTAAAGGAATAGGTTTGGCGCCAAGACGTTCTGCGATCTCTTCGATTTGTTGGCGTGGTGGATAGCTGATGGGATTCGCTGCTAAGTAGTCATTCCATTGCGCAAACTCATCTGCAAGATGCGGGTCGGTGTTATGGCAGCCGAGGACACGAATACGGTAGTCATCGATGCGCCAAGGGCCATCGCCTTGTAGTTCGCCTTTGA
>Ga0255766_10004961_pt1 | contig 11184 bp, 7 predicted proteins | sample 071ome_23_FD_179966 | JGI IMG/M metagenome (GOLD analysis project Ga0255766, IMG submission 179966) | Coastal salt marsh microbial communities from the Groves Creek Marsh, Skidaway Island, Georgia - 071403BT metaG (version 2) | ecosystem: Environmental > Aquatic > Marine > Intertidal zone > Salt... | reverse complement strand
TCGGGGGTGCTGATGTATCCTCTCCAGTTCTCAAACCCAGGAACACTTTCATCTTCTGGAGGTGAAAGAAGTTCGACCATTTCAGCCGCCTGTGCTCCTAGAATATCATAGAGACGATCTCTGTTGTCATCATTTTTTGGAATGTTTAAGAGGGTTCTTCCATCACTATTGAGAACGAATGCTGTGGTTGGATGAGCTAAGGCATGACCTACCACAGCATCAATAATTTTTGCAACCTCTGACTGAGGTCGTTTTTGGAACGCTAATCGTGCAGGTGTGTTTGAGAATAAATCGCGAACAGAAACACTTGTTCCAACTGGCATCCCACGTTGTTCAATCTCACCAAGTGCACCATATTTCATTGAAATAGAATAGCCGTCCGAACCTTCACGACGGCTGGCTAATTCCATTTCAGACACGATGCCTATACTCGCTAATGCTTCACCTCGAAATCCTAATGAAAAAATTTCTTCTAAGTCAGATTGCTTTTGTAATTTTGACGTAGCGTGGCGCTGGAATGCAATTTCTAAATCATCTTGATGAATCCCATTTCCGTTATCGATAACCTCTATAGAAGCAAAGCCTCCGTTTTGTATATTGACAACAACACTGGTACTTTCTGCATCGATGCTATTCTCAAGCAATTCTTTAATGACCTGTGCAGGTCGCTCAACTACCTCTCCAGCAGCAATATGGCCAATGGTATCGTCATCAAGCTGTAAGATACGGCCATTTCCCATTTAATCACCTTTCAGTTTATTTGATAATGAATACAAGAACTGAAGGGCATCTAGAGGTGATAATTCCTCAAGATTTACTTCTTGAATGGCTTGAATAACCTCATGTGGTTGGGAAGACTCCACAGTACTTGGTTGTGAAGCATAAATACCAAATAAACTCTTTTGCAAATGGTCTCGAGTGGCTGGCGCATACTTTTCACCCGCTCGTGCCCCAGAAGCTTGTTGTTCCAAGAACTTCAGAACATCAAGAGAGCGTTCAACAACATGTTGCGGTACGCCAGCCAATGCAGCAACTTGTATACCGTACGAGTCATCGCAGGGCCCATTGGTAACGGTGTGGAGGAATTCTAATTTTCCAGAGGACTGTGAAACTTGAACATGAATATTCTTGAAACCAGGTAATTCACCCTCTAAGCCTGTGAGTTGATGGTAGTGGGTGGCGAATAGAGTTCTTGTGCCCAAGCGATTTGATATGTCTTCACAAATTGACCAAGCAAGAGACAAACCATCAAACGTCGATGTGCCTCGCCCGACCTCATCGAGTAGAATGAGTGAATCCTTTGAAGCGTTTTTTAGAATATGTGCCACCTCTATCATTTCTACCATGAAAGTTGAGCGACCTCTCATCAAATCATCACTTGCACCAACTCGTGTGAATATTCGATCAACAAGTCCAATCTTTGCTTTTTGTGCTGGCAGAAATGAACCCACTTGAGCAAGAATGGTAAGCAACGCAACCGTTCTTAGATAGGTTGATTTTCCTCCCATATTTGGGCCAGTCATCAACAAAAAAGATTCTTTTGAATTCAATGAAATATCATTTGGAACAAATGTGGATGAATCCAGAACTGGGTGTCGAGCCTTTGTGATAGAAATTTGCTTTGATGTTGTGATATCAGGTCGAGTCCACTGGTTATTTCGGGCGACCGTCGCAAAACATTGGAGGACATCAATCGCTGCAATTTTTCGACCGATGCTCGAAAGTTCACTTGTGAATTCCCGGCAATATCCTCTCAGTTCCAAAAATTTACGATACTCGATTTCTTTTAATCTCGATTCTGCATTCATGAGAACATCGTCTCGTGATGCAAGTTCTTCTGTTGTGTATCGAGAACCACTCGTCATCTGTTGTTTTCGCCGCCAAGTATTCGGTATTTTGGATTCATGAGTTTTGGTGACTTCAATGTACCAACCAATTTGTCTGTTCATTCTCACCTTTAAGGAGGGTATCTCAAGGCTTTTACGCAATTCACTTTCCAAGGATTGAAACCATGAAACTCCTTCTTCAGATTGTTTCCTCAAGAGATCTATTTCATCATCAACACCGCTCCGTATGAGTCCACCGTCACGAAGACTCAATGGTGGATTGTCCTCAAGGACAGCATGAATCTGCCTCCCAATTTCTTGCAACGAATCCAAATTGTTTGACAGGTTCATCAGGAGCGTGTCGTTTGTTTCTGCACACCATGACATGATGGCTGGCATACGCTCCAATGCATCTGAGGTCGCAACAAGGTCACGTGCATTTGCTCGGCCATAGGCCAATTGAGTGGACAGTCGTTCCAAATCTCGAACCCCCTTGAGTGATTCGCGCAATCCATCTAGTCGGCGTCCTGAACGCTGTAATGAACTCACAGCATTTTGACGATGTTCGATTGACTCTACGTCGAGCAAGGGCTGTAACATCCATTCACGAAGTAATCGCCGACCCATGGCTGTTCTACATTTATTCATTTTTGACAATAAACTGCCCTCGTATTCGCCAGCTAAAGTTGAAGTTAGTTCAAGATTTCGAAGGGTGGTTTGATCGAGAATGAGGTGCTTGGAGTCCGAGCGGATTGTAAATTCTGAGAAAGACAACTCATTGGTCACATGCAGAAATGAGAGATAATCAGCTCCCAAGCCGACTGCATGACTCATAGCGGGGTTAGCATCAACATCAATTTGGCTTACATTGGTTTGTTGAACAATTGTATCCATTCTACTCTTTCTAACATTAGGTGCAACAAAATGGGTGCTTAGCACACAGGAATCGAGGTGTTGTGCAATCTGAAGTAGCGTTGGGTTCGATGCATCTTTGACGTTCACTACGAGTTCACTTGGCTGCCATGTCAAACAATCATCAATCAGTTGATTTAACTCCGATGCTTGGTATGTGCTGCCCCATATTTGTCCTGTGGATGCATCAAACATGCCTAGCCCCAATGTATTCTCAATGAGCACGGCGGATAGGAGGACAGCCCTCTCGTTTTGTTGTAACAAGCCTTCCTCATACAATGTACCGGGTGTATAGACTCTCGTTACGACACGTTCGAGGATTTTTGCACCTTCTCTGAGTTCCTCTTCTTGTTCTGCAATCGTTACTTTGTAACCTGCAAGTAACATCTTTCGAAGGTGTTCCTCAAGAGCATGCCATGGAAATCCCGCCATTGGAATGGGTGTGTCAGCATTTTTATCCCTTGATGTTAAGGTAAGCCCTAAGACCTCTGATGCAACTTCTGCGTCGTCATAAAATAATTCGTAGAAATCACCCATTCTGAAAAACAAAATTGTATCTTGATGTGCGTGTTTGATTTCATCAAACTGGTCCATCATTCCCCTTTTTGCCATGAACATCCACCCTCATTTCGCCGTGCAGGTTTGCCGTCTTCGACGATAGCACATGAAGATTCTTCACCAACATCTTGAAATCGCTTGATTCAAGGCTCAACTCAATACTTTTTCCAAACAAGAGCGATATTCCAAATCATCACGCCAAAAATAATTGAGCAAACAAACATGAAAGTTGCATTCAAGAAACCTCGCCCACTTTGTATCGAGCCATCCAATGTTGTATCAAATTGGTAGACGATGTCCTCACCAAACATATTTTGTCCATGAATGTAAATCATGCTTTGAGAAAAGCCAGAAACAGTAGGCTGGAGAGGTAATTTCATTGAGAGTTGACGATGTACTATTCCTTCATCAGAAAAGATCCCCACCTGTCTTGAGTCTAAGTCATTGAAAAACCAGACTGAGCGTCCATCTGATATCGAAATCGCTGAACTCAATTCAATCGAATAAATCTTAGTTGAGTCATCAACCAAAAGAAAATGTGTTGTTCCCGAAGCCACGATTGAGCCGTTATCAAGAACATGTACTGTATGAATTTGACTTGGTTCAAATGTTTGTTTGGAAAACATGACGGGAGTCGATGAACTACCATCCCATTCGATAAAACCCACCGTCATGTAGGTAAGTGGCGAGTTGGGGTTTGAGACTCCACTTGCAATATGCATGCCAAGAACTGCCCAAATATCATCGTTCAAATGTTCTATTGAAATCCAATCATCAAGAGATGAAGACGACATCGCTGGCGTCAAATCTGATTCGATTGAAGGAAGGCCTCTGAGCGTCTTCACGCCGTTTTCATACACAAGGAGAAGCGTTTCACCATTCAAATTTACCTGAGCATCATGAATCGTAAACTCACTATCTTCGGGAGTTGTAAGATAGTGGTCGTCAACTGAGCCTGGGTATGCGAAGGAAAGGGTATTGTCACGGTATGAAAAGACAATTGAATCGTTGTTGAGTTGTTTCAAGAAAGTCACATGAGTATTGGTGCCTATGTTTGCAGGATGGAGGAGAAATTCACTCTCTCCATCTGATTTTTCCCACATCAACGCATACCCAAAATCAGCCTTGTACGTCGTTGAGATAACATCGCCATTCCCTGTGTAGACGATATCGAGAACTTGGAGACCATCATGTGAATGTTCTGACTCATCAATTGAACCACCAGAGTAATGTTCAGTTGCTGAAATGGCTAACGCCCCACCGATGACAAAAAGGGAAAATATGAACAATGAAAGCCATTGATGTTCTGATTCTTGGCGGAGGAAATTTCTTAATTTCTCCACCATGTTTGCTGGCATTCTCTATGAGTCCATGAATGCTTTGATGTATAACTTCCATAATTTCACCATTTCATCACGCTGAATAAGCATCGTAGGTATGATAAAGGGAACATGATTCGCATGGCATGCAAGAGGTCTGACTATGGCACGCAAACCCGCTTCAATGTACCGACAACTCAAGGGTCCTGCATTTACCCGTCGCAAATACATGGGTGGTGTACCCAACAACAGAATTCACCAATTCCATGTTGGAAATCGACGTGCTGCAGAAACCGGTCAATTCCCAGTTGTCATTGAATTGCGTGCAGATAATGATTGCCAAATTCGCCACACTGCCCTTGAAGCTGCCCGTGTTGTTTCAAATTCCACAATCAGAAAACAAGCGGGACCACAAGGATACTCCCTTCGAATTCACACCTTCCCACACCACGTTTTGAGAGAAAACAAACAAGCCACAGGTGCAGGTGCTGACCGTGTTTCACAAGGTATGCGATGTGCTTTCGGTAAAAATGTTGGAACTGCGGCTCGTGTCAATCGTGGACAACGCGTGATCACCATACAAGTCCACCCTCAACATTACCTCCCAGCACGAGATGCTCTTCGTAAGGCTGGAATGAAATTCCCCACTCCTTGCACTATTCGCCTTATCAAAGGCCATGAGCACCTCAAGGGCTTAATTTGAAGAGGTTCACGGCCCATATGGGCTGGACGAAACATTGCCTATGGTGAGTTAGATGAGGGTAGCAGTTCTCAAGGAAGACAACTGTCAACCAAAGAAGTGTAACGACGAATGCTACGTGTATTGCCCCCCTGTTCGCAATGGACAGGAATGCATTATTCTCGATGATAAAACCGGAAAGCCTCACATTTCAGAATCCCTCTGCATCGGATGCGGAATATGCATCAACAAATGTCCTCATGATGCCCTCATCATCGAAAATTTACCTTCTGAACTTGAAACCGATATGATTCACCGATATTCAATGAACGGCTTCAGACTGTTTCGACTTCCAACGCCAACCAAAGAAAGTGTCGTAGGTATACTAGGGCCAAACGGGATGGGTAAATCGACTGCAATCAACGTCTTAGCTGGTCGTGTTACGCCAAATTTGGGTGAATGGACCAACACTGAACCAAACTGGTCGGATGTCATTGAATCATTACCAAAGGGCGAACTTCGAGATTTTCTTGGAGAGGTCCAAGGTGATAGTGTAAAAATTTCCGTCAAACCACAAAGTGTGGATAAATTGCCAAAGCGGATAAAAGGCAAGGTTTCAGAACTTCTTAGCAAAGTTGACGAAAGGGGGATGTATGACGAATTGTGCTCAAAACTTGGTATTGTTCATGTGCTTGACCGGACGATGCAACAACTCTCTGGTGGTGAATTACAACGAGTCGCCATTTGTGCAGCAATGCTGCGGGATGCTGATGTCTACTTTTTCGATGAACCATCATCATACCTCGATATTCATGAACGAATGAGAATTGTAAGAATTCTACAAGAGTTATCTCAAACAAAGCGTGTGATTGTCATTGAACACGATTTAGCGGTGCTTGATGTCCTCGCTGACCTTGTTCACATCGTGTATGGAAAAAAGGGAGCATTTGGAATCTTTACCCCTGCACGATCTACACGTCAAGCAATCAACTCCTATCTTGATGGATTTTTGCCGGAAGAAAATGTACGTATTCGCGACAAGCCGATTAAATTCTTAAAACACAGAGACCGTGTCCAAGAAATCGGTTCTCCAGTCATCGAATGGGGGCAATTGAAGAAAAGTTTAGGCGATTTTAACTTGGAATCTGGCGATGGAAGGGTGCATCGAGCAGAAGTCATTGGCGTGGTAGGACCAAATGGAACTGGAAAAACGACGATGATTAAGATGCTAGCTCATGAGATCGAATATGATGAAGGTTGGATCACATCTGATGCTACCATCTCCTACAAACCACAACACATTGATGTTGACATTGATGGTTCAGTTCAGTTGTGGCTCGATAGTGAACTCGGGGTAAAATGGCGAAGCGGCGAATTTCATGTCAATGTCATCAAAGCACTCGGTGTCGACCAACTCCTTCCAAAGCGAGTCAAGAAATTATCTGGTGGAGAACGCCAGTCTGTTTGCATTGCCATATGTCTCGGAAGAGAAGCAGATGTATATTTATTGGATGAACCAAGTGCACACTTAGATGCCAATGCTCGAATGGAAGCAGCAAAAGCCATCCGTCGAACCATGGAGTCAAACGAAAAATCAGCATTCGTTATCGACCACGACGTCTACTTTATCGACATAGTAAGTGATTCATTACTTGTATTTGATGGCGAGGGCGGAAAGAAGGGAATCGCAAATGGTCCATTCAACCTACGAGATGGTATGAACCGGTTTCTTTCGAATGTTGACATTACGTTCCGAAGAGACCACGATTCTCGAAGACCAAGAATCAACAAATCCGACAGTAGAAAGGACAGAGAACAACAAGCAAGTGGAGATTATTATTCATTTGACTCATGATGGAGATGCCCATGCCAGTGAACAAGCCACCACACGGAGGACATATTGGAAGGTCGAGACGGCGCCTGTCTGCCTCATCATTGACGACATTTGAACGATGCAAAGGCCAGTGGTTACTCAAAACACAGGTTGGTTTGCAACAGCCGGTCAACATGCCAATGATTCGTGGGCATGTTGTAGAAGAGGCAATGTGTGAACTCTTAATGAGGCATCCTCCACAATGTATTCATCAGGATGATTTGTTTCAGTGGGCTGAAAATGAAGTCGAATCAATTGTCGACTTAGCCGTTAAGAATTTTGAACAACGCTTAAGCACATTACCAAAAAATTCGACTGAAATCAGTTCATTTGACATTGATGCAGATGATTTGCAAAGTCGAATACGACATGGTTTAAACCTCATTTTTGAACAAGTTCAACAGTGTTTTGAAGCAAATGGTGGACCCTTTTTAGAGGATTTTCGAAATGGCACTCAAATCTTTGAGACCCCAGCACCCATGTACAGCCAACCACCCTCGCACCCATTTCCAGAGTATGTTCAAACCTCTCAATTCACATATGAAGGTATACAACCATATTGGCAAGAAAAAGAAGCTCCGATTTCGTGGAATGAAGCCTGGGAGATTTCTAGACCATGGTTCAAAGACCCTCGTATCTTTCAACCACAGCGATTGTATCATCCAAATGATTGGGCCTCTGGCGAGCTTGACATTGTGTACAGGTGGGCAGGTGAGATCCACATCATCGACATCAAGTCTGGTAACTCTACTTCGCCTTTCGCAGGTTCATTACAGTCACAATTAGAATTTTATTCTTGGCTGTGGGCGTGCTGTTTTGAAGGTGAAGTGCCAAAACACATCTCTGGATGGTATTTAGGTGACGGCAAACAAATCGAATTTCAACCCCTTGAGCAACAAGAAGTAGAAAAAAGAACGACCTTGTACATGAATACTCATCATGAAATGAAAAAACTGTTCGAGGGGGTAGTCCAATTTCCACTCCCAGAACAATTGAGATGTCAGGCCAAGCAAGCGGGTTGTTCATGGTGCTCATCACATTACGATGGTGAAGTTTTACAATTCAAAAGCAAGCACGATGATTTTCTTGCTGAAGAATTCAATATAACTCCTCCTTTTCAAAAATTATCAGAGATTCAGTCAAGAGTTCATGTGCGTGGAAAATTAACTGGTGGATGGGGCCCACTACCGAACCATTTTGGAGAGCATGTTCTCGGTTGTGTGTTGGTAGCAGGCGATAAACATGTTGTTGTAGAGGAAAATGAGCCAGGCCTATTTCCAACATTGCACGATTACTTAGAGAAGGATGTTTTTATTGAATCTGCATCATCTGGAGTTTGGAGAGACCAACCAAGGTTGTATTTAGACGATAAGTCCCAAATTTCTCCATTCGGTGAGCAAGAACAACGAGAGAATCGAACAAGACTCGGTTTACTACAAACGAGGGCGAACGTGGAAGGCATCATTCTTTCTTTTCAACATCAATCCGGAATTCGTTTGACTGGAAAACCTTGGTCAATGCTTTCTTTTTCTCTTTGGGACGGTGAGAACGTAGCAGAAGTTGTTGCTTTTGGCTCTTCAATTTCAAACACATTGCTTGACCTTCAACTAGGAATGCGTGTACGAATTATGTCAGCAGAAGTTGGGTGGAGAAACGGTCTGCTTCAACTTCGGTTTGATTCAAGGAAAACACGAATCGAAATTCAATAACATCAATCATGGAATTGAAGAACAGTCGAGGATTGGTCTTACCATGCCAGTGAATTCTCTTGACCATGCAGATGACACAATAGGGCAATACAACCGATTATCTGCAAGTCAAGTCATCACATTTGACGGCTGCCCTAGGCAGTGGTTTTATGAAAAAGTGTACAAATTTCAAATCCCCCAATATCCTGTGATGTATGTTGGAAAAGCTGTAGAAGAGGCGTTTTGTCGGGTTTTAATTGAATCCCCTTTTCTCATTCCAGCAGAAGCACACAGGGATACAATGCAACCCACCCCGTTGAATGAATTGGGTCGACCTTCAACTGATTCTAGCATCATGTTTCCTGCCCAACACCTTATTCCACTTGATCAAAATGCCATACCAAGTACAATTGAAGAACTCACCGATTGGGCGATGCGCCGGGTTGAAGTTCACTTTGAAACCTGCTTACTAAAGCAACAAATTGAATGGGAGAAGCATCCAAGAAAAACAGGGAATTGGAGTTCTGTGTCCATTGAAGATTGCCAAACAATGGTGAAAAATGCACTACGATTCCATCTTGAAGAAATTCAATCATGTATGAATGATATTTCAGTTGAAGAATTGAATTTATGGCGTTCTGGTCAGCGTCACTCAGTGCCTAGCCCAGATGGGTTTGGAATCAATTTCCCCAAGAATTCACATCCGTTTGCTAAAATTGGTGATTTGACTTACGCTGAAGCATGGGAAATTACGCGTCCTTGGTTTGTTGACCCTCATGCTGCACCATTTTCCCTAAATGCAATCCACCCTGATTTTTGGTTTCAAGGAGAATATGACTTGGTCTATAGATGGGGCGGTAGAACAAAAATTGTTGATTTGAAGGCAAGCGATGGCACCTCGTTTCGTTCCGAAGGATATCAACATCAATTGGAAATGTATGCCATGTTGTGGTGGGTGACGCACGAGAGAACAACTTTTGTCGATGATTTAGAAATATGGTATGTTGGCCATCCTTCGAGAAAATCAGTTCAAGTCCCAACTCATGAAGATTTGAAGGATATTGAAGCTAGATTACATGACCTCTTCACCTCAATTAAATTTGAAACTCCATCGATGAACAAATGCAGCCCCTCACCTAAACCAATTCAAAACTTTAACCAAGGAGGCATTTATGATGGCCCTTCTGAGGACTCAAGATGTAAACAATGTTCTTGGACAAAAATTTGTCCAGGTGCAGAGGGAGATGACCCCCAAATCCCTGCTGAAACTCAACTTGCAGGGACGAATCACATCGTCGATATTACACCGATTGGTGATACGAAGGTTCGTGCTCATATCAAATGCAAAGTTTTCAGCATTATGCCGAGGGCTGGCGGAAACCTTCCTTCAGTACGAATCATTCAGGGTCAAGCTTTTGCACAATTGGAGTTGAGAACAATAAAAAACGACGATCCTCGTTATGAATTGATAAATAATCTTGGAAAGGATGACGAAATCATCATTGAAAACGCCATCATACAAAGTACCTTCAAAGGTGAGATCAACGTTAAATTTGATCCTTGGACTCAAATTCATTTTGAAAATGATGAACTTGAATTGTCAACCCTTCTTGGCCACCGCACAAGATGGAATGTTGGAGGCAAAGTCGCATATACGTTCAGCAAATCCGGGATAGGAGCAAACGGTAAACCTTGGCATCGAAAAGGCCTAGTTTTGTTCGACAATTCTGGGTCAATACAAATTGACGGGTGGGAAAATCAGTGGGGGCCGCAATATGATATGATTGAACAAGGGGACTCAATCATTTTTGTGAACATTTCATTAGACGCCTGGGCATCTCAACTTCGGGGTGATATGCAACACAACACATCGTTTAAACGGCTTTAACCTCCAGAAGAGATGGTTATGACTTCAAGTGTAATCTCTCTATGAAGGAGTGTTGAGTGTGGCAGAATTTGGTCATTATAGCAAACAATCACTGTTGATGAAAGAATGTTCGCTTGTTGAAGTACCTGAGCAATTGAGGTTCCCACCTCAATATCAACTTCGACATTACCTTCTTTCCATAGCAATTGCACATTCATTACTCAACGCACAATCATCATGCTTATCATGGTGACGCTAAAGCACCAATTAAGCCGAGGTCGCATAGCCCGGTATTGCGGTGGATTCGAAATCCACTGTCCCTTGGACGCGGGGGTTCGAATCCCTCTCTCGGCGCTTACATATACGATGTATCGTGTGTCATCATTTCCTTAACATAATCCGTCTCGGAGCCAATTGAGTCACCTAATTTTGCACGCAATCTTAAATTCAAAATTTCCTCAT
>Ga0255766_10004959_pt1 | contig 11186 bp, 7 predicted proteins | sample 071ome_23_FD_179966 | JGI IMG/M metagenome (GOLD analysis project Ga0255766, IMG submission 179966) | Coastal salt marsh microbial communities from the Groves Creek Marsh, Skidaway Island, Georgia - 071403BT metaG (version 2) | ecosystem: Environmental > Aquatic > Marine > Intertidal zone > Salt... | reverse complement strand
ATAATGTTATTAATGTTAGCACCCCTGAAAGAATATATGCTTTGAGCATCATCACCTACCACACAAATGTTTTGGTATTTGTCAGATAATGATTTAACTATGAGATATTGAGAATTATTAGTGTCTTGGTACTCATCAACTAGTATATATTTAAATTTTTCCTGGTACTTAGCTAGAACTTCAGGATGATTATTTAATAATTCATTGGTTTTCATTAATAAATCATCAAAATCCATAGAATTTGATTTGACTAATCTTTCGTTATATTCTTTATATATATTTCCTGTTTCAGGCTTTCTAGATAAGTTATCTGATTCAACTAATTCATTATTTGTAAAATACCCATTAACAGTAATAAAATTATTTTTTAAAGTTGATATTCTATTTCTAATTGCTTTTGACCTATATACATCTTTATCTAATTGCATCTCTTTAATTATCGATGAAATAAGCCTTTCAGAGTCTTGAGTATCATATATTGTAAAATCAGATGTGAAACCAATTTTATGAGCTTCAAATCTTAATATTTTTGCAAATACAGAGTGAAAAGTCCCCATCCATATGCTCTTAGAATCACTCTCACCAATCATAGATGAGATCCTTAGTTTCATTTCTCGAGCTGCTTTATTTGTAAATGTTAATGCTAAAATTTCAAAAGGGTCTATACCATTATTAACAAGATGTACAATTTTATATGTTAAAACTCTTGTTTTACCTGATCCTGCACCTGCAATTACCATGGAAGGCCCATCTGTCTTTAATACAGCATTTAATTGAGCGTCATTAAGATCATTAAGATAAGATTTGTTATCTTCTAACATTGTTATAAATTTAAGTAATTAATAAATCTTTACTACTTATTAAACATTAATTAAATCAATACTTATGAAGAAAATACCCATAATTTTAATATCATTCATATTAAATTTTTCTCATTCTCAATCTATTGATAATCAAATAAGTGATATTGAAGAAAAACTTATTTCTTGGAGACATGATTTTCATAAGAATCCTGAGCTATCGAATAGAGAATTTAGAACCTCAGAAGTTATAGCTAAGCATCTTGAATCTTTAGGTATAGAAGTTACTAGAAACGTTGGTGTTAATGGTGTTGTTGGAATACTAAAAGGTAATAAAAAGGGTAAGGTCGTTGGTTTAAGAGCTGACATGGATGCCTTACCAATAACAGAAAACAATAACCTTCCATTCATGTCAATAAATAATGGGGTTATGCATGCATGTGGACATGACAGCCATATGGCTATTCTTATGGCAACAGCAGAGATTCTCTCTAAAAACAGAGATTTTGATGGTACAGTAAAGTTTATATTCCAGGGTGCCGAAGAGGGTCCTCCACCTGGAGAAGAAGGTGGAGCTAGAATGATGATTAAAGAAGGAGTATTAAAAAACCCTGATGTTGATGCTATTTTTGGTCTTCACATAAGCTCATTACTTCCAATGAACAAAGTTTATTACAAGCCTAAAGGTTTTTTTGCATCTTCATCTAGATTTACAATAAAAGTACTTGGAAGTCAAACACATGGGGGTACGCCTTGGCTTGGTATTGATCCAATAGTAATTACAGCCCAAATAATAAACTCTATTCAGACTATTATTTCTAGAGAATCTGAGTTAACTAAAGAACCAGCAGTTATATCATTTGGTAAAGTTGAAGGTGGGAATAGATTTAATATTATTCCAAGTGAAGTAAATTTAACTGGCACAATTAGATCTTTAGATTATGGAATGAGAGATTATATCAAAAAAAGAATAATTGAATTATCAGAAGGTATTGCTACTTCCTACGGAGGCAAAGCGATTGTTGAAATTGAAGATGGAGCTGATATTACATATAATGATCCATATATGATGGATAAGATGCTTCCATCTTTAAGAAGTTCAGCAGGTAATGAAAATGTAATATTAAGTAATGCTAAAACAATAGCTGAAGATTATGCATATTACTTAAATGAAATTCCTGGATTTTTATTTGAACTTGGAGGATATAATACTAATGAATTAAGGAAAGCACCTTCTCATCATACTCCTGATTTTTTCATTGATGACAGCGCTATGCTTTTAGGAGTTAAAGTAATGACAAATTTAGCATTAGACTTTTTGAAGAGTGAATAATGATTTTTTAAATCAATCTGTTGAATTCATTAAAGGAGTTGGTCCTACAAGATCAAAACTTTTAAAGGATGAATTAAATCTTAAAACAGTAAAGGACTTAATCGATTTCTATCCTTTTAGGTATATAGATCGAATGAGTTTTTTTAAGATAAGTGAACTCCCGCATAATAACTCAGAGGTTCAAATTGTTGGTAAAATTAAATCAATTAATAAGACTAAAGTCAGATACAGAGATAGGCTTAATTGTGAGTTTTATGACGAAACCGGTAAGATTGATTTAATTTGGTATAGAGGATTTAGCTGGATTGAAGAATCAATAAAAATTGACAAGGAGTATGTAATCTATGGTAAACTTAGCTGGTATGGAAAAAAAGTCTCTATTGCTCACCCAGAAATAAAGACAAAAGAAAGTTTTGATAGAAACATACCTAGAAGACTTCACGGTATATATTCATCAACTGAAAAATTGATATCTGAAGGAGTTACACAAAAATATTTTGTTAAGATCATTTTTAATCTTTTAAATTCTATCCAAAATCACATAAAAGAAAATCTATCAGCCTCAATACTAAAAGAATATAACCTTATTGATAGATATCAAGCCCTCATAAATATTCACTTACCTGAATCACAAGAATTATTGTCTCAGTCAATTAGAAGACTAAAATTTGAAGAGCTATTTTTTAATCAAATAGGTTTTCAGCTAACTAAAAACGATAGAATAATAAAGCTTAACGGTTTTAAATTTCAAAAAGTTGGCAATAATTTGAATGATTTTTATAGAAAATCATTGCCATTTGAATTAACTAATGATCAAAAAAAAGTTATTAAAGAAATTAGAAATGATTTTAGGGATGGAAAACAAATGAATAGATTACTCCAGGGTGATGTAGGCTCAGGTAAAACAATTGTCTCTTTAATGGTGATGTTAATAGCTATTGATAATGGCTATCAATCATCTATTCTAGCTCCAACAGAAATTCTTGCTAACCAACATTATAATTCAATTAAAGAGCTTATAAAGGATTTAGATATTGAAATTGAGCTATTAACTGGATCAACAAAACAAAAACAAAGAAATAGAATACATAGAGATTTAAAATCAGGAAAAATTAATATTCTGATAGGTACTCATGCTATATTGGAAGATATAGTTCAATTTAATAATCTTGGATTAAGTGTTATTGATGAACAACACAGATTTGGGGTTGCTCAAAGAGCAAAACTTTGGAAAAAAAATAATCCTGCACCACATATTCTAGTTATGACTGCTACTCCAATTCCTAGAACTCTAGCAATGAGTATCTACGGAGATCTTGATGTTTCAACAATCAAAGAGCTGCCTCCTGGAAGAATAGAGACTAAAACTGTTCATAAATATGATAAAAATAGACTAAGTGTTTTTAGTTTTCTAAAAAAAGAAATAAAAAAAGGAAGGCAAGTATATCTTGTATATCCTCTAATTAATGAATCTGAGAAATTAGATTACAAAGATCTTATGGATGGTTATAATAGTATTGTTAGAGAATTTCCTAGACCTGATTATCAAGTTAGTATTGTTCACGGAAAAATGAACTCAAAAGATAAGGATTACGAAATGAATAGATTCATAAAAAAAGAAACTCAGATTTTAGTTTCAACTACTGTTATAGAGGTTGGAGTTAATGTTCCAAATGCATCAGTAATGGTTATTGAGAGTGCAGAAAGATTTGGATTATCTCAGCTACATCAGCTTAGAGGAAGAGTTGGAAGAGGTAATAATGAGAGTTATTGTATTTTAATGACTAAAGACAAATTATCTGAGGATTCAAAGATTAGAATTGACACAATGGTTAAAGTTAGTGATGGATTTAAACTTGCAGAAGTTGATCTTAAACTTAGAGGTCCAGGAGATTTGCTAGGGACTAAACAAAGTGGAGTTCTAAAATTTAAGTTAGCAGATATAATTTATGATTTTGATATCTTAAATGAGGCAAAAAATTGTGCAGAAAAAATACTTAGTGAAGATCCAAAATTGATTAACAAAGAAAATTTACCCATTAGATATGAAATTTCTACTTCTTCAAATTCAAAAAATTTATGGAGATATATAAGCTGATTAAGTATATTTGTTTATCAAACTAACCTAGTGAAAATATCAATTAATTGGCTTAGAGACTATCTTGAAACTGATCATGCTCCAGAGGAGATATCTGAGATACTTACTAATTTAGGATTAGAAGTTGAAAAAATATCTGATTTCGAATCTATAAAAGGTGGATTAAAAGGGGTTGTAGCAGGTGAAGTATTAGAGTGTGGTAAACATCCAAATGCTGATAGGTTAAAAGTTACTTCAATAGATATTGGAGATAACAAAATCTGCGAGATTGTTTGTGGAGCACCAAATATAGAAAAAGGACAAATTGTTCCCGTTGCTACAGTTGGGTCAAAAATATACACAAATGAAGGTGTAGAAATAAAAATAAAAAAATCAAAAATAAGAGGTGTAGTTAGTAATGGAATGGTTTGTGCAGAAGATGAGATTGGGTTGGGTGACTCACATGAAGGTATAATGGTTTTAGATAAAAATGTTAAACCAGGCAAGCCAATAAGTGAATTGTTTAATATACAATCTGATAAAATTTTGGAAATCGGACTAACTCCAAACAGATGTGATGCAATGTCTCATTATGGTGTGGCAAGAGATCTTAAAGCATTTCTAGACTATAAGGCAATAAAGTCTAATTTAAGTTTACCATCAATTAATTCATTTAGTTCAGTCAATATTGATAAGGAGATAAATGTAAATGTTGAAGATACAGATAAATGTCCCTTTTATTCTGGTTTAGTAATTAAGAACATAAACGTTGATTCTTCATCTAAAGAAATTCAAAATAAACTTCAATCAATAGGTCTTAAGCCAATAAATAGTATTGTAGATATTACAAATTACGTAATGCATGAAATTGGTCAACCTCTTCATGCTTTTGATCTTGACAAAATTGAAAACATAACAGTTAAATCATTAAAATCAGGAACAAAATTCATAACTCTAGATGAAAGCGAAATAAAACTCAACAATGAGGATTTAATGATTTGCTCTAATAGTGAACCTCTTTGTTTAGCAGGAATTTATGGTGGTATTAATTCTGGTGTTAGTGAATCTACAAATAGCATTTTTCTTGAATCAGCAATTTTTAACTCAGTTTCAATAAGAAAATCATCTAAAAGACATCAGCTTTTTACTGATGCTTCATATAGATATGAAAGAGGGGTTGATCCAAATAAAGTTATTTATGCATTAAAAAGAGCTGCATTATTAATAAAAGAAATTAATCCAGATTGTCATATTTCAGAAATAACTCTTGAAGATAATTTGAAAAAAGAAATCAAAGATATTTATTTAAGATACGATAGGATTGAAAAAATTTCTGGACAACTTATTGATAAAGAAATAGTTATACAAATCTTGAGTTCTCTTGATTTTGAGATAAAAGGACATAGTGATGAGGGTATCAATTTGATTGCACCTAACTACAGACATGATGTCTTTAGAGAAATTGATGTGATTGAAGAAATATTAAGAGTTTTTGGATTTGACAATATTAATATCGATAATAAAATATCAATGAGCATTCCGAATAATTCTAATAATAAAAACTTTAAAATTGAATCAATTATTAGCAAACAATTAGTCGGGATTGGATTTAATGAAATAATTAATAATTCAATTTGCTCACCATCAACGAATGAAAAATTTAATGATAATTCAGTTGAATTATTAAATCCTCAAGGTATTGAACTTTCAAACTTACGTCAATCATTAATTCCTAATTCATTAGAGACCATCAATCATAACATTAATAGACAAAATAAAGATTTAAAGCTATTTGAAATTGGCAACGTATATTCAACTATTGATAATGAATTTAATGAAACAAGAAAGATTTCAATATCTGTTACTGGAAGGGTATTTAATGAAAATTGGATGACAAATTATCAAAAAAATAACTTCTTTTATCTAAAAGGAGTTGTCGAAAAATTATTTACCATTTTTAAAATAGACAATATTAAATACGAAGTTTGTGATGATAATCTTTACGATTATAAATTAAATATTTTTAAAGGAAAATTAAAAATCGGATCTATTGGAGAGATTAACTCGAATTACGCTAATGATTTTTCTTTAGATCAAAAGATTAATATCTGTATTTTAAATTTAGACTTATTAAGACTTTCATCACAAAAAGTTAAATATCAGGAAATATCAAAGTTTCCATCTACAAGGAGGGATCTCTCAATGATTCTTGATGAGGAGGTATCTTTTGAGGATATTAAGAATTTAGCTTACAAAGAGGAGAACAAAATCTTAAAAGAAATCAATTTGTTTGATGAGTATAAGGATAAGAAGATTGGAAAAGGAAAAAAATCCTTTGCGATAAGCTTTATTTTCAATGACTCTAAAAAAACACTTACAGACCAAGTTATTGACAAAATAATGATAAGATTATCTGAAAAAATTACATCAGATTTTGGAGCTACAATTAGGGATAAGTAATTAATTATAAAGCTTCTCTCTTGAAGCAAGCACCTTATCATCAACAATATACTCACTGAATGGCAAGTAACTATCAATTATCCCTTTGGGTGTGATTTCAATAATTCTATTTGAAACTGATTCTGCAAATGCTCTGTCATTTGAACTAAGAAGAACAGTACCTTTAAAATTTATAAGAGAATTATTAAATGCAGTTATTGACTCAAGATCGAGGTGATTAGTTGGTTCATCAATAAGTAACACATTAGGTTTACCCATCATTATTTTTGACAACATACATCTAACTTTTTCACCACCAGATAAAACACTACAAGACTTTAAAGCTTCATCTCCACCAAAGAGCATTCTTCCAAGAAAACTTCTTATAAATAACTCCTCCCTTTCTTCATCATTGTTGGCCCATTGTCTTAACCAGTCAACCAAAGAAATATTTTTATCAAAAAAAGAATGATTATCCATTGGTAAATAACCAAAAGAAGTTGTTACACCCCAATTAAAAGAACCTTCTGTTGGATTAAGAATTCCTGAAATACAGTCATAAAATAAATTAACAGATCTTGAATTTTTTGACAGAATTAAAACCTTTTCACCTTTATTTAGATTAAAGCTGATATCTTTAAAATAAGTCTCACCATCATTTTCGTATGATAATGATTTTAGTTCAAGAATTTGATCACCAGCATCTCTTTCTTGCTCAAATATTATTGCAGGATACCTTCTTGAAGAGGGTTTTATCTCCTCAATATTTAATTTTTCAATCATTTTCTTTCTTGCAGTCGCTTGTTTAGACTTTGCAACATTAGCAGAAAATCTAGAAATAAATTCTTGAAGTTCTTTTTTCTTTTCCTCTGCTTTTTTATTTTGTTGCTGCTTTTGTCTAGCTGCTAACTCACTTGATTGTTGCCAAAAAGTATAATTACCTGAGTAATGGTTAATCTTACTAAAGTCTATGTCTGATGTATGAGTACAAACTGCATCTAAAAAAAACCTATCATGGGATACTACAATCACTGTGTTTTCAAATTCATTTATAAAATTAACTAACCATTCAACAGTTGTATAATCTAAGTCGTTTGTTGGCTCATCCATAATTAATACATCAGGATTACCAAAAAGACACTGAGCTAAAAGAACTTTAACTTTCACTTTCTGATCAATATCGTTCATAGATATGTTATGTAATTCCTCTGAAATTCCAAGACTTGAAAGAAGAAAAGCAGCATCTGCATCTGCATTCCAGCCATTCATCTCTTCAAATGATGCTTGAAGCTCACCCACTCTATCAGCATCTTTATCAGAAAAATCTTCTTTTGCATAAATTGAGTCAATTTCAGTTTTTAAATCAAATAATTTTTGATTACCAAGAATTACAGTTTCAATTACTGTTTTATCATCATATCTGTTATGATTTTGCTCTAATACTGATAATCTTTTTCCAGGTTCAAGGAATATAGATCCCGTATTAGGTTCTAAATCTTTTGATAAAATTTTTAAAAAAGTAGATTTTCCAGCACCATTAGCACCAATAATACCATAACAATTTCCAGGAGAAAAAGTTATATTTACTTCATCGAAAAGTATTCTTTTTCCAAATTGCAACGATAAATTAGAAACTGATAACATAAATATGCGCAAAAATAATAAGTTGAAAATTTCTAAACTAATATTAGTTGGTATAATTTTTATCTTTTCTTCATGTAATAACAAAAACCAAAAAGATGATTTTTTTCTAGGAGGAGAAATAATAAATCCATCATCGAATTATGTTAATTTTTATTATAACAATATCAAAATAGACTCTATAGAACTAGACTCAGAAAATAAATTTTTTAAAAAGATTGGAAATATTAAGCCTGGTGTTTACAGAATTGAACACTTACCTGAAAATCAGTATATAATAATAGAAAATGGAGACAGTTTATGGATAAGAGTTAATGTTGAAGATTTTAAAGAGTCATTAACATTCTCTGGAAAAGGTTCCTCAAAAAATAACTTTTTAGTTGATATGTCTAATATGGATGATTATGAAAATGAGTACCTATCAAGATACTATGTAGAGGATAGTGATATTTTTAAAAGTAAAATAGACTCATTGATGAATGACAAACTTAGAATTTGGGATTTGTTTGATAAAAGTGTGGATCAAAAAAGATTATCTAACAGTATCACTAAATCAAGCATAAAGTATAATTACTTTAATAAGCTAGAAAGGTATGCACTTCTTAGAGGTACAAATTGGACAAAGAATAAAAGAGAATCATATTACAAGTACAGAGATGAAATTGACTTAAATGATTCAGATCTATCTCTTTTTGAACCTTATGTAACGTATTTAATGAATTATTTTAATGAAAAGACATTAGATAGTGGTAAGATATATTTTTATGAAAAAAATAATACAGATTTTAATGTTAAAAAATTACTGATTATAGACTCTCAAATAAGTGACCCATATCTAAAGAACAATCTAGCAAGAGCTACTGCCATAGAAGAAATTTTAAATTATAGAAACAATGAATTTCATGATGAGTTTATTGACTATTACAAATATGTAAATACATCTGAGAAATATCTAGATGAAATCACAAAGCTATATGTAGATATAAATAAAATGCAAAAAGGCAATCTCTTACCAAATATTGGAATAATTAATTTTGAGGGAAGCATAACCTCAAGTAAATCAGAGTTTAAGGGTCAAAAAACATTAGTTTACTTCTGGTCTCAAACTCAAATGAATCATTACAGGAGAACTATTCGAAGAGTTGAGGAACTTAAAACACTTTATCCAGATTACAGATTTGTTGGGATATGTATTCAGCCGTATACAGATATGGTTAGTCAAGCACAGAACATTCTAAATCTAGATTTAACAAACCAATATTCGTTTGAAAATTTTGAAAAGTCAAGTAAAAGTTGGGTTTTGACTTTCTTAAATAAGACAATAATTATTGATGAAAAATCAAATATTATTGATGGCTTTAGTAATCTTTTTACTAATGATATTGAAGAAATTTTAGATTTAAATTAGTTTCCTCTCTTATGATCATTTAGAAACTTCTCTAAACCTATATCAGTTAGAGGGTGTTTTAAAAGTCCCTTGATAGCAGATAGAGGACTTGTTATTACATCAGCACCAATTTTAGCACAATCAATTATATGCATTGTATGTCTTATTGAAGCTGCAAGGATCTCTGTTTCATATGCATAATTATCATAGATATCTCTAATATCACTAATTAAGTCTAGGCCATCAGTAGAAATATCATCAAGCCTTCCTATGAAGGGAGAGACATATGTGGCTCCTGCTTTTGCAGCTAATAAAGCTTGTCCTGATGAAAAAACAAGAGTGCAATTTGTTTTAAGTCCTTTATCACTAAAGTATCTAATAGCTTTTACACCTTCTTCAATCATAGGGACCTTAATAACTATTTGTTTATGAAGTGACGCAAGCTCTTCACCTTCTTTTACAATTCCATTATAATCAACAGATATTACTTCAGCAGATACATCTCCATCTACTATATCACAAATTTTTAGATAATGATCAATAATATTTTTTTGACCAGTAATACCTTCTTTTGCCATTAATGAAGGATTAGTTGTTACACCATCAAGTATTCCAAGAGACTGAGCTTCCTTAATTTGGTCTAGGTTTGCTGTATCAATAAAAAATTTCATAATTTTTAGCTATATAGTTTCATTATTATTTTTTGAAAAATCTTATCAGGCAATAGACTTTTCAATGTAATTTTCTTTTCAAGAAATCCGCCCACAAGGTAGTTAATTTTTGGTTTCTTTTCTTTAATAATTTTCAACACTAAGTTGGCAACTTCAATCGGGTCTCTTCCATGATTCATTTTTCCATTAACACTTTTAATAATTTTTTCATATTCATCAAAATAAGGTGAAGAACTGGGATTATCTGAATCCCTCCTATTATTTAAAATTTCAGTTTTATAGTCACCTGGCGCAATATTTACAACATTAACATTATACTTTTTTAGCTCAATGTTTAAACTTTCAGCTATAATTCTAAAAGAAGCTTTTGATGCACAATAAGCACTCCAAAATGGAAGACCAAGATATCCTGCAATTGAAGTAATATTAATTATTAAACCCATTTTTTTTGATCTCATGTGAGGTAAGACTGTTTGGATTAAATTAAGCTGACTAAAAAAATTTGTATCAAATACTCTTTTAACATCATCTATTTTCATTGTTTCAGTTGGTCCAGTTATATTAATTCCTGCATTGTTTACTAGAATATCAATTTTACCATGTTTCTTTATAATCTTGTCAACTTCAGACTTTGATGCATCATAGTTATTTATATCAAGTTTAATGGTTAAATAGTCAGAATTAATTTTTTCAGCATTTCTAGATGTCCCAATTACAGTGTATCCTTCAGAGTGAAGTTTTTCAGCTATTGTTCTTCCAAATCCAGAAGAAGTTCCAGTGATTAAAATGACCTTGCTCATTATTTATTAAATATATTAGTTATAAATTTAATACATGA
>Ga0255766_10004957_pt1 | contig 11188 bp, 20 predicted proteins | sample 071ome_23_FD_179966 | JGI IMG/M metagenome (GOLD analysis project Ga0255766, IMG submission 179966) | Coastal salt marsh microbial communities from the Groves Creek Marsh, Skidaway Island, Georgia - 071403BT metaG (version 2) | ecosystem: Environmental > Aquatic > Marine > Intertidal zone >... | reverse complement strand
TCGAACTGTTTGCTGGTTAGACTCTCAACAAACTCACGGAACTCTTTCTTTGTAGTGGTAGTAGAGTCATACACATCTTCACCATCAAAAATCTGATCAATATGTTCGGCAATGAAGTTAAAGATATGCTCTGGATCTAAATCCTTATTAAGAAATTGAGATTCAATAAATCTATCCATGCTGGGATAGTTCATAATGATTCCCAGGCTATCAGTAAGCATGATCTTTCTGTCATGGTCTTCCTGTTTCTTAACTTCAACATTATCAATGTTGATCGTTGCCTTTGCTTGAGTTTCATTGTCATCATTACATGTGACAGTCATCTCAATGACTTCACCCACAGCAGCAGCGCGAATCTTAAGGAACAAATACTCAAGATCAAATGATGGTAGTTCATCTACCTTCACCCTAGAAAGAACACATGCTCTCAACGTATTCTTTACTGCACTGACAACTTCCTTTTCGTTGTTACCTTCCAGTGCTAGAAGCAATACTTTCTCTTCTTTAACTAGGAATGGTCTATACTTTACAGTCTTGCCTGTAGATGGTAGAGATAGTTCGTACTGTGGTACACCAAGTTTAGGTAATGCCATGAAATGTTTAAATCAAATCGTATATTTATTTAGCGCGACTTTTTGACCAAATTTTTGGCGGGAAATTTTTTTCGGAAATCAGGTAATCAAAAAGTCAATTTTGTATCATCTAGTTGCATCTCCAAACACAACTGTGTGCTTCTGATAGTAGAAGTTAGCTGTAACCTTTGTGATCTGTGACGTACCATACGACAGAGGAACAGAGTCAATAGAATATGGAAATGCGTTCTGTAGGATATAAGATATACCTGCTCTGCCGTTAGGAGCCGCACCATTCTTTTCAGTCTTGGTGATTCTCATTACTGGACACAGATAATCTTCAGGGTATCTTAACCTCACCGCTCTGCTTATTGGCAATGGCTTTGCTGCCTTGATAGCACTCAATCCTGCTCCAGACACTGTTGGTTCATCACCAGCACCACCAGAAAAAATATATGAATGCCACGCAGTTACAAACTTCAATGGTGTCATATTAGCATCACACATCCATGTTAAAGATACGTCACTATAAAATTTTGCATACGCATAATTAATTTGACTCTCCCCCAAAACTCTACCACTCAACTGCCCAGTAGCTGTCTGAATATTGGGTAACTGTGCTTCATCACATAGAAGTTTGATCAAAATAGAACTATCTGACGGTCCTTTCGGGTTAGTAATATCCCCAATCTTATTGTTTGTCATAACTCTCTGCAAATCACCCGATATCTCAAAGTCTACGTCATATCCATTAGTCATGGACATGCCGCCAGCAGCGGAAATAGATTGTAAGAAAGTATCTAGTGACACGCTAAATAGTTATAGTTGGTCCAACTATATTTATAATGGCATATTCAGGTGTATATAAACCAACTCACCCACAGAAGTATAAGGGTAATCCAACTCGCATAATTTATCGTTCTCTGTGGGAACGAAAGTTTATGTACTTCTGTGATCATAATGATAGTATCATTGAGTGGGGCAGTGAGGAAGTAATCATTCCTTACAAGTGTCCTACTGATGGCAGGGTACACAGATACTATCCAGACTTTTATATTAAAGTAAAGGATAAGGCTGGACGTTACCAGAAGTACATCATCGAAGTGAAACCAAAGAAACAAACTCAACCACCTAATGAGAAACCAAAACGTAAGACTGCCGCTTGGAAAAAAGAAGTCTTTACATTCATGAAGAACCGCGCCAAATGGGACGCTGCTCAAGACTTCTGTGAGGATAGGCAGATGAAATTTTTAATCCTTACCGAAGATCACCTAGGAGTAGGCACCCATGGCAAAAAGAAAAGCTAAAGGGTTCGGCGGAACCCAAAACAAATACGAAACTATCTTCGAAAAAGTTAGCAAGGCATCAGAGGGAGAGAAGAAGTCTCTATCTTGGTACAAGATGCAGGTCAAGACCCTTGCTTCCACATACAAAACAGATCAAGACAAGTTAATTAAGAAGGAGAAGCGTGATAGATATGATGACACGCAGGACGAGAATCTCCTTCGCAAAACAGTAAGAGATGGTCACTTATATTTCTTTGAGTATCAAGCAAAGTCAAAGTGGTTACCATACTACGATAAGTTTCCTTTAGTCTATGTCCTTAAAGACATGGGCGATGAATTTTATGGTGTTAACCTACACTACCTCAAGCCCAAGGCAAGAGTAAAAGTCGTACAAAAATTAGAGCGTGGTCTCATTGATGTGCCTCGGGTAATCATACATAAATATATAAAGAACCATTGTAAGAGTCTATTTTTAGACTTGGCAATCAGTGAGTGGGAGACATCTATCTTCTTACCTGTTGAAGACTTCGTTATCACTAAAGGATCAGGGAAGATTCCATACGACAGAGAGTTAGTGTGGGAAGAAATCGAATCCAAAGATCAAGATCGTATCAAAGCACAACGAGTTATCAAAGGATATGGTAAACAATCAGACAAGGAGATGGTGAAGTAATGGCATATAGTGAAGCAGAACAACAAAGCCACAACCCCGCAGAAACAGAAGATGATGCATCGTTAAGTGAAGAGCAAAAAGCTGCTGCGAAAATAGATTATAATATTGGAGTTACGTCTTTCGGATCAACAACTGCGGAAGATAGCAATGCGTTTAGGTATCCAAAGGCGGTGGATATAACAGAAGATAGTGATTATGTTTCCTTTGAATTTTATAAATACGAACCACCATTTAACCAGGACAGACGAGGCAATCAACAACAAGAATATAACATGTCAGTGAGCGACGATGTTCTTGGACAAAAGCTTGAAAGTATTTTAATGTACATGCCTGAAGATATTCAGTCAGAATACGGTGCTAACTGGGGTGCTGTTGGATTTGGTTTGATTGCCAAAGAGATTATGGCTGGTGCTGTGGGAAACTTTGATCTAGGAAGTTTTCTACAGTCTGCTGGTGGTGCCGCCCAAAGAAAACTAATTGATTCTATTGTAGCGAATGCAAACAAAGCATTGGGTACTAGCGTCACCTCAAACCAAGCGTTAGGAGCAACAGCAGGCAAGGTTGTCAACCCAAACGTGGAGATGATGTACGAAGCTCCAGAGATGAGAACGTTCTCATTGAGTTTCAAGATGTTTGCATCTAGTCCACAAGAATCCACGGAAATTAGAAAAATCTGCAATACATTTAAGAAAAATATGCTTCCAGAATTTGGTGGTCAGTTCATTAAAATTCCAAACATCGTGAAGGTCACCTTCATGACTGGTGGTTCTGCCAACCAATGGGTGTCGCAGTTTAAACCATGTGCTATCAGCAACGTTAGTATAAACTACACACCAGACGGATCATGGGCTACATATGGTTTAACTGCTAACACTAAAAAAGAATCCCAAGTTGCAAAAGGTGCTCCAGTTGCTACCACTCTTACAATACAATTTAAAGAGTTGAAGATGTTGTTCCAAAATGATATTACAGTAGACGGAGCAAGTTACTGATGTATTTCAATCTAATTCCTAACATACAATACGACACAAAGCCCATTGATTATCCTTTCACTGGGTCAGACTTTGTAACTGCAAAGAACTTCTTCAGGAGATATCAAATCAATCCCGACATCTTTGGTTACTCTGTATACTACAAGAAATATTCTGTCGAAGATGGTGAGACGCCAGCGACCATTGCTGACGCAACTTACGATAGTCCATTCTATGACTGGGTTGTTGTTCTAACTAACAATCTCATCAACCCATTGTTTGAGTGGCCTAGATCTTCTAACGCCATTCAGAAATACTCTGAAAAGAAATACGCTAACGCATACGCCCCACTGTATTACGAAACTGATGAAGTAAAAACTAGTCAGTATTTACTGGGTGATGCTACAAACAGAAGAGTGTACAATGTTGCTTTAGAATCTGGTATTAAAGTAGATGAAGATTTTTACAATACACCATTCACATACTGGGATGGAACACAATCTATAACTGTTCCTGGTTCGTCAGTCTCCCATCCAGTGAGTGGTTACGAGCATGAGAATAGAGAAAATGATAGACGTAGAGAAATTTACTTACTGAAAACTAGATATCTACAGCAGTTTGTGCTTGAGTTTAAAAATTATAACAACTATAAGAAGTCGTCAGACTTCATCTCCAAGAGACTAAAAAAGACAGGAGTCTGACGACCCCTGTCTTCGTGTGATCATTCTTCAGCGAGTCGCTGGAAGTATGAGAGTGCATCATCGTCATCATCAGATGATGCGGAAGGAGTGGAAGACATTGCTGTGATGTCGGGATCGTTGAACCCTCCAGCAGTGTTGTAAGGAACGGGGTCCTGTTCCTCTTCCTCTTGTGCCTGTGCTACAGGGCGCGGGGTCGAAAGACCAAGCACAGCATTCAGACGGTTCTCAATAGCATCATACTCTTTGAACTCTCCAGCGGCAGTGAAAGCCTCCAGACTGTATGCTTGCTTCCAGATTGCCTCCATCTCGTCATCATCAGGAGACAGTGCAGCAGGTGCAGTGAACTCGGACGCATCGTAGTTCCAGTAACCAGCGACGGTACGAATCTTCAGCTTGAAGTTAGCACCTTCCCAGAAATCAAATACATTTACAGGAGTTTCGTCTTGGAATTCAGGTTGCATGGCAGCGATGATCTTGTCATGGATCTTCTTGCCGTACTTATAAAGGAAGACTTTTCCTTCATTTTCAGGGTGCTTGGGGTCACTCACAACGAGGATGTTGGAGTAGTATTCAAGCTTGCGCTTCTGCTTACGCGCAATTTCTTTGTCGCTCTCAACACCACTGTTCCACAGCTTGTTGTTGTGGGCACAGACAGGACACTGGTCGCCCTTGGTGGTGAGGCAGTTCTCGATCAACCAACCGCCAGGACCTTGGAAGGCGTGACGATACAGTTTTGCCCAGGGGAGGGTCTCACCCTCGGGTGCGGGAAGGAAACGGATGACTGCGTAACCGTTCCCCGAAGCGTCAAGTTCGGGCTTCCAGAGACGTTCGTCGGCACCACCTGAAGTAGTGCTGGACTTGGTGAGTTCCTTTTGGAGGAAGTCAAAGTTAGTCTGGGACTTGCGCTTAAGATCTGCAAAAGACATAGGATTGTTCGGATAGTTTGGATGTGGTTTGTGTGACCCCGCGATCACCAACGAATTATAACACAGGCAGAGGGTGGGGTCAAGACCCCTCTGCCTCTAGGTGACGCTTCATCATCTGGACCTTGCTGATCAACTCATCAAAGATCACGGAAGCATCTTCATTCTCGGTGGCACCATACATCATAGCAGCTTGCTTGATGCTGTCTGCCATCTCTTGTGCTTCTTCATCATCACTTAACTTAAGACGGAAGTAGAATACTTTCTGCTTCTCAATCATTTCTTCAAGAACATTGAAGTAACTCATTTGCTTTTCGGGAGACAGTGCAGGGAATGCCACCATTGATTTCATGCAATACTCTTGCATCTTTGCAAGTTCTTGTAGGTCTCCCTGGACCATCTCGGATCTGAAGAAGTCACTCATACCAACATTAATTTAGCTCTACTTGTTTTCTTGATGTAGTTAAGTTTCTGTGCGTCGTACTTTAACTTTTCTTTTAGAGGTTTGCTAATCAGTTTAGACACCGATTCAATTTCAATCTCATGTGTTTCACAGTAGTGAACAATCGCATCGATGTAATTCATTTTATTTTCGTATGCAATTTTCTCAACGTCCTGCGAAAATTTCGCAGTGGTCATAAATTTATCCTCCAGTTTTTCTAGCATGTTTCTCTTGATACTCCTTGATGTATGCTTGCAATGACAAAAGGTATTCCTTTTTAGGGGGCATAACTTTTACTTGAGTGTCACCATTTTCACAAGCAACAATTGTAACAAGTTTCTTCACAGACAATCCATATACTTCCTGCAGCATACATGCGTAGCCACATTCTTGCACATAATAGTCGTAAAGATATTGCTCCTTCTTTGGTGCTTCTGCTGTCTTAAAGTCAATGATGGCTAGTTCTCCCTCATACTCTGCAATGCAGTCCACTCGTCCTGCAATTTGTAAAACATCAGAGTATAGTGCCGCCTCTTGTAGGTATACCCTATTTATACGATCAAGAATTTCACGAGAAGAATGGAACATCGTCCAAGGCAGGGGCATGTCCTTGTACTTTTCCGTATCAAGTTCATTGTTAAAGTAATCTTCAACAAGTTTGTGGTAGCGTGTACCTCTACCAGCAGCACGGTTAGACTTTGCTTGTGCTTTCTCTTTACCTATCCGCGCTCTCCACCTGGCAAGCCCTGCTTGCTTGGCGGAGTTGTTGCTGATCACAGTGGTGATTGACGGATACTTACCACCAGTAGGTGTGACATAGTATCTTTTACCATCAATGGTTACTGTTTCCATTTCAACTGGTGTCAATTCACCAACATGATCAAATATTTTCATTAGAATCCTAGGTTCATCTTACTAATCAGGTAGGACTTAACAAGTCCAGAGCGAACGATGTCTTCGATACCATACTCAATCATCGAGAACTCTTTCATGTTCTCAAGGATCTTTTGGAAGTCAAGGATACCAGTGCGCTCTTGTGCTTTCTGTAGGTCAGACTGACGAGCATCACCACAGAACATGATCTTGGTGTCTTGACCACAGCGAGTCATGATTGAATCAAGCTCGTGGAAGTTCAGGTTCTGACACTCATCAATGATAACGATAGAGTTATCAAGTGTAGTACCACGGAGGAATGAGGTAGACCAGAACGATACGGTTTCCTGTGCCTTCAGATTTTCATAGAGCATCTCGAAGGATGCATCATCAGGCATCTCGAACATGTATTTTACCATGTTCTTGTAAGGAATCTGATAGAGAGATGCTTTGTCTTCATGTGTACCAGGAAGGAATCCAATCTCTCTTGTCGCTACAAGTGAACGAACGATGTATACTTTTTCGTATGGAGAGTCTTCATTAAGAACATCTCGGAGAGCAAGGTACAAAGCAACAAACGTTTTACCTGTACCTGCAGCACCATAAGCGAAAATGTTTTGACCCTTACCATACTCATCAAACATAACACGTTGGTTATCTGTAAGAGGTTCTACTGGAAGTAGATAAGATGAATTGATAGGCTTCTTTCTTTTCATCTGCTTCACGGACATACCGTTGATATCAGGTTGATTACGCTTTCTTGCTCTTGGCATAGTTTACCACTCGATAGTTGAACCAGGGACTTTGGATGCACGGGTCATGATGTCGTTCCATCCAGGATGAGTCTTACTCATTTTATGTTTCCACTCACCTACTTCTTGGGCGGAAGCACATCCTGCTTGCCAGTCTTTATCCCATTCGGGATTTTCTTCTCGCCACTTTGTGTATTCGATCATGGACATAGAGAGTTCTTTTTTCTCTCCAGTGGACTTATTTATTACTGGATAGGTCGGCATCTTCTTTCTCCTTTTTGTTGAATCCAAATGGTGCAAGTTTTTCTTCTAGTGCCACCTTCAAAGCAACACCACCAATCGCTTCCATAACTTTCAGAATGTCTTCTGGTCTAGCGTCTTGCCCAAGTTCAGTGGCAACGTAGCGATACTTTGGCCAGAAGTTTTCTCCCGCCTTTTCATAATCTTCAAGTGTAAGTAGTTTCATAACCATTCAAGTGCTTCAGATACTGTAGGGAATTGCTCGACAAAGATTTCTTTGCAAGCATTAGCGATGTCCATGTGTTCTTTCTGGGTTCCGTTTGCAGAACGCAGTTGGATATAATGAATCCAAGAACGACATGAGCCACTCATGTATAGTCTGGTTGGTACGGCGAGAGGGAGTACAAAACGAGCACACTCCTTTGCGATATTAGCATCGAGCATGTCTTTATATAGTTTCATTCCTTCATCAAAGTGCTTTTGCATTTTGATCTGGAACTCCTGTCGTGTGAAAGGATCGATGTCATCAATAGAGTTCTGTCGATTCTTTGTGTCTTGACGACGCAGATCAGGTAGAGGAATCTTGTCTGCCAACATAGAACTGTCAGCATACCGTTGGGAAAACTCTTGATATGTAAAGCTACGGTGCCTCAAAATTTGAGCCGCTAGTCCTCTAGTAGTCTCGATCTCAAGCGTCATGAATGCCTGCTCAAAGACAGACCAGTGTTGATGCTTGACACAATACTTAAGGAGTCCCGCTACCTTCGGGTTCTCCTGATTGTTCGGGTTGCTGACTCTCGCTACATACCCCATCGTCTTCTCCGCCTCTGGGGTCACTGAAATCAGTCTTACGTTCGACATAACCAAAACCTTTTCTTTTATTTGTTTGTTTGATGAGTGCTTCTTTCAGCAACTCGTCCGCATATGCACCGACAAGATTGTCAAGTCCTTTTCCATTGCGGACGGCACTCTTAATTGCTTTCTTTAGAATACGAGAACGTTTCATGTGTGTATTATAACATAATTTTGTCAGTCTGTATACCCATCGTCATCATCGGTACTATGATAATGAGCTGGGTCATCAAAGTTTTCACCTTTGTGTAGGTAAGATTCGGTGTCGGAATAGATCTCGGATTCAAGTGCATTTAACAGTGACTTTAAATTCTTGTAGATCAACTTTAGTCTATCTTTGTCCATGGTAACCTCCCTTTCATTATATATTAGCACAAAAAAAGGAGGGGATCAACCCCTCCTGTTGCTTGGTTCTACCTTAAGTAGTCCCTCGAAGTATTCGTGTAAGTGCATCCGATAGCAGGACCAGTATGTTACTCCTCTATATTTGAGTTGATAACAACTGGGTGGTCTGCTATCTTTATCCATGTCATCATGATGATAGACATAGTTTTCCATATCATTTTTGATAGGTGTGTCCGCGATAGCAGAATGTACCATGGACTTCATCAACATCACCTTCTTTGCACTCAAACTTGACACCACGATAGGTAGTCATAGCAATTTGTGCATCGTGAAGTGCAGCAGCTTTTTGAATCTGCTTCTTGATGAGAGTTAGTGTGTTCATCGTAGGTCTCCTAAAGAAATGAGGTGTTTAATCCCCGTTCCTTCAGTCGTTTGCGTCCCACTTACATTCAGGTGTTGCTTCCTTAATGGTCTCAACAACTTCGGTTTGAATGATTTTACTTATATTGTCGTTTGCTCGGACACGACCGATCATATCGGAAGCATCTTGGCAAGCGATATTAGCATATAGTAATAATTCAAACATGGGATGAACGCTCCGTTCCGCGACTTACTTGCGTTCGCTATTCGAGAATAGCGAATGAACGATTGGTATAGTCTACCATAGTATATAGGGAATGTCAATTGTATCGATTGATACAATTTAAATTCTCTTAACATGGGTGACTCTGGGGTCAGAGCACCCCAGTGATTCAATTATATAATCACACGCCAGACGTGGGCGAGCCGTTGTGCCACATGTGTAAACGTCCACTGCACAAGAACTATCCTCTGGCCAAGTATGAATACTAATGTGACTCTCCGACAACAGTGCTACTGCCGTAATCCCATGAGGTTCAAACTTGTGGGTGATTAGATTGAGCAGGGTCATCTTACCTTCGACGACTGCCCGCTCAAGCATTTCAGATAGAAATTTTTCGTTGTTTAATTTCTCTGCATCACACCCATAAAGGTTTAACAAAAAGTGGTCGCCCATTATTTTTTCTTTCCATCTTTAGATTGATAACCATACAATTTAGGATTGACTCTGCCCTCTGATTGAGTCATGTTTACAAAGTCGTGACGATACCTGTCCCAATACTCATCGAAGATGTCAACTCTCTTGGCGCAGGTAACGATATCAAACTTATGAATGTCACCTTCAATATATTCTACAAGGTAAGCCGTGTATGGCAGAGATCTATCCTGTGCCAATTCTGGATCACAATCTTTAAATAGAACTTTGATTCCTTTCGACATCAAGAACGACCTCCCCACTGAATAGTGGGGAATGCTTCTTCCACACACGCCCTGGTAATACGATACTTCTTATTCAATGCTTTGTCTTTAGCAAGAATAAGAATCTCTGCTTCCTCTTCCTGCAATCCTTCAAGCATCTGAATGAACAGGTTCTCACGCTGCGATTGCTTCAGAGAACTGCTACCTCCCTTGAAGAAGAGATATAGTTTGCGGTACTCTTTCTCCAGGAGCGTGTGCTCTGTGCCCGCAGGAGCGTCGTTAGCCTCGTAAGGAACCTTTCCCTCGGGCAACAGTGACACTACGCTCTCATCGAAGTTAATGATCAATACAGAGCGAAGTGCGTTAGTATTATTATCTTGTAGAATTTTGATCTTCTGTGCTTTGGTCTTTGCGTTACTCACTTTTTGGAGCACTTCACTAATTAACAGTTTCATTTTGTTTTGAATGGCGATGAACTACGAAAGAAGAAGTCTTGCATCAGCTCATTTAACTGATGCTCTTTAAAATACTCTAGTGGTACTTTCTTTCCAGAAATATTTAGGGAGTTATATTCATCGAGAATTTGTTGCTCGATCTCTTGAGGAACATAGTCGAAATCAATCAGACGTTGGTTCCTATGATAGTTCCTCATCTGCTCTGTGTCAAGACAGAACTGGTGGGGAGACTGATCAATCCACTTGGCAATCTTTTTTTGACTGATGGGCTTCTGTCGAATACCCTGAACAATACAGTCGTCGGACGACAGAAAGTTAGGAATACCATCAGACTTATCACCACGCATTACATGCTCTTTAATGTACTTGTGTGGATTGTCGTTTGTAACTGGTCTCTTGGTGATTGGATTGTATTGAGTGACACCAGGATACTTCTGTAGCTGAATAAAATCTTTATCCCCAGACAAGATTAAGATTCGATCCTTGGGTCCTTTGTTCTTACACAAGGTAGAGATGACATCATCTGCTTCTGCTCCATGTACCTCAACCACTTTGTATGGAAAGTATTCTTTGATCTCGTCTCGAATCTTATTCAGAACCTCAAAGATACTCCCCCAATCATGACCAGATTTTTGTCTATCTTTCTTGCGATTTTGTTTGTAGTAAGGAAACACATCCTTACGCCAGTAATGTCTGCTGTCATAAGCGAGAACAACTTCACCATATTCTTCGATGTATTGCTTCTCATAAGATCGAAGACTGGTGAGGACCATATGCCTCACCAGTTTCTCATCAAGTGTGTCCCGTTTAATTTGGGCCATCAAG
>Ga0255766_10004936_pt1 | contig 11216 bp, 8 predicted proteins | sample 071ome_23_FD_179966 | JGI IMG/M metagenome (GOLD analysis project Ga0255766, IMG submission 179966) | Coastal salt marsh microbial communities from the Groves Creek Marsh, Skidaway Island, Georgia - 071403BT metaG (version 2) | ecosystem: Environmental > Aquatic > Marine > Intertidal zone > Salt... | reverse complement strand
TGGAAGAATCGGAAGGTGACGAAGAAGATTCGACGCCGTCCCCGGAAGAATCGGAAGATACCATGGAAGGTGACGAAGAAGATTCGACGCCGTCCTCGGAAGAATCGGAGGGTACCATGGAAGGTGACGAAGAAGATTCGACGCCGTCCCCGGAAGAATCGGAAGGTGACGAAGAAGATTCGACGCCGTCCCCGGAAGAATCGGAGGGTTCACCAGAATCTGTCAAACAGGCGGAAGAAGAGTCGGCAAGCGCGGAAAAAGAAGCGCAAGAGGAGGTGGCGAAGGCTGCGGAGCACGTCGAACGAAAACTCAAGAAAATGGCTGAAAAAATCGATGATGCTCAGACTAAAATCGATGAATCGATGACAGACATTGAAAAGGCGCAAGATGAGATTGATGACGCTCTGGATCTTGATGACGTGGAAGAGGAATCCTCGGGCTCGTCGGATGAAGAAAAGCCCAAGCCAGGGGACGAGCAACCGCCGCCTGAAGAGGAATCGACGAAGACCTCGAACAAAGACGAATCCTCGGGCTCGTCGGATCAAGAACAGTCCCCTTCGGAAGAAGATGACACCTCATCATATGGCACGAAGGCCTAGGCAATGGATGGAAACCATTCAAAATGGTGGAATCACGATATTTTCCTCTTTCCTCACTCTCTGAGGCAGACATACTAACGTGGTCCGAAGCGGAGAAGTGCGAAAAGAGACATTTACTTTTTTAAAAATATACAAAATCACTCGCATTATTGGGAAAGCTCGAACCGACCGCAGAGAACGAGAATGTGGCGGTCATGTGGTTCTATTCGCATCGCGTGTACATTTGAAGAATAAAACTTTCTCTGCGGTGCATTCCCTTTAATAGGAGATGGAACTTTATGAAAAATTTAATATTCACAACGAAAAGACATCAAAATAAATGATATGAAACCAACTTTCTCTCTCTCTCTCTCTCTCTCTCTCTCAACACGCATGTCTATTCGTCGCGCAACGAATATCCGCAACAGAAACTGGTCGGTATCGACCACAAGTAGACGAAAAGTTCGCGCGCTGTCGCCTTCCTTTTTGTTGCTCTCTTTTTTTGCTTTCTTTCTATTTCTTGTTTTCTTCAAAAATACGCGAACGAGGAAAACAGACGAACGTGAAAATAATCGATTACTCAAGTGCGCCATCGTGACGACGACGACGAACGCGAGCGGTAAACAATTCGAACAATGGTTTCGATGGCACCATCAGATTTTAGGTTTCGAGATGTTTTACGTGTTTGTGGACGACAGAGGGACGCCTTCTTCTTTCCCTGCTCGTTCCCAGAGCCTTTTTCCAGAGAATGTAAAATTGTTTCGCGAATCTCACGGCGATCTGGAGAGTATTCGACCAAAATTAAGATGTAATAAGGAACAGTGGTTGGTACCATGGATGCGAAAGAGAGGGTGCAATGCCGAGTTATTCGTAAAACAGTCGCAAAACGTGGAGATGGCCATTTCAATGGCGAGGAAGGATAACATCGATTGGATTGCGCACATAGATACCGATGAGTTGTTATTTCCTAGTGGAGTTGCGAGTTTAGATATCCGCGAACTTTTGCGGGATCAACCCGGGTATGTAGACGCGATTGTTTTCCCTAATTACGAAGCAGTACCGGAAATGAGGGGCGGAGTGCAAGATCCGTTCGTCGACGCGACACTTTTCAAACGCAATTATGAGCAGGCAAGAGACAAAGACAAATGGAAGAAACTCGGCGGCGAGGTTGTTCGCAACAAATCTCTACCAAACTTTTTTCTTGCGTATGCAAATGGAAAGTCAATTGCTCGGATCGCTGGAAACAAGTTACGATCAAACGGCGCACATAGATTCAAGTTTCGGTCAGCGTCAAATTCTCCTCCTTCAAGTGAGCTAAACTTCAACGAAGTCACGCACGAAGAAGCAAAACTCCTCCACTATCCATACATGAATCTGAACGAATCCATCAAAAGACTGCGCAAGTGCTCACGCGACGCGACCTCATCTTTTCACGCGGAATTAGACTTCCTTCTCGAATTTGATCGACGGGCCTATGTCGCGTTGGTCTTAAACGACGAAGGAAGCGTGTCCTCGCCACAACAACAAAGTAGAAGAAGAAGAAGAAGAAGAGAGGACTGGTATAACCGGCGCGTCCTCTTCGAGGACGAAAATGAGGTCGCAAAGCTCGTGCGCGGTGACGTATTCCAGCGAATATACGCACCCAGTCTTCTCCTGAAAAATGGTTTTAATTAACGGGGTAACGGTAATTCAAAACCAAGTGACGTGACTTTTCGCGCGGGCACAAAAAAGATAAAAAGGCACGTGTGTTATTCTAAGATCTTCACTTTATCGCGCACGCACAAAATGCCAAACGACATGAATAAAAGATCCATCCTCGCGTCGTCGTCGTCGTCGTCGTCGTCGTCGTCGTTGCGTTCGATCTTCTTCTTGCTGCTTCTCGCGTGTAGCGCGTCGTTTCTCCTCGTCGAAGCGCGAACGAGTTTTGATTCCTTCCTGAAAATCAAAACCGACAACGACGATGACGCTGCAACTAAAGGTGCCTTTTCGACATCAAACATTAAACTGACCAAAGCGGGACACGTGAACGAATATCGAGTGCTTCCTGGGCACGACAAGAAGGAGAAAGTGTTGTCCGAAACGCCCGACGCGTACGTCTCGTCGAAAGAGCTACCGGAAAGCTTCACGTGGTCGAACGTCAGCGGACACAATTTTTTGAGCAAGAGCTTGAACCAACACATCCCTCAGTATTGCGGGTCGTGTTGGGCGCACGGTGCGATGTCGGCGCTCGCGGATAGGATTCAAATCGCCAGCGGAAAGAAACGAATGCAAGACGTAAACTTGGCGATTCAGTTCATACTGAACTGTGGAACGGAAGTTGCTGGATCGTGTCACGGAGGCTCGCATACGGGCGCGTATCAGTTTGTACACGACGTCGGGTTCGTGCCATATGATACGTGCTTAAGTTACGAGGCGTGCTCAAACGAGTCGATTGAAGGCTCGTGTGGGTACGTGACGGATAGGTACAAGTGCAATGCGATTAATACGTGCCGAACGTGCTCAACATTTTCTCAGTTGGGCGGATTTTGCGCACCGTTGGCGACGTTTCCAAACGCCACGGTGAAAGAATATGGGACGATTTCTGGAGAGGAGGCGATTATGAAAGAAATTTACGCTCGAGGTCCTGTTGCGGCTGGCATCGACGCTGATGGATTGCGTTCTTACACGAAAGGCATTTATACCGACACCCCTTCGTATGAAATCAATCATATCGTCAGCATCGTTGGGTGGGGCGTGGAGAAGAAAACAAACACGAAGTATTGGATCGTTCGAAACAGTTGGGGCCAGTATTGGGGCGAGATGGGATTTTTCCGCATCATTCGCGGGAAGAAAAGTTTAGGTATTGAGGACGAAGTCGCTTGGGCTACTCCAGGGAGATGGACCGGGATGAAACACGACGACTACGCAAACTTCCCGTGCTTTGAAGACGGCGCCAACTGTCAGGAAGAAGATTTCGCGCCGAATGTTAACGATATGGCCGCAGAATACGTCGACCCGAGCGTGAAAGGGATTCCGTTTGGAAAGTTACACTCCCAAGAAGTGAAAAACTAACTACGCGTACAAAATTTTGTAATATATACACACATGCTATCGAGTAATCGAATCTCAGGAAAGGTGTGACGGAGTAAAAATTACCAGAAAACACTTCATTCAAATCGCACCTCTACAGACATACACAACCAGAGGAAGCGAAAAAAAACATGATGACGCCTCGTCGATAATAAACGAAGACGATAAAGCCATGCCAATCGTCCCGAGAGTCAAATCGAAATCGTCGTTCTCGAGCAGTGCGTATCTCTTCTCCTTCTTTTCTCGATTGGTGTTCTTCGCTCCTCAAAGGAGAACCAAAGCCGTATGGAAATCTCTCGGACGAAACAACAGACTCCTACTTCTTCTGATTCTCCTCATCTTTGTCGTCCATCGCGAGTTCCTCGCAACCTGTGGCCCACATTCAAAATATGGATTCCTGGAAACGAACGCGTGTCATAAAAACGCCGCGGCGAAAGAGGATTGGAAAACGTCCAAATTTGGTTTCGATTTTCTACTCAATCGCCCACAGCGAGGAGGGAAAAAATGTTTCGTTTCAAAAGAGGACGTAAAGACGAGTGGATTTTGCCTATGCAATGGTTTTAAGGTGGCTGGTTTGAGAAATTGCGGAGACGGCGTGGAGATTGATTGTCAGCGCTCGTGCAGAGAGGAGATTATGGGAATGGGCAGCGCGAGCAAGAGGGACGGGCGCTGCAAAGAGCTTAGCGCAAAAAATATTGCGAAAGAGTGTCCTTTGAAAAGAGTGTTCGAGGCCCGACCGGATGGATATGAAAACGCGATGAAGAATACGAAACGGATGCACGCGATGTTTAAGAAAGTAATATTGAAGACAATGCCGAATGGTTTTTCGTTTACGCTGCCAAGCGATAGGAGACGAGCAAATTTGAAAAGGGATTTCGTGTTGGCCGGGGAACGGTTGTCGAAAGCGCAGGTGGAAGAGATTCGCACGAAGACGACGGCGTACGTGAAGAGCGTGGAGGAGGAATTGAATAGTATGCGAACCGATATCGATGAATATTTTGAGAATCAACGAGGTATAGTCATCGTTGGTGGGTCTAAGTATAGCATCAAGACGTCGTATTGGATAGCCGTGCACGCCGTGCGGCGCGCTAAGTCGCGCTTACCTATAGAGTTGTGGTTTCCGGCGAACGAGTTACCTTCGTGCGAGGATGTCGAAAACTTGAGAGATTTAGGCGTTATCGTTCGTTCGTTCAGCGAGCTCGGAGATGCGTTAAATTTTGCGAGTAAAGGAAAACGCAAACCGAGTCGATTCGCGTATAAACTTTTAGCGCTAACGTTTTCCTCGTTCAAAGAAGCTTTGAGCGTTGACGCGGATAATTTGGTACTGAAAGATCCAGAGACGAAATTATTCGAAAACGAGGAGTTTAAAGCAACCGGGGTAGTGTTGTGGCGAGACTTTTGGAGAGATTCAAGCGCGCCGGATGCGCGATTGGCCCTCTTTGGAGACGAAAACGCGCCTTCTTGGCCAAAGTTTACGCACGAGAGTGGCCAGATGCTCGTAGATAAGAGTAAGCATTGGAACGCTTTATTTTTAGCGTTATATTTTAATGCGTTCGACCATATATTTTACCCTTTATTTAGCGGATTCATGGGTATCGGTGATAAAGAGTTGTTCGCGGTAGCTTTGCGCTACATCAAAGACGATTTCACCATCGTGCCGCACGACCCAGACCACGTGGGCATTCGGGACGGTTCGAGCGGGAACATCTTCGGAAATACGATGTTACATCGCGACTTAAACGGTGACCCGTTGTTTTTACACGCAAATAAAGGGAAAATGACCAATCACGTTCCGGATTTCGCCGATTACTCTTCGACCAAGTACATCCGAAGGTGGGAAGAGAGCGCCTTTCTCGGCTCCAAAGTTGTTCGAGTGATTAACGAAGCCACGGGAGAGCACGATTTCGAGAAGTGGATATTTGATTTAGTTTCCAAGAACAAGTGTAAATTTGGCGACACGAGCGATGCGTACTACGACGTTTTGAGCGAAGAAAGCGGGCGCGGTGTTTTATTAGATGGGATGTACCTGAACGATTACCTGGAAAATCCAGGCGTTTGGTTCTCACACGGTAACTTGCATTCGTAGATTAGTAGAGAAAGAGATAGGAGATAAATTAGAATATGTAGAAGAGCAGATGTTAGAAAAAAAAATAATATTCTTATTCCACCTCCTCGTGCGCCGGTTCCTCCTCCGTCGCGGTGTCGTCTGCCTCTTCGTGCGTGCCTTCGTGATCGCTATCCAAATCGTCTTCGCCGTGTTCTTCGCCGCCGTGCGGTTTCGACGAGACGCTTTTTTTACTACCGTTGTGTCCGCCGCGTTTGCGGTTCTTACTGCTATGCTTACCTCTCGAGGATCGCCCGCTCGGTTGTTCCGTCGGCTCTTCCTCGCTTATCGCGTCGTCTTCCTCTTCCTCCTCGCCGCTGCTACCACCTCCACTACCACTCTTGTGCCCGTCCACGTCCGCTTCGCTCAGCGCCTCTTTCATCACCTCCAACTGCGTCGTCTTGTGTTCCAACTCCAAGTGCTTTTCCTCAAGCAAATTGCTCGCGTGCGTCAACATGTCGTGCTTCTCTCTCAACGCCCCCGACGCCTCCTCGTGCTTCTCTTTCCAACTCTCGATTTCCTCGTGCACGCTGCTCAAAGCGTCCTTGTGCTCCGCCAAAACTTGCCTGCAGTGTTCTCTCTCCAGCACTAAATCGTTCGATATCCCCCGCCATCGGTTCACGATCGACTGTCGATGGTTGAACACGTCCGCGTGGAACAGGAGAAACGAGAGGAAGAAACCAAACGTGAACGCGATTAAAGTTTTTCCATTGCTGTTGCTCGGTCCTCTTTTCTTCGGGTTGTGTTGATGGTGCTGCTCCGCGGTGCGGTGCAACAAGCGTTCGTGCGAGGACGAGGAGGACATCCTTTCCTTCCTGTGTTTGTGTGGGGAAATATGAGCAGGGAGAGACAGCGAAAGCGAGCCTTTTCTCGCGGGAAAGAAGAAAACCAGCATCTTTCTCTCGAAAGGCCCGGTGAAACACAAAAGTCGTCCCGTCGTTTTTTAACTTTTTCGTGGCTGTGAAAGCGAGTTTGGAATTCAATTTCACACACGCACAAAAAAAACAAACGAACCAACAGTTGGAGTGACAACGTGGATTCTCTGCTTCGTCACACAAAAAAAGCACGTGCGCGCGTACACACACCCCCCAACACGTGTTGTCGCGACATTCGTACTTAATAAATCCATCGATTAAGACACTCCATTCGATACACGTAACCCGAGTTTAAGAAGAATAAAAACAAATGAGTTTTGCGGCGCAAACTTTGGCGCGCGCTTCGGCGAATTTCGCGCAGTTGCCTGCCCAAAAGAAGACGACGACGACTCGTCGATCTTCGGTTATCAGAGCGGTGAAAAGAGAAGACGTGAGTCGCCGATTTTAGTTTTTAGCCTTTAAATGAGGAATTCGCGTTCGCATGAATATCGTCCGCGATTCGCGCGCGGCAGAGGTGGATTGTTACGGTCGCGTCGAGGCGTTTCCGCGCGCTTTCGTGAATTGATTACGCCTTCGTGATGACGTCCACTCTGGATAGATGTGTCGTCATCCGTACTCGCGTTCGAATTTCCTCTCTCTCTTTTATTCTCCGTCCGGAGCTATTTTTTCGCATCGCTAACCGTGCTCTTAATCTCTCAATCTCTCTCTTTCCACGCGCAGTCTTCTGAAGAAGTCTCCAACTCCCGCAGAGACGTGCTCAAGAACGCGCTCGGCGTCTCCGCCGCGTTTGCAGCCTTGGGTGCCAATGGCCAAGCCAAGGCTGCCGATGACCAAGGCGTCGCGTCTTCGAGAATGTCCTACTCTCGATTTTTGGAATACTTGGACATGGGCCGAGTGAAGAAAGTTGATTTGTACGCCAACGGTACGATCGCGATCGTGGAAGCGGTTTCGCCGGAATTGGGCAACAGAGTGCAAAGAGTCAGAGTGCAATTGCCGGGCACCTCTGGCGAGCTTTTGCAAAAATTCAGAGAAAAGAACGTCGATTTTGCGGCGCACAGTGAGTCCGAAGATACTGGTGGTGTCTTTTTGAACTTGTTGGGCAACTTGGCGTTTCCGTTGTTGCTCGTTGGCGGTTTGTTTTTGCTCACCAGACGATCTGGTGGCGCTGGCGGCGGGCCGGGCATGCCGGGAGGCATGGGCGGCAACAACCCGATGGCGTTTGGTAAATCCAAAGCCAAGTTTCAAATGGAACCAAACACGGGCGTCACGTTCGATGATGTTGCCGGTGTCGACGAAGCCAAGCAAGATTTCATGGAAGTTGTTGAGTTCTTGAAGAAGCCGGAACGTTTCACCGCCGTCGGCGCGAAGATCCCGAAGGGTGTTTTGCTTGTCGGCCCACCGGGTACCGGTAAGACTTTGCTCGCGAAAGCCATTGCCGGCGAAGCCGGCGTTCCGTTCTTCTCGATCTCCGGTTCCGAGTTTGTTGAAATGTTTGTCGGTGTTGGTGCTTCCAGAGTTAGAGATTTGTTCAAGAAGGCGAAGGAGAACGCGCCGTGCATCATCTTCGTTGATGAAATCGATGCCGTCGGTCGATCTAGAGGTACCGGCGTTGGTGGCGGTAACGATGAAAGAGAGCAAACGTTGAACCAGTTGTTGACTGAAATGGATGGTTTCGAAGGTAACACTGGCGTCATTGTCGTTGCGGCGACGAACAGAGCGGACATTCTTGACCCGGCTTTGTTGCGCCCGGGACGCTTTGACAGACAAGTCTCTGTCGACAACCCCGACTTGAAGGGCAGAATTGAAATCTTGAAAGTGCACGCGAAGAACAAGAGATTTGAAGGTGAAGTTGACATCGAAACCATTGCCAAGAGAACCCCGGGCTTCTCTGGTGCGGATTTGTCCAACTTGTTGAACGAAGCCGCCATCTTGACTGGCCGAAGAAACAAGGACTCCATCACTTTGCTCGAAATCGACGACTCCGTCGACAGAATCGTCGCTGGTATGGAAGGTACCCGCTTGACTGACGGTAAGGCGAAGACTTTGGTCGCGTACCACGAAGTTGGCCACGCCATCTGTGGTACTTTGCAGGCTGGTCACGATCCGGTTCAAAAGGTCACCATCGTCCCGAGAGGCCAAGCCAAGGGTTTGACCTGGTTTATCCCGGGCGAAGACCCGAGTTTGATCTCCAAGCAACAAATCTTTGCGAGAGTTGTCGGTGCGTTGGGTGGCAGAGCCGCGGAAGAGATTGTCTTTGGCGAAGCTGAAGTCACCACCGGCGCCGGCGGTGACTTGCAACAAGTCTCCTCCATGGCCAAGCAAATGGTCACCGCGTTTGGCATGTCCGACGTCGGACCGTGGGCGGTCCAAGACCAACAATCTGGCGATATGATCATGAGAATGATGGCGAAGAACTCGATGTCTGAAAAGTTACAAAACGACATCGACGTTGCGGTGAAGAGAATCGCGGACGAGGCGTACGTCATGGCGCTCAAGCACATCTCCGAGAACAGAGAAGCGATGGATGAAATCGTCGAGGAGCTCTTGGAGGTAGAAACTATGGACGGTGCTCGATTCCGCGAAATCTTGTCCAAGTACGCCACCATTCCGGAAGAAAACATCCCAAAGAAGATTGAAATGTGGGCGAACCCGAGACTCCAAAACGCCATCGACGGCAGCGAGTTCAAGAACTAATTTTTTGCGCGCGAAATAAAATAAGAGAGAAAACGAAAGAATAGAAGAACCACCAAAAACGAATCGAATCTATCATATCAAAAGCTGTTGTTAATAATAATAAACGTAAGTGTTTAGTAGTTTCCTAAAATATCGCACGTAAGTATAGTACACAAATTGTTTCTAAACGACTATATTCAACTGGCGCAGCGTTCGGTTGTTCCTCTCTCGCGCGCGTTCTATATTCCTCACACCTTCTCTCGAAAAAAACTCTACTCCCTCTTGTTCATCTCGCAACTTTCGCTAAACGAGCCAGCCTTTGCAAGTGAAAGTTGATCGTATTCTTCGCCTTTGGCGCCTTGGCGTGCGTGCTCGTGCACTTATCCAGCAACGCCGACTCTCTCAAACACTTGCTCATGTCGAAGTTGTGTTTTTTCAACGCCGTCATCAGCGCCGTCGTTTCCTCCATGCACGGAATCACTTTCCCTCGTCTGGTTTTCTTCGTGTTGATCCACAGGCGAGGCTCTACGTTTTTACCCATTTTTACGCGCCTGTTTTGCTCTGCCGCTATCTATGTACCTCTTTCTCTCTTTTCTCTAATTCTAAAACCCCCCCGCGACTCTCTCAAAAAAGGACTCTCGCTCTCTCTGTCTTTCTTTTGAAGCGTTTGTCGCGCGACGGTACCCCGCGTCCTCGCGTTCTTTCAGCGAGAGAAAGGAAAGAGGAGCCGTGCGTGTGTGCTCGTGCGAACTTTTTCTAACGTTTTTCCACCAGACTGCCAGACGGCGTAAGAGAGAGAGTCGTAAAATCCGAAAAAGAGAACAAGAGATAAAAAAAAAAGTTGCTGTCAAAAGTCGCTTTACGTACCTCTCAAAAACCGCACGAGGGGAAGAAGAAGAAGAAGAAGAAGAAGAAGAAGAAGAAGAAAAAGAAGTCAAAAAGCGAGAGATCTACGAAGAAGAGAATGACGCGGTATTACTGCGAATACTGCGACGCGTACCTCACGCACGACTCCGCGACCGTTCGAAGACAACACATTTCGGGATTTAAACACAAAGCGAACGTGAGAAATTACTACTTACAGTTTACCAACTTTCAACAAAACGCGCAAAACCTGCCACCGCCGATGGCGATGCCGGGGATGATGGGTGGTGGACAACAAATGCCGGGGATGATGATGCCGCCACCGATGATGATGGGGCAACAGCAACAACCGCCGCAACAACCGCCGCAGATGATGATGCCGCCGCCGAAGTATTGAGAGTAAGTAGAATATATTTTTTGTTCTGGAATATAATTTTTGTTCTGGCATGACGAGGATGAAACGCTTCGCTCACGTGGAAAAGAAGAATTCACGCGCGGGAGGCGTGCGGCTTTGGACGTTGCTGTCTTATGTCGTCGTATTCATCGTCGTCGTACTCTCAAACGAGGCTCGAGCAGTTCCTGTGACGACGGCAACGACGCCTAGGAAGAAGAAAGCAACGTCATCCGTGAATAGAAACACAAAAAGCGATGGCGAAAGACACTCGACCTTTTCGTCGGTCGCGTTAGAAAGTCTGCGCCGAGAAAGTATCGGCCCATCCGGCGCGTACTACGCGTTCGACGGCGTGGACGATTACATCATCGCCAGAAATGTGCGCGGTTTACCTTCTCAAACGATATCTGCGTGCGCTTGGGTATTTTTGAATACGCATAAAAGTTTTAATCGAATCGTCAGTCACGAGTGGATTAACTGGGGTTGGAATTTGTATACGGATGCGCAAGGCGTTGCGAGGTTTGGTATCGGCAAGGATAATAAAGATTTCAGCGCCGGAAAGGTTATATTTTTAAACAGATGGCATTTCGTCTGCGGAACGTACGACGGGAGAGCGATTACGGTGTTTGTAGACGGAGCGGCAGGGCCACAGGTACCGTTAG
>Ga0255766_10004925_pt1 | contig 11220 bp, 13 predicted proteins | sample 071ome_23_FD_179966 | JGI IMG/M metagenome (GOLD analysis project Ga0255766, IMG submission 179966) | Coastal salt marsh microbial communities from the Groves Creek Marsh, Skidaway Island, Georgia - 071403BT metaG (version 2) | ecosystem: Environmental > Aquatic > Marine > Intertidal zone >... | reverse complement strand
TGCTAGAACAATTGCTGGTCAATCATTTGATGGTACTGCTAATATTACAATTGCTTCAACTGATTTATCAAATACATCAAACATAACTTTGAATGACGCAACACAAACTTTAACTAATAAAACTTTAGATGATGCTACTGTTACTACTGGTTTAAGTTTTGGAAACGTTATTAAAGCAAATTTTGGTGCTTCAGACCAATTACAAATTTTTACAAATAATACTCAAAGTTATGTTAAAACAGATACAAACACACTAAATTTATCAACTAATAATAAAGTTAGAATACAAAACTCAGGTGGTTTTGCTGCTTTTCAAGCTGATATTGATGGTTCTACAGACCTTTACTATAATTTAAATAAAAAGTTTGAGACCACAAATACAGGTGTAGCAATTACTGGTGATATAATATTTGAAGGTGCCACAGCAGACGACTACGAAACAACATTAACTGTTACCGATCCAACAGCAGACAGAACCATAACATTACCAGATGCAACTACTACATTGGTTGGTAGAGATACAACTGACACATTAACAAACAAAACTTTAACAAGTCCAACAATTAGTGGCCCTACAATTACAGGAGACGCTACATTTGATACAAATACTTTACATGTTGATAGTACTAATAATAGAATAGGTATTGGAACAACTTCTCCAGCAGTTGGATTAGATTTCCAAATGATAAATTCTGATGAAGGTTTTAGAGTTAGAAGACATAATGCTTCAGGTCAATATATTGAAATAAGTGAAACTGATGGTAGCAGACATGAAATTAAAGGTGTTGGTACAAAAGAATTTAGAATGGTTAATGATACAACTGACAGTGGTCAAGGTTGGCATTTCTTTAGAAACGGATCAGAAAGATTTAGAATATTAGGTGATGGATTAATTACGTTACCTAGTGGTGCAGCTACACTTGTGGGTGATACTACTACACAAACATTAACGAATAAGACAATTGACGCTTCTAGTAATACAATATCAAATATTGGAAATAGTCAATTAATATCGGGTATTGATGCTGCTAAGATTTCATCTGGATCAGTAAGTAATACTGAATTTGATTATTTAGATGGTGTTACATCAAGTATTCAAACACAATTAGATGATAAAGCATCGAAAGGATTTGCTATTGCCATGGCAATTGCATTATAAATATATAAATATATAAATATAAAAGAAAGAAAATATGGCACAAAATTTTAGAAGATACGTTGCAAGAAATGTTGGAACAACAGCATCGACAATTTTCACAGCTGATAGTTACGATACGGTTATTGGTGTGGGAGTAGCAAATACAACAGGATCACAAGTTTTTGTTGATGTATATATTAATGATGTTGATTCTTCTAATGACGTATATTTAATTAAAAATGCGCCAATACAGGCAGGATCTACTTTACAACTAATAGACGGTGGGGCAAAATATGTAGTAAAAAGTGGTGACGATTTAAAAGTCGTTTCTGATACTGCAAGCTCAGTTGACTGTTGGGTTAGTGTAGTAGATGACATTTCAACATAGGATAAAAAATGGCTTATATAGGAAATATAGAACAAAAATCTTTGGCAGATTTAAAATCTGACAGATTGCATTTTTTGACTGATGATGAAAAATTATCTGGTTTAAAAGATACTTTAGATTTAGCAGGTGGAGAAACTAAACCTCAAACAACACCTGTTGACGCTTTTGGCGTAACATTAACGGTAAATACAACAGATAATATGAATTATGGTCACTTACTAACAATTAATTTAGGAAGTGTTGCATAAAAATTAACGTAAAAAAAAGGAAGTAAAACAACTAATTATTATAAATAATATTAGTTTGTTAAAAAAGGGAGAAGTAAAACAATGCCAACAATTTTACAATTAAGAAGAGGTACTACTGCTGAAAATTCTGCCTATACAGGTTCAGTTGGTGAATTAACGGTAGATACAACTTTAAACAAAGTTATCTTACACGATGGTTCTACTGCAGGTGGTACTACTGTTGGTAACTTACAAGGAAATATTCAAATAGGTATAACAGGAGATAATGAAATTGATACGTCTTCAGGAAATCTTACAATAGATTCAGCAGGCGGTACAGTTACTATTGATGACAACTTAACAGTATCAGGTAATTTAACAGTACAAGGTACTACAACAACTGTAAACTCAACTACAATTGATGTACAAAATTCTTTAAGATTTGAAGGCGCTACAAGTGATGCCTTTGAAACAAATTTAACTGTTACTGACCCTACAGCGGACAGAACAATAACTTTACCTAACGCAACAGGTTATGTGCCTGTATTTACTTCACAACCAACAGCTGCAATTACAGACGGTTCAGCAGGACAGTTCTTAAAAACTGACGGAAGTGGTGCATTATCTTTCGCTACAGTTTCAACATACACAAATTCAGATGTAGATACACATATAAACACAAGTACAGCATCATCTGGTGAAGTACTAAGTTGGAATGGTAGTGACTATGACTGGGTGGCAGTCAGTAGTGATCTCGTTGATGACACAACACCGCAGCTGGGTGGCAATTTGGATCTCAATGGAAATCAGATCACAACATCTGCTGGTGCTTACATACGAGGTGATGATGGCTCAGGTCACGGTTTAATTTTTTATTCAAACACTGACTTTAAATTTGAAGCGGGTGGAAGTGATTTCACATTTTCCAATGGTAATGTGGTTGGTGTTAATAACCTTGCGGCAAGCACACTGAACGGGCACACCGTTCCTGGAGGTTCGGCTGGCACATTGGCATTAACATCAGATATTTCTGGTGGCGGTACTTCTTGGCAAGCGGTTAAAACATCAGCGTTTACAGCCGTTGCTGGAGAAGGATATTTTGTAAATACTACAAGTGCTGCTATTACAGTAACACTTCCAGCGTCACCATCTTTAGGTGATGAGGTAACTATCGTAGATTACGCTGGTACAGCAGATACAAACAATATTACAGTAGCTAGAAATAGTGAAAACATACAAGGTTCTGCTGCTGACTTAACAGTTTCAGTTGAAAGAGCAGCATTTACACTTGTTTACACTGATGGAACACAAGGTTGGTTATTAAAAGACAAATAAAAATTAAGGAGAAAATAAAATGGCAAAAACATATCAATACTGTGTAGCAGAAAACTGGGGAAAGGGTTTCATCGAGCCCTCTGAATCTTCTAAAATCAAGTTTGTCGGCTATCCTGGTAATGTTTGGCAAGTTCCAGCACATAACAAATATGCAAATCTTTGGATTGCTAAAGTTGCAGGTGTTGTTAAAACTAAGGATGAAGCACAAGCAATTGTTGATGTTGAAGTTACTGCTGCTCAATCTGCGTGGGACGCTTTATCTGAAGAAGAAAAAGCACAAAGTCAAAGACCTGCCGATATAACATTAGCAGAATAAATAGGAGTACAATAATGTCTACATATAAAGAAATAAAAGGAACAACAATCCAATCCTTTACATCTGATCCAGCCAACGCTATTGCAGGTCAAATTTGGTACAACACTACCTCAAATGCATTAAAAATTTCAGATGGTCCTCAATCAAAAGCCTGGGCTACAGGCGGAAATATGAATAGTGGAAAAAGACGATTAGGAGACGCAGGTACACAAACAGCCGCTTTAGCTTTTGGTTCACAAGGTAATATTGCCCAAACAGAATCTTATGACGGTACTTCTTGGACTGAAGTTAATGATTTAAATACTGGAAAAGGATATTTAGCAGGAACTGGGACACAAACAGCTGCTTTGGCTATTGGTGGCAAAATTCCATCTTTAACAGCACAAACGGAATCTTGGAATGGAACAAGTTGGACAGAAGTAAATGATTTAAATACGGCAAGAGCCTCTTTAGCAGGAGCTGGAGTTCAAACAGCTGCTTTGGCTTTTGGTGGATTTTCAGGATCTCTACCTTACGATTCTTTAACAGAGTCTTGGGATGGTACGAGTTGGACAGAAGTAAATGATTTAAATACAAATAGACTTGGTATGGCAGCTGCTGGAACAAGTAATACTGCTGTTTTAACTTTTGGAGGAACTTTACCTGGAGCAACAGGTAAAACAGAATCTTGGAATGGTACCAGTTGGACTGAAGTTAATGACTTGAATACGGCAAGAAGATATTTAGGAGGAGCTGGAACTCAAACAGCTGCTTTAGGTTTTGGTGGATATACGCCATTTTTAGCCAAAACCGAAGAATGGAATGGATCATCTTGGACAGAAATAAATGATCTGGGAACTGCAAGATATGGTCTGGGAGGCGCTGGATCTACTAATACAGCTGCTTTAGCTTTTGGTGGATTGAATAGTTCATATAGCACTAGCAATGCAACAGAAGAATTTACAGAATCAGGTGGAACCAGAACAATATCAGCAAGTTAACAACAATTATTGCTAACGTTTCTTACACCTTGCAATAATTTTTAAATAGGATAAAAATTATGGCCACATATAAAGAAATAAAAGGAACAAAGATTCAAAGTTTTTCATCGGATCCCGCTAATCCTATTGCAGGTCAAATTTGGTATAATTCTACCTCAAATGCATTAAAAATTTCAGATGGTCCTGAAATAAGTGCCTGGGCTACAGGCGGAAATGTTAACACAAGTCATAGTAGCGTTGCTAATGCTTCAGCAGGAACTCAAACCGCAGCATTAGTTTTTGGTGGATTTCCTCCATTAAAATCTGAAACAGAGTCATATAATGGATCTAGTTGGACTGAAATCAATGATTTAAACTCTGGAAGATATGCACTTTCAGGAACAGGAACTCAAACTGCAGCTTTAGCATTTACTGGATATCCATCACCATTAGGAGGTTTAACAGAATTATGGAACGGAACAAGTTGGACTGAAGTAAATGATTTAAATACTGTAAGAATATTTGGAGGTAGAGCAGGAACTCAAACAGCAGCTGTAGCTATGGGTGGAACTCCACCACCTTTTTCAGGTGGTATAGCAATAACAGAATCTTGGAATGGTACAAGTTGGACTGAAGTAAATGATTTAAACACTGGAAGAGCAGAATTTACTAGTGCAGGTGCATATAATTCAAGTATTGTAACAGGTGCAGGTGGTTGGACTACTCAAACAGGACAAACAGAATCATGGAATGGAACATCTTGGAGTGAGGTAGCAGATTTAAATGTATCTAGATTAAGTGCTGCTGGTTCTGGAACAAGTAATACCAATATGCTTATATCTCATGGAAATTCTCCCCCGACTACATCAGAACGGGTATTAACAGAATCATGGAATGGAACAACTTGGACAGTGCTTGCGACCGCTAATGCAGGTGTTACTGGAACATCAGGAGCAGGATCAAATACAGCTGCTTTAGCTATATCAGGTAATGGAAATCAACTAGGGTCAGAAGAATTTAATAATTCTGGTGGAACCAGAACAATAACAGCAAGTTAAACTATGGCCACATATAAAGAAATAAAAGGAACAACAATCCAATCCTTTACATCTGATCCATCAAATGCAATTAGTGGTCAAATTTGGTATAACACTACCTCAAATGCATTAAAAATTTCAGATGGTCCTGAAATAAGTGCCTGGGCTACGGGTGGAAATTTGAATAATGGAAAAAGACGATTAGGAACCGCAGGTACACAAACAGCTGCTTTAGGTTTTGGTTCACAAGGTTTTATTGCCTCAACAGAATCTTATAACGGTACTTCTTGGACTGAAGTCAATAATTTAAATACTGGAAGACAATCTTTAACAGGAGCTGGTGCAGACAACACATCTGCTTTAGCTTTTGGTGGAGATGTTCCAGGTACACCAGAATTTTTTGCAGGAACAGAGTCTTGGGATGGTACGAGTTGGACGGAAGTTAATGATTTAAATACAGGTAGGGTATCTTTAGGAGGATCTGGAGTTCAAACTTCAGCTTTGGCTTTTGGTGGATTTGCAGTATCTCTACCTTACTTAGCTGTAACAGAATCTTGGAATGGAACTAGTTGGACAGAAGTTAATGATTTAAATACATCTAGACTTGGTATGGGTGCTGCTGGAACAGATAATACCTCTGCTTTAGCTTTTGGTGGAACTTTACCAGGAGCAACAGGTAATACTGAAACTTGGAATGGTAGTAGTTGGACTGAAGTTAATAATTTAAATACTGCAAGAAGATATTTAGGAGGAGCAGGAACAAACACAGCTGCTTTAGGTTTTGGTGGATATACACCATTTATAGCTAAAACAGAATCTTGGAATGGAACTAGTTGGACTGAAATTAATGATTTAGGAACAGCAAGATATGGTTTAGGAGGAGCGGGTATTCAAACAGCTGCTTTAGCTTTTGGTGGATTGAATAGTTCATATGCCACTTCCACTGCAACAGAAGAATTTTCAGAAACAGGTGGAACCAGAACAATAACAGCAAGTTAAACTAAGAATAAAAACTATGCCTACATACAAAGAAATAAAAGGAACAAATGTTCAAAGTTTTTCTTCAGATCCAGACAATCCTATTGACGGTCAAATTTGGTATAACACTGGTTCAAGTGTATTAAAAGTTAAAAAACCATCACTCGCTTCTTGGGCAACTGGTGGGAATATGACCTATAGCCAATTTGCAATAGCAGGAGCTGGAACACAAACAGCAACCATAGCATTTGGTGGAAGTGGTTCTAATGTACCACCAGCAACTTATGATGGAACAAGTTGGACAGATGCACCTCTCTTAAATAGTGAAAGACAAGGTTTAGCAGGAGCTGGAACACAAACAGCAGCTTTAGCTTTTGGTGGAGAAATCACTCCTAGCACAGGAACAGCTGTAACCGAAACTTGGAATGGAACAAGTTGGACGGAAGTCAATGATTTAAACAGAAGCAGAAGAAATTTAGCAGGAGCAGGAACGCAAACAGCTGCCTTAGGTTTTGGTGGATCATTTGAGTATTTTACCGAATCTTGGAATGGTACCAGTTGGACAGAAGTAAATAATTTAAATACTGCAAGAGAACGGTTAGGAGGAGTTGGAACTCAAACAGCTGCTTTAGCTTTTGGTGGAGTACCACCATCACCAGCAACGGGTGTAACAGAATCTTGGAATGGTACAAGTTGGACAGAAGTTAATGATTTAAATACTGCAAGACGTTTTATAGCAGGAGCAGGTACACAAACAGCTGCCTTAGGTTTTGGTGGACAACCACCAACAACGGGTAAAACAGAGTCTTGGGATGGTACGAGTTGGACAGAAGTTAATGATTTAAATAATGCAAGGTATTGGATGGGAGGAACTGGCGTCAGCACTTTAGCTTTGGGTTTTGCTGGATACACTCCTGGAATACTTACAGAAGAATGGACTGCTAGTCCTGGAGTTGAAACAATAACAGCAAGTTAAACTAAATAGAACTAAATAAAGTATTATATATACCTTATAATAAATAAAGTGAAGGATTGAAAATGACTAAAGAAAACTTAAAAGCCCTAATTGAAAAAGAAGGTGAAAACCTTAATAGTCTTTTAGAAGTACAAGATTTAAAAGACTTTAAAGCGATGACTTCCGAGTTAAGAGATACTTGGACTAAAAAACAAATGTTTCGTACAGAAACAGAAGCAAGATTTTCTGTACTACAAGACAATAGATACCCTACCAAAGCAGCCAAATACTGGCAGTGTGTAAGAGAACAATCTAGTTATCTGGATAATCTTATGACACTATCATTTGAGTATAGAAGAAATCAGGCCAAAATCAAATGGTTAGAAAAGAAAATTACTGAAGAAACAGATGATTATAAACTAACCAAATATGAAATTGATTTAGACGAAAAACGTTATGTAAAAGCATCTATGGAAAAACAAGCGTACCATAGAATGAGAGAAATTAAAATGTGGTCTAAATTGAAAAAAGAATTTAACGATGGTTCTTTTGATGACAAAGATGTCAACCAACACCAGTTAGAGTCTTACGGTAGACAGTATGCTGAAAAAGCAAAACAACTAACTGAACATTCATCTGATACAGATAAATTCAACGTATTAGGACAACTACAGTCATTACAAAGAATTAAAAAATCTGGTGAGTTATTAAGTTCTTACGAAAAAAAAGAACAATTGTCTAAACCTGAAGAGTCAAATTCTTAAATAGTTGTTTTTAGTCTTTAGTTTTCTTATAAATATGTAAGAGAACTAAAGGTATTTTATGGCAACACCATCAAGCAGAGAACAATTAAAACAATACGCTTTAAGAGCACTCGGAAAACCAGTCATTGAAATTAACGTAGATGACGACCAACTAGAAGATAGAATAGATGAAGCATTACAATACTATGCTCAATATCACTATGATGGTATTCGTAGAACCTATCTAAAATATCAATACACCGAAGCTGATAAAGCTAGAATTACAGGTAACTCGTCTGAGTCTGCTACTAAAAATTCTGTTACAACTACTTGGAGTGAAGGTAACAATTATATTATTGTACCTGAAAGTGTTTTTTCAGTTATCAACATTTTCCCTTTTTCAGATAAAGGTAATTTAAACTTATTTGACGTAAGATATCAATTACGATTAAATGATCTTTACGATTTTTCTTCAACATCAATTATTAATTATGATATAGTGTTAAGACACTTAGATTTTTTAGATCACATATTAGTAGGGGAAAAACCATTTAGATTTGTACAAAATGATAATCGTTTGTACATAGATATGGACTGGACAAATGATTTACAAGTAGGTGAATATCTAGTCATTGAAGCATATCGTAAATTAGATCCTGAAACGTTTACAGATATTTACAATGATATGATTTTAAAAAGATATGTAACGGCTTTGTTTAAGAAAAATTGGGGTGCCAATCTTAGTAAGTTTAATGGAGTTGCAATGTTAGGTGGAGTTACTTTAAACGGTCAACAAATTTATTCAGAAGCAATACAAGAGATTGAAAAAATAGAAAACGAAATTAGAAACTCGTTTGAAATGTCACAACCACTTATGATAGGATAATGATATGGCAGTTAATCATTATTTCCAAGGTGGTAACGGTATCGGAAATACCAGTGAAAAAAGATTATACGAAGATTTAATTATAGAAGGCCTAAAAATATACGGCAAAGACGTTTATTACTTACCACGAACATTAGTTAATAGAGATTTAATACTTGGTGAAGACTCGCTAAGTAAATTTGATGATTCATATTTAATTGAAATGTATATGGAAACCACCGAAGGATTTGCTGGTGACCAAGAAATTATTAATAAGTTTGGTTTAGAAATTAGAGAAGATACAACCTTTATGGTTGCTAAGAGAAGATGGCAAGATGCTGTTGATAGTCAACATACTTTAATTGTTGATGGTCGACCTAACGAAGGTGATATTATCTATATGCCATTGATGAATAGTTTTTTTGAAATACAGTTTGTTGAAGACCAAGAGCCATTCTTTCAGTTAGGTAACTTACCAGTTTACAAATTAAGAGTAACACGTTGGGAATACAGTTCAGAAAAAATTCAAGGCACTATACCTCAAATTGGTGAAGCGGAAGATAACTATTCACTAGATCAATTAGCACATCAAGTTACATTAGAAGCGGAAACAGGTTCTATTGTATTAGAAAACGATAGTGCTAGTGGTGAAGTTAATTATATGTTATTAGAAACGTACAATATACAAACACAGGCAAATACCTATGCCGACAATTTGGATTTAGATACGGAAGCAGGTTTTGATACCGCAAGTGCTGCTGATGATATACTTGACTTTAGCGAATCAAATCCATTTGGAGATGCAGGACCACTATAATGTTTGGTAATTATTTTTACAACGAGAGTATGAGAAGAATGACAATTGCCTTTGGACAATTGTTTAATAATATTCAAATCAAAAGAAAAGACTCTAACGATACAGTTATACAATCTATTAAAGTTCCTTTGGCTTATGCTCCAAAAGAAAAGTTTTTAGTACGATTAGATCAACAACCCTCTTTAGATGAAAGAGAATTTGCAATTACTTTACCTCGTATGTCTTTTGAAATTACTTCAATTGCTTATGACCCAAGCAGAAAATTAAATCGTATTCAAAAATTTAAAAGAGTAAAGACAACTGCTGATGGTAAGATATTAGATTATAACTATATGCCAGTACCTTATAACATATCATATAGTTTAAACATATTTACAGCAACAGCAGAAAGTGGCCTACAAATTGTAGAACAGATATTACCTTTCTTTCAACCAGATTATACTGTTACTGTTAATGCCATACCTAGTTTAAATATAAAAAGAGATGTGCCAATTGTTTTAAATAGTGTTACTTATGAAGATAGTTATAATGGTAGTTTTACACAACGTAGAGCTGTTATATACACACTTACATTTACTGCTAAAACTTATCTATTTGGACCAGCACAAACTCAAAAGGTTATCAAAGAGGTACAATCAGATATACATACTAATCCAACAACAGCTGGTACAGGAAGTGAAAGTAGAGAAGTAAGAATAGTAATAACACCTAATCCTACTTCAGCTGATGCTGATGATGATTTTGGATTTACAACAACAATAACAGATTTTACAGATAGTAAAAACTTTAATCCAACAACAGGTGAAGATGAATAATTATGAGTAAATTAGAAGAAAAAGTAAATGAAATTTTAGGTATAGAAAAAACAGAACCTAAACAAACTAAAGAGTTTAAGCCTTTAGTACCACGTAGAGAAGATAAAGAATCTCCAGATGTTGATAATGATTACAAATATAGTAGAGAAAACTATTATAATTTAATTGAAAGAGGACAAGAAGCTATAGATGGTATACTTGATGTTGCTAGAGAAGGCCAACACCCAAGAGCTTATGAGGTTGCTGGTGCTTTAATTAAAAATGTTGCTGATACTGTAGATAAACTACAAGACTTACAAAAGAAACTTAAAGACTTAAAAGAATTACCTAAAACAGCAAGTGCTAATATAAAAAACGCATTGTTTATAGGATCAACCGCTGAATTACAGAAAATGTTAAAAAATGAAAATATTAAAAGCAAAACGATCACACCCGAAAAAGACGATACTGAAGATAAGTGATTTAGTTTATAATAAACATTACGAAAAATATAAAACTAAATTAGATCAAGGTGTTGATGTGATAACTGATATAATGGAAAATCCTATCGAGGTTATAAAACATAAAATAATATCAACTCCTAGATTTGGTGCTTTAGGTGTAAGATATAAAGAAAAAGAATTTAGTGTGTATAAAGGAAGTCAAAG
>Ga0255766_10004913_pt1 | contig 11239 bp, 14 predicted proteins | sample 071ome_23_FD_179966 | JGI IMG/M metagenome (GOLD analysis project Ga0255766, IMG submission 179966) | Coastal salt marsh microbial communities from the Groves Creek Marsh, Skidaway Island, Georgia - 071403BT metaG (version 2) | ecosystem: Environmental > Aquatic > Marine > Intertidal zone >... | reverse complement strand
TCCCAACTATATATTCTTTCAAGGAAGAAGACGTTTTAAATGCAATACCTATTTCTTTAATGAAGTTACCATTAGGGTCTGATAGCAACTTGTATTTAGTACTATTATTTTCTATAGTAGACTGTAAGTTTTTATAGTCATCCGGACTTATGGCTATTATTTGATATCCAAGATTTAATATATTTTCTTCAATTTCTACCAATCCAGACAATTGGACATTGCAATAAGGACACCATCCTCCTCTGTAAAAAACCAATACGGTTGGCTTTTCTTCTAAAAGGGTTCTTAGTTGAATAGACGTTCCATCTGCATTCTGAAAGTTAGCATTGGGAAGTGTTTCCCCAATTAATATTGGTGAAATATCCTCAGCTAATAGTGGAATAGATGACTGATTAGAACAACCTATAAAAAGCAATGATAGTAATAGCAGTTTATTCATAGCTTTACATATTTCATACCTACAATTTAGAAAAATTTAAGTTAGTTTTTTAAAAAAATAAACCTCTGATTACTGTTTACTAAAATAGCTTTTTGCTTCACCAGAGGTTTACTTAAATTTATAATTGAATAGGTGAAACTTTAAAGTTTAAAGTTTGATTCACCATATCAAGAACTCCACTTACCATCATAAGGTTTCCATCGGTCAATGAATCAAGTGAGTATAGAATAAAAACATTTCCTTGTTTTTTCCAAACACCCTGAAGTGTAGCTTGCTGAACACCTTCACCTTGTTGAGCCCATGCAAAACCAGTAAATTCTCCCTGTCCAGGAGTATCTAAAATACTAGTGAATGTATATGATAAATAAACTTTACCATAATCACCTGCATCACCTGAAGAAGAAATTTTAAAATTTTCTGCATCTTCAGTAAATACTGCATCTATATTAGTCTCTACTATAAACTCACCATCACCAAATTTGATGTCTTGTGAATAAGTAAAAAAAGTTGATGATAATAAAATTGTTAAAATAAATTTTTTCATAGTTAATTGATTTAAGATTATTTTTAAATATATAAAATCTTACAAATTTAAAGTGCTGTGTCAGTAGTTTTTAAGTAAAGTGGTAAGCAACTTAAATAAAAAAATTCATGTAGAAATACTTTGAATCCCCTCCAAGTCTATTTGTAACTAATTGTTAATAAATACCATAAAAGCAAAAAGATATATGTATTGGAAAATAAGTTTCTATATCAATTTCCTATAATTACTTATAAATAAACTATCTATCGTTAATAGGTATTCCTTCTGCCCCACTCCTTGATGACCAATGAGAATGCATTTTTTTCCATTCTTTGTCAACTTTAGTCCAAAAAAATGAGACTCTAGCGGCATAATTTATTTTAACATTTTTAAAGATATAGTCTCCATCTACATTAAATGTTACTACTGCACTACTTTTATTAGGAGAGACCTGAACAAAATGATCATAAGTACTAAAATTAATCCATTGATAATTTACAGGAGTTGTAAAATACTCCTCATCATATAACCTCAGAGAACTTCCGTTTGAAGAAAAGGTTGAGGAGTAAAAATTGTTATCAAGAAATTTTTGTGCCTCTTTATAATCTCTTCCAGTAGAAGCAACTTTAGTCCATTGAATACTTTTTTTGATTAACTCTTCATTCAGTTGTTCTTCTTGTGCGCTAATAAAAACAGGAAACAAAAGAATTATTAGTATTTTATTCATACCTGTTTTTGATATTATCAAATTATTCCATTAAGCCTAACTGAGAAAGCATATCTAGGTTATCAAAGAAGTTCTGCTCTTGTTTAATCTTTCCATCTTCCATTAATATTAATGTAGTTCCATAAAGATTTAATGATTTTCCTGTAGGAGGAATTCCGAAGAAATCTCCATCATGTGTGCCTTTAAAGTTCCAGTGTTTTACTAATTTATCTCCTTGTCCGAAAATATCAACAAAAGTAAACTCAGCATCAGAGAATCCAAGTAAAAAATTAGCGTAATAATTCTTTGTTCCTTCTATTCCCACAATATTATCATCAGGAATCAGAACTGTAACATCCTCTGTAAAATATTGATCGTTTATAATTTCCATATTTCTTTCATTAAAGAATTCAGACCAAACTTCTTGATAGGTTGTTGAATTTTCAGACACTTTAAGGTCTTCCTGTGGAGTCTGGCAACCTAAAGCAACTAGAATAAATATTGTAAAAATTAATAAATGTTTAAATTGATTTTTCATAATAATATAAAGATATTTTATTAATTAAATTTGGTTAATTACCTGCTGACATAGAAGGAACAAACATTACAATCTCTGATGTTTTAGACCAACTCATAATTGATTCATTTAATACTTGAATATCCTTCTCAAAAGATCTGTAGCCATATTTTTGATTATACACTTGTTCAAAGGTTCTTTCCTGTTCAGCCCACTGAGCTCTTTCATTAGGGTCGTTAAACATTCTAACTCTCATATAAGTATTAGGATTTCCTCCAGATTCAACTTTAAAAAGTGAAGTTTTTGCTGAGGACCCTGCGTCTTTAATAATTGAATAGATTTTACCAATTATTTCTCTATGGTCTGCATAACCTTCTGATGATACTGTATAAGTATCTACAACCATATACTTTGAAGGTTCAATAACACCATCATTAGGGTTAGGCCAATTATTACTTAGTGAAGATAATCTTCTCCAAATTGTTGGCCCATCATTTGATTGTGTAAGAGGTAAAACATTTTCTTCCCAATATTCTCTTTCTTCTGAATTATTAGAGTTATAACCTACGAAGTTTTCAATTGATGCATATAAATTAATTCTTAAAAATTGACCAGTATCAGGTCCATTGAGAACTTGATAAGTTACAATTGCATTTTCTGGTGAATTATTGAACATTTTAGTCTTCTTACCAGCTGCATTCATAAAATCTGAGGTCTTTCCCTCTTTTGGGGTCCACTTGTTCATTATATAGCGTTCTCCATCAGAGAGTGTCATATTAGTAGCATCAAACTGAGCGTTAAGATTTGATGTAATAATAGAAATTAAAGCTAATTTTAATATATTTTTCATAAGTAATTGTTTTTGTAGTCTACAATTTATAAAATAATTTATTATAAAAATGTTAATTAATTATTATCATTATTCACTTTATAGAATGACATTAGATAAAAAACCTAATCATTTACAAAGGCATATTTCACAAGAGTTTCTATTGATGTGTAATCTAATGTTTTTTCATGGGTTGCTTCAAGAATAACTTTAGGAGCCTTGCCAGCTTTTTGAGCTTCAACCCATCTGGAAACACAAAGACACCATTTATCACCAGCTTTCAAACCGGGAAAGTCATATAGAGGTATTGGAGTTATAAGATTATTTCCTCTGGATGCAGAAAAATTTAAAAATTCATCTGTCATTATTGCACATACAGTGTGTGTACCAGTATCTTCTGAAATAGTTCGACAATTACCATCTCTGAAATATCCAGTCATTGGAGATGTACAACAAATTTGTAATTCTTCACCAAAAACATTTTTTTCCATGGACCTTATTTTTTACCCTTGATTTTGACAGAATTAGGTGTTACAACACCTGCAGAGATAACTAGCTTGAATGCGTCCTCAACACTGATATCAAGCTCAAAAGCATCTTTTTTGGGTATTAGTACAAAAAATCCAGAAGTTGGATTTGGAGTAGTTGGAACAAATAGATTAATTAATTCTTCACCAATAATAGACTTAGCTTCACCTTGATAATCACCAGATTGAAAGGCTATTACCCATATTCCTTTATTAGGATATTGAATTAAATATGCCCTTTTAAAACTCTCTGATGAAGTATTTAATACTGTGTCAGATACCTTTTTTAGTATCTTGTATATGTTTCGAAATCCTGGAATACTATTAAGTAGTTTTTCCCATAAAGCAACTAACCTTCTGCCAAGTATGTTAGTAACCAATATTCCTGTTATAAGAATAATTATAAATAATAATATAATTCCAGATCCAGGAATAGTTGTATCCAAGTTAAAAATAACCTCTGGAAGATATTCTGGTGGGACAAGACCATTAATAAACTCTAAAAAGAATTTAATAACAACAATAGTTAAAATTAAAGGTATCCAAAAAAGAAGTCCTGAAATAAGATAATTCCTTAATCGTGTTAACATTTTTAACATACTCTTTATGTATTAATTATTGTAAAAATTTTGTTTTTGCAATTTACTACTCTCAAATGTTTTAAACTATATAATATATAAAAGGATTAGAAAAAAATGAAAGGTACTACCAGCAATCACAAATAGATGCCATATTGTATGTGCATATTTTTTTTTCATAGAATAGAAAATAGTACCTAATGTATAACTTAGACCACTTAGTATTAATAAAATAATTGCATTTAATTCTAATATTTCAAGTAAACTTCTAATATCAAATATTATAAGCCATCCCATTATAAGATATAGAGATAAAGAGATTTTTTCAAATTTACCTATGTAAAGTAATTTAAAAATTGTACCTAAAATTGCAATAATACTAACCCCTATTAGTATGTATATTCCTGATTGATCAACCAGTGTTATTAAACAAACTGGTGCATATGAACCAGCAATTAAATAGTAAATACTTATATGATCAAATATTCTTAATTTTTCCTTTAACACAGGCTCTGAAATAAAATGGTATAAGGTTGATGATAGATAAACACTTATAAGTCCAAATCCAAAGAAAACAATACTTATGAAACTTAATATTGATAAATTATTATTACTATAAATTAAATAAGTAAAGCCAATAATTGATGCTATAAGACCAATAAAATGGGTAATAGTATTCCAAAATTCTTCTTCTCTTAGTAGTTGCATATTTATCAATTAGTTAATAATAGATTCTCCATCAAGGTTTGTTGTAAGAATTTCTGACATATAATCAAAAAATGGTCTGATAGAAATAAAGTAATTAACTAGATTTTTCTGAAAGTTTTCATCTAGGATTTCTTCATCTTTTAATTTCTTAATAAATATGAATTGTTTCTTTTTTATCAAATCTATGTGTCGATGATCTGCATTAAAGCCTTTTGGTGATGTCTTAACCTCTTGTCCTTTAATCTCTCCCCAAACATCTTTTATTTTATTATGATTTATTACACTTTTAAACTCTTGACCATCTACTTCTATTTCTTTTCTAATTCTAAAAAGATCATCTTTATTTGGATTCCAAAAGCCAACTGCTATAAAACTTTCATCTGCAGATATTTCAAGGTAATAACCCCCTCTAAGCTCAGGTTTAGCTCTGTGAAATGCCATACCAATATTTTTCTTATAAGGTGTTTTATCTTTTGAAAACCTTAAATCTCTGTAAATTCTAAATATTTTTAACTTTTCAATATCATCTGATTTTTTTAGAGATTCATTGACTTCATTTGCAAATTCTTTAACTCCACTTTGAATGGAATTAAATCTCTGTTTATTTTCATTAAACCAATCTCTATTATTGTTTAGCTTTAGCTCTCTTAAAAAATTAATTGTGTCTTTTGGAATTAACTTCATTGATATAATTTAAAAAACCCCCAATCACTTGAGGGTTATTTAATATTTGTTTTATGTAATTAAATTAGTTATAGTCATTTATCTTAACTCTTGTCCATGATTGTATAAAATCAGAGACTTGATCTGTAACGTCAAAAAATTCTGCAAAAGCTTGAGCTTCTTGTTCATTTTTTGGCCCAAAAGTAAAGGCAGAATTTAAATCAGGATAGGTACCATAAATAAGTATATTTTCTCCATCACTAATCCCATGAGTTACCTGTGCTAAACCAACAAATCCAGGAGAATCAAAGGTTTCCATAAGCTTAGTAAATGCATTTGCAAAAACAGGAACATTCTTACTGCTCACTTTAAAGCCCCAAACCTGACCAATACCATAAAATTCTTCAGGTTTATATACAAGTAATGCATTACCTGCAGAAGCTCTAAAACCATCTACATATGGACTAACTACTTCAACATAGTTTTCCCAGTCCTCACCTGTAAGTGAAGCTCTTAAATTAGCTAAGGATTGAGATGAAGGACTTACAAAACTCAAAATATGAGTTTCTTCATAACCTTTCCCTTTTAAGGGGATTGCAGAAAAAGTCATTGTGACATCAGCAGGAAAATCTACAGATGAATAATAACTATCTACAGCTTCTTCAAATTGAACTGTATCCTCACCGTTAACCTCAAGTATTACATCATACCAATATAGTTGTTGTGAAAAAAGAGATACCGAAAATAAAAAAGATAATAGTAAAAAAATTTTTTTCATAGTTTATAAATTAATTTATGTAAAGTAAATAATTAATGCATTACAATCATCTAATTTATTCCACTTTCTGAAAGTAATATCAATAAAGCTAATTGAATAGACCTAAATCCATCTTTATTTAACCACCATTCATCAAGTGAATGAGCACCACCTCCTTCTCCACCTCTACCAATTGTAACTGCTGGAAGACCCAGAGATATAGGAATATTAGAATCAGTTGAACCAATTGTTAAACGTGGCTCAATACCCATATATTGAGTAGCAGCAATAGTTTTTTGAATCAATGGAACTGATTCATCAACTTTTCCTGAAGGTCTATTACCGATTTTATTAATAGTAAGTTTTAAATCAGGACCACTTCTTTTAATTGCATTTTGTTCATCCAATGCCTTGTTCATGGAATTAAATAATATTTCTTCCATATCATTAAGCCTGTTAGGATCAATTGATCTGATATCAATCTGCATTGATGATTTAAAAGGAATTGAATTTATTGATGTACCTCCACTAATAATACCCACATTATAGGATGTTTTAGGTCCCGAACCAGTGTATATATCGGCTTTTTCTACAAAATTTTTTATGCCTGCTCCTAATGCATGATGAGGATTAACAAGTCCAAATGCCCCCCATGAATGTCCTCCTGGTCCATCAAAAACAACTTCATATCTGTATGATCCTAGAGCTTGATTATTTACCCTTCCAATCGATCCACCATCAATAGCAATCCAAGAATCAATTTTTGGTTCATTGTTTTTAAACAAATACCTAACACCCCTTAAGTCTCCTAAACCTTCCTCACCTACTGTGCCAATAAATAGGATATTGTCAACAGGCTTTATCTCATTCTTAACTATAGTTTCAGCAATTGTTAGAATCATTGCAAGCCCTCTAGTATCATCTCCTATCCCAGGAGCAAAAAGTGTATCATTTTTAACTCGAACTTGTACATCAGTACCTTCTGGAAAAACAGTGTCAAGATGAGCATCAATTGCTATATTTTTATTACCAATTGAACCTTCTAGGAGACCTATAACGTTACCAATAGAGTCTATCCATACTTTCTCAATACCAGCCAGTTTTAATCTTTCTGAAAACTCCTTTGCTCTTTTTTCCTCTTTAAATGGAGGTGCCTCGATTTCAGTTAGCTCAATAAGATTTTTATTAGTTTTCTCTTCAACATCAAGAATATATTTGAATGCTTTCTTAACTTTATTGTTATTAGCAATTTTCTTAATGTTTTTAACGTAAATATCATCAACCTTTAGGTTTTCACTTTGTGAAAATGAGAAATTAAAAACAGCTAGGGCTAATATTAATAAAAGGAATTTTCTCATATTCTTAATTTCTACTATACTTGGCTACCTCAGAGTTATAAGAAGTTGGGAAATTAAAGCTATTAATTATTGTTTTATGCTCATCGGAAACATTTCCATATACATCAATTTCAATTATTTGGAAGTGGTCTAAAAATTGAACAAATTCATTTTCTAAAATTCCTCCTGGAGAAATATTATTAATATGATTTAAGTGAGCAGCTTCATCTTTATATCTCTCAATTAACATTATGTTGTCACCTTTTTGGAAAAAACCCCAACCATATGCATTTGGTTCATTCTCCTCAACAATATTTGTGTAAAAGTCAGAAAAATCTGCAATTTCCTCAGATGATTTGTTTTCATTAGCCTTCATCAAAACTGACGCAATCACTTCATCTTCTACAAATACAGAAGATTCTTCTTGCGGACTCGAACATGAAAGTAGTATAGCAAACGGTATTGAATATAATAAGTATTTCATTTTTTTGATTTAAAAGTTATACTTCTAAATTAAATAAAATCAATTATTAAAACATTTATTTATTGAAATATTAAACCCTAGATAAAAGATAATTTATCTAATAAGATATTTTTTAGCTAGCTTGATGATCCAACCAAACTTGTAGTACATCATCTTCATAGAGTAGAACATGTATGTCTTAGAATATGATAATTTTTGTAGTACTCTATTTCGTGAAAAGGAATAAATAAACTTATTAAAAAAGCTCATATTCAAAATTATGAACTGATATTAACACTGTTATCTAAAGAAAAGTTAAATTCTAAATTAATAAGAGAATACGATATCCGCTGATGAGCTTTCTTTAATTAATTCCTTGGGATAACTCCAATTAATTTCTCTAATATCTATGAGTATTTCTTTGTAATTCTGTTGATTAACACCATATGTTAGAAAGGAGCCTTCTGATACATGTATTACCCCTCCATTTTTAGAGAAATCAATTAAAAGATTTTTTGCCATTTGACTTATTCTATCAGAATCTCCTCCATGAAATGTTACGGTATGTAAATTACTAATTACATCTTCCATAAGAATTTTAACACCATCTCCAGCAGCAAAAAAAATAACATCGTGACCTTGGTTTAAAGCCTCTGAAGCAGTATTTATTGACATCATTGCAGCTGATGGATTTGACATTGGATCTGAGGTAAGTAAAACAAAATATTCTTTACTTTCTTGAGCATATATCGAGAAAGAAAGAAAAAGTGTAAAAAAAATATTTTTCATAACCAATAAATTTATTTATAAGTTAATCTTTTGTTGATCTATTTCAATAGTTTGTTGATATTATCTATTGTAATTTTTAAAACAATTTGATGAACAGAGTCTTTTGGGTTTTGAATTTCTTTATCTAACCTATCTAACAATTCTGCTATTGTGTCTTCTTTAGTCATTAATTATTATTTGTAAATACGAATAAAGTCAGCTTCACCAGCTATGTATGCAAAAGAATATGGATTTCCATTTTCAAACAACTTTTCATAATATTCTTTAGCTTTTAACGTATCTTTTTTTTCATAAATATACCAATTGGCAATACTATATAATGCTACCTCATCGATTTCAACCTCAGATTCTTTGATCAATCCTTTATGGAATAATGATGTTTGATGGTAGCTCATATTCTCAATGATATCCATATCCATGAATATTTTTTCTAATACTTTATTAGATTCTTCGATTTTATTTTGTCTTTTATAAATCATATACAACCAGTGGGCACTTGAAACTATATTATCATCATATTTATGTGTGACAGACCTATCATTAAATGCTAAACTAGCATTATTCATGTCATTTTTAAGATAATAAGCAAGACCTAAATGATACCAAATATTTCCGTGTAATGTAGTCAAGGGAATGTTTTGCTTATTAGGTAGCCCATCAGGTTCTATTTGATCTTGAGCTCCATCAATTAACTCTAAGGCTTTTTTAAAATCACTTATTGCATTATCATATTGTCTTGTTGAAATGTATCTATGACCTCTATGACGATAAAATCGGGCATCATTTGGAAAATTTTTAATTCCTGATGAAAAAATTGTTATAGCTTCTTTGTAATAGCCAAGATAAGCAACTCTTCGACCATACCAAATTAGTGCTTCTGGACTATTTTTATTTTCAAAATATTTTTTTTGAGCTGATTTAAACTGTTCAAATGATTTACCGTCATTAATATCAGGACTTACTAAAGTATCACCTAATAAGGTAATCGTTTCAATTGTTTTATCAGGATTTACTGATTTAAAAGAATTCTGGTTTGATTGACAAGAACATAGAATCAGAATTGAAATAATTAATAATTTTTTCATTAATAAATTAATATTATTTATTGAGATAATTTATTAGCTCACTCATTTTAAAGTTTAAGGAATTGATAGCATCTGAATATCTTTTATCCCACTCATAAAGCCTATCAGAAGATTTTAAAGCAATTTCATATTCCAAACCAGGAAGTATCCATGCAGCATAACCGCTAAATGGATCTGAAGATGCATAAATAGATCTATACCATGAGCCAAAATACATTCCTTTATCTGATATAAAACTTTTTTCTAGATCAATTAATAGTTGATTTATAATAGATAGATTTTTATTTGAAAAATTTCCATTATTTAAATATCTTCTTATCTCTTGTGTTAGAACATCAGATGTTTGTTCAAGAGATTTTATAGCTTCTTTAGAAAGGGTAAAACCATTAAATTCATCATCATATAAATTAATTTTATTTTCTGCATTTGTAAAATGTATTTTTAAGTCTGATGCATAACGATTTAAATTATATGGTATGATATCACCATTAGCCATTCTAAGTGTCATAATTCCTGCAATATGCTCTACCATGGGGCCCATTTGAAATTCAGGGTCTACATATCTTTCATAAAATCTAAAACTATCATAATTAGAGTGATATACATTAGGACCACCAGCACCTCCACTTAATGATGGAACTCCCACATGCATATAAAAAGCAATGTGATCTGAACCTCCTCCTAAGTTTCCAATGGGTGGTTCATTTTTATTTTCTTTATTCCAGAAATCATATAAACTCTGATCAGTATATGGATATTTAACATCTTTAGAAGCTTCAACTAATAATTTTTTTAAAGTAGGTGCAGATGATACTCCAAATCCTTTTCCTGATACAGCTCCATCAAAATTCATATAAATGACACCTTTAGCATTTAACTCTTCCCTCATTTGTTCAACCCATTCTGTTGATCCAATAACACCGTGTTCTTCTGCATCCCAATGACCAATAAGAATTGATCTTTTTGGAGAATGGCCCTCATCTTTTAATTTTCCCAAAGTTTGACTTAAACTAAGTAACATTGCAGTTCCACTACTTGGATCTGTTGCACCAAATCCCCATGAATCAAGATGACATCCTAGTATTATCCATTCATCAGGTGCATCAGTACCCTTTAACATTCCAATTACATTTGTTGCACGAACAAAATCAATCTTTTGATCAACCTTTAATCTAACTGTTAGAGATGAACCGCCTTCTAATCTATAAGTAAATGGGAGTCCTCCCTGCCATGATTGAGGCACAGGATCACCATTCATTTGACTTAAGATTTTTTCAGCTTCACCATAACCTAAGGGTGATACAGGAATAGAATGTAA
>Ga0255766_10004912_pt1 | contig 11240 bp, 7 predicted proteins | sample 071ome_23_FD_179966 | JGI IMG/M metagenome (GOLD analysis project Ga0255766, IMG submission 179966) | Coastal salt marsh microbial communities from the Groves Creek Marsh, Skidaway Island, Georgia - 071403BT metaG (version 2) | ecosystem: Environmental > Aquatic > Marine > Intertidal zone > Salt... | reverse complement strand
CCAATTTCATGTATATCTATATTTTTTAAATGTAGGGAGGTAAGAACATTAATAAAGTATTCACCATAAACATAGTTTGTAAACATCTCTTTTTTGAAAAAATTTTTATTTCCGATTATAAACCCGCTTGTTAAATCTTTTACATCTATTTTTAATAAAAAACTTAGAAACCTATTAAAAACTAAAGAAAGAAAAACTGCTAATAAAGCATCTTCTGAATTTAAAATAGAGTTCAAAAATTTTTTTAATTTAAAGCTTCCTATGCTTTCTCTACCTTTATAACCGCCACCCTCGACAAATCTTGAACCAACATAAACTTTGTTAATATCTTTACTACAGTTTTCAATTAATTTTAAAACTGAATTTGCATCCATAGAGCCATCAGCATCTAACCACATTACAAATTCTTTATTTGCATTTTTTACTCCTTCATATATAGACATTGGAAGAGAAGGATTAATAGTTCTTTGTATAAATCTAATTCTATAATTTTTTTCTGAATAATTGTTAACTACATTTGCAGTACTGTCTGAAGAGTCGTCATCAACAACTATTATTTCGTAATCAAACTTAGACAATACTTTTTCTAATTGAGGTATAAATGCTTTGAGGCTTTCTTCTTCATTGTAAGTCGGCAACACTAAAGTTACTGAAAAGTTAGTAGACATAAATTAATTATATTCTTAATTAGGAACTTTACTTTTGTAACTCGATAAATAAAAGCATACCAAAATTACCAAAAAATAATCTATCTATTAATCTTTCTGCACGTCTTCCAGCTTCATGACTAAACAAAGAGAAAAAGACACCAATATTCATAAATTTACTAACTTGATAATTCTTAAATTCACTTTTTTCCAATAATGTAAGAGCTCTTTTCTTTGTAAATTTATTTATATTTACTTTCGAATACTCCACCCCACCTACAATTTCACCAAGTTGTTCAAAAATTTTAAAAATTCCAAAATAGTTTGGTGTTGTAATTATTATTTTTCCCTTCGGCTTTAAAATTTTGTTTAGAAAATTTAAAAGATCTAATATCTCTTCGTTTGTTAAATATTCAAACAAACCATTAACAGTGATTACATCAAAAAAATCTCTTTTAAAAATATCATTTTTATTTGAAGTAAAAAGCTTATTGTTAGATTTAAATTTTTTGTTTGCATAATTAATTTGCTCCTCAGCAATGTCAAAACCTATAGAATTTGAATTGGAATATAATCCAATTAAAGATCCTGATCCACATGCATAATCTAAATGGTTTTGCTCTTTTTTAAGATACCTTTTAACTTTTAGAAATGTTAAGTTATGCCAATTTGATTGAATACCTGTCCTTGAACTTAACCCGGCTGATAGAATTTTTTCATAATAACCTGACTCAATATCATTATCCCAAAAATGTTTTTTATAATCCATATAGCTCTATATCATTATTGATACAACTATTATATATAAATAAATGAAACTAAAATCTAAACAAGTATTATTACTAATTTTTTTAATTTTTATACCCTATTTGTTAACCAAAGTCTTAGATTTCGAAAAAAATTTAACAATTGTTTCAATTATTTTTGTCATCTTAATTTTTATTTCATATAGAAATCTGGGTGTAAATAATCAAAAAATTGAAAATTTAATTAGTCGCTTAAACTCAGTCCAAACTCTTTTTTATGTTTTGTCCTTAATTGCATTTATATTGATATCTCAAAATTATTATCTTATATTTGAGATAGTTACATGGGATGTTCCATCATATTTGGTCGGATCGCAAGAAATTAAAAATGGCAGTTTACCGTTTGAAACACAGTGGGAGTCTAAAGGCCCTTTATTAACATATTTGTATTATCTTTTCTCCAAAATGTCTGGACATAGCTATATTCATTTTCGTGTAATTAGTGACTTAATTTTGATTTTATTGTCAGTTATTTTATTTTTTTATTCTTATAACATTTCAAAAAATAAAATTATATCCTCAATTACCTCTTTAACCTTTGCTTCAATGTGCAGCATGAGATGGTATGTTAGTGAATATTCTGAGTACTTTAGTCTTTTATTTGTTGGTCTAGCTTTTTATTTGTTTTCAAACTCTAAAAAAACAAATAGTTCATACATATTTGTTGGTATATTAATAGGAGTATCTTCTCTGATTAACCAAGCAAGTGTATTGTTTGTTTTACCATACATAATTTTTAGTACTGTTAAATTAAAATATTTTTATAAATCTGTTGTTTCATTATTTATTGGTGGATTTAGTCCACACTTAATTTTTATTATAATTTATTCTTTCAATGGATTATTGGATGTATATTTTGCTAATTATATTTCAATTCCTTTAGGTTACAGCGCAGACACCTCTGAAAGTTCCATTTACGAAATGAGAGTTTGGTTTAGAGAATTTTATGACTTTAATAAACTACTTTATTTTTCTTTAATTGGAATAATCTTTGGATATTTAAACCAATTCATAATAAGTATTGCAAAAAACTTTAAATTAATAAGAAGTGATCTTGTATTGTTAAATTTACTTGTTTCTTTAGTCATTTATTTTGTAGCTGCTCACAATTACGCACATCATTTAATTTATTTTATATTTTTTGTTTCTTTGTTAGCACTGAGAATTTCAAAAAACTATTTACAAATAGCAATTGCAATTTTAATTTTTATTGGTTCATCTTCTATTTTTGTTAAAAGCTTTGACACTGCTTTTTATAATCTAAATAATTTAGAAACAGTTCAGAAATCTTATCCAATGCATCAATTAGCTACGGAAATAAAAAATAAATTTGATGGAAATAGCTTCAATGTTTTTGCACTAGATTATCTAATTGTCTTGTATTATTTGGAAAAACCAAATTACTCATATATTGTTCATCCAACAAATCATTTTGCAGATTACATAACAGATGTTTTAGAAGAAATAGGAAAAATTGAACCTAATAATGTAAACAAATTATTAGATGAAAACCCTGATGTGATTATTTGTAGCCCAAAAAGAATCCATAATGGAAAAAGCTTTAAGAACGAAGAATTTAGCTGTGACCCAAAAGATTATTCTTTGGAATACAGTATGATTGAAACAGAAAAATTCCGAATAGATCCAAAGCTTGAATATTATTGGGATCCGTACAGATCTATAAATGTCTTTGTAAAATTAAATAAATGAAAAAAGTAAGAGGCTATTATTTAGAAATATTAACACTTCCACTTTTAGGCAACTTTCTTTACAATATATTTCGTGAAAAAAATATTGCTTTCCTTTATGAAGTAAATTATTTCAATTTAATTTCCTCAATATTATTATTTTTAATTCTATTTTTTACTGGAAAAGCATTAAAAAATACATTTAATTTCAACAATATTTCAATAGGTATAGTTTTTTACTTTGTCTCTTTGTTTTTAGCAAATAATATATTTTTATTTATAACTAAAAATATATACTTTAACACTTATTTCATTATTGCAAATTCGCTTCTTTTCACATTCATATTATTTAAACAAAAAGCAAATAAAGAAAGTTTCTATTTAATACTTGTATTTATAACCAATTTTGGCTTTATTAAGTTATTTAATAAGTTTCTAAGAGTAAGAGACCAGATTAAAGGAGATGTCGAGTATCAATGGTTCCCAATGGCAGAAAATATTTACAACGAAAACTACTATTATTCATTAACCAACCCTGTTATTGACGGCTATGGTCAATTAATTAGCTATATTCATGCAGTAATTTTGAAAATAAATTTTAATTTTGCTGATTATGAATACTTGACAAGCACTACAAATTTATTATTTTTTTTAGCGATTTTATTTATTTTTGAATTAAATACCTCTACAAAAACAAAAGTTTACTTATCTGTTGTGTACTCAATATTGGTTTTAAATAGTGAATGGTTAAATTATCTATTTTTAGATTCTTTAATGGGCGAAGGTATTGTAAGTCTTTTCTTTGGTGTTGGACTTGTTGCATTATTTGAGGAGATAAAAAAAGGAAAAAACTCTAACTCAATAATTTTTATTCTTTTTGGATCTCTTTACTTTACAAAACAATTTGTTACGATACTTATTATAATTGTCTGCTTTTTGCTTTATATATCACACATTAAAAACTCAAAAATTTTACTTTCTCTTTTTCCATTTTTGATTAACGAGGTTAATTTAAAAACTGTATTAGTGAATACCAGAAGAGATGCATATGTTTCTAACTTTGATTTTAAAGATACTGCTTTAGACTTACTCACAAATACCAATCTTAAAATTGAAAATGCGCAAATAATTTTAATTAATTTATTTGAAGATAAGCCATATACATATTTATTAATTATCTTTATAATTTCGAATATTTTTTTACTTTCAAAAAAATATTTTGATAAGGAATCAATTTATTTTTTGATTATTTTTTTAATTAATCTGCTTTTAATTTTTGGTTTATATATCTCTGCATGGAGAAATATGCCAGAATTAGATTCACCAGTCAGATATATTTTAAATTTATTTCACTTAACTTTAATATATACTTTTTTAAATTTTGAAAAATACCTAAAAGTTCCTAGGGAATCATTTGGTCGTAAGCAATAAATTCTTTATCCAAAATCACAGATAATGAATTGTTTTTCTGAGTATAATCAAACGCATTATCTGAAATTTCTTTCAAAGTACTAATATTAGAAACCAAATCATTGAGTATTTCTTTTAAGTCATCGGAATCAATATTAAACAATATACCTGTAATTCCATTTTCAATAATTTCACTAACATTTTCATTATCATTTGCAACTACTACACATCCTGAATTCATTGCTTCCAAGATAGACTTTGGATTTCCTTCATAAGTTGAACTAGATATATAAATTTTCATTTCGGACAAAATTTTCATAAGTTCATCATGGGGATAAATTCCTAAAAATTTAACATTTAGTCTATTTTGATTTGCTAAGTTTGTAAGAAAATTTTTCATACTTCCTTCGCCAATCAAATTTATTTCATATTTTAAACCTTTTAATAAATTGAATAAATTTTCATAGTTTTTTTGTTTTTCAAGCCGTCCAACGGTAACAATGGAAGAATTATTTGATTTGTTTGGATTCTTTTCCAAATCATAAACCCAGTTTGGTAAATAAACTAATTTTTTTTTGTAAGCTGGAAAATTTGTAGCTAGTTTTTGAATATCAACTTTTGAAGTTGAAAAATAGATCTTAGAGAATTTTAAATTTAGTTTCGTTAACAAGTAGTAAAATTTTGTAACAAAAAAACTTTTATTTTCATTTTTTTTAAATGAATAAATATCATATCCGGTTCTTGTTATCAATGGTTTGCCTGTGATTAAACTTGTAACTAATGGAACCCATGACCCATTTAGTTGGTTAGTTTTTAGAACATCATGTTTGTGGGCTTCACTTTTTATAAATATTGGGAAAAAAATTGAATTAATAAAGTTGATATATTTATTTTTAAACTTTTTTTTATATTTATATATAGGAATAACTTCACAATTGAAATATTTTTCAGCTATTTGAATGTCTTTTTCATCACCGTATGTAAACAATGTAACTTTACAATTTTTCTCTTTAATTAATTTGTTTATGTAGATAGCTTCTCTTTTTACAAATCCTGCAGTTTCCCAATCGAGAAGTGAAGTATTAAAAGTAAAGAAAAGCAAGATTTTCATATTTGTTTTTTTCTAGTTTCATATAGTTTATACAACATAAGTGAAAACAAAAACATTATGAAAAAACTTAAATTTATATAATTTAATTTTAATTTTCCTTGGAATGGTTGAGATGGTTTGTATCCCTCTTTAACAGATTTTATACAATCTTCTCTACTATTAACCACCTTGAAAATTCCATTTTTTTCTAATACTTCTGGTAAAAAAGTTGAATAATTTAAAGAGATATTTTCTGAAACTTGAGTGCTCTGAGTGTTGTTGATAATCTTACTTATACTGCATACCTGATAAGTGAAGTTTGAACATTTTGATCTCTCAAAACCATCTACTATTACACTATTCAATGAACAAAAAAGTGTAACAGAATTTTTTGACTCTAAATATTCATCATATTCAGCACCAGCTACTTTTGGAAATCCATATAAATAACCTGAAGAAACCATTATCAAAATTAATACTATTGGCCTTAACTTAGGATTGTTTTTGAACAAAATTAAAATCACCACACAAAATGAAATTACCAAAAGAAATGAGTAATAATGCGTTTTAAATGTATCACTTGTAATTGGATTGTAATTTTTAATTGGAAATCCAAAAGAATTTATTGTTAACAAAATTATTGCAAAAATTGGTGCCAGCAAAACATGAGAAAAATTTTTATATCTTTTAGTAAATTTAAAAAGAAAATAATAAAACAATGTTGTAAAAATAATTGAAATAAATTGTGAATAATGTGTAATAAACCAAAATGGTTCAATAATCATTTTATTAACGACAAACAAACTTTCGTCATTGTAAGCCCAAAAATTGAAGTAATCACCAAAAGTGTCTAATAAAACAATTCCTATCAAAGAATCTGAATGAAAATTGCTGAATGGCAATGTTATAAGATAATTTAAGTTTATGTTGTAAAGTATTTCTATATTAGCAATATTTTCATAAGCTCCATCAGTGCTACTTGAGACATGTTGGAATATTGAAAAATTATTTACTTTATAATTTTCAATTAATAGCAAACCTATTAAAAAAAATAATAAAAGAAAATAATACAAATTATTTAGTTTAAAAAATTTGTAAAAATTTTTGAAAAATAAAATTGTAAATAAGCCCAAGCTAAGAAATAAAATTGAGCTTTTTGAAGTTAAAATAAGAGATAGGGGCAATAGAGAATAAAACAGATAAAATGTTTTTTCAGTTTTTAAATAACAATCAACAAAATATAATACCCAAGTAATCAAACTGAATGCAAACACTTCTGGCTTCATTGTGTTTATCATGTTTATTGTTTGAGGAAAAAAAGTTACAACACAAAATGACCACAGAATATCATTTTTTTTTAATTTATTATTTATTAAATATTTATATAACCCCAGCAAACCCAAGCAATAAAGAGAAGTATTCAGAGCTAATACTCCATTATGAATTAAATGATTCATATTTGTAAAAGTTAAAAAATTGGATTGAAATGATATGAATATATTTGTTAAATTAAAATATGCTAGACCCAAATCTCTATTCGTTGATTCAATTTCTCCAAAACCATATTTTAAATAATTACTTAAGTGAAAATAATCAGGAGACTCTGTTATCAAATAGAAGAAATTACTGACTTGAAAAACTCCAAAAATATTCAACATTAATAAAAGCAATGGGAAATTTTTATACAATTTACCTAATTTTTTTAAATTCCAATAATTACTTTTTTTTATTCTCATATAAAACTCAATAAACAATAAGAAAATTATATTCCTCATTCACATAAACTATTAATATAAGTATATATTTATTTATGAAAACTTATAAAGACAACTTTAATGTTGCAATAATTGGGTTGACTAGAGGATATCCTAATAATAAATCTCAATATGATGACTTGCTACATAGAAACAAAAAAATATACGAAAATATTAACTCCAAACAGTCAAATCCTTACCAGTTAATTTTATTTCACGAAGGTAATATATCACTTTCTGACCAAGACTATATTCAAAATAATTCTCCAGAATATCTACATTTTGTTGACATTAGCAATTTGTTTGAAAAATATAATTACATAGATGGTTACAAAATTATGTGTAAATTTCAAATGTTTTATCTTTGGGAGTACGTGAAAGAATTTGATTATGTTATGAGAATTGATGAAGATGTATTTATTGAAAAATTTGATGTATCAACACTATCAAAAATGAATAAAAAAGATATAGACTTCTACTTTTCTAAATTAAGTTATGAATCACATGTTCCTACAAACAAAACTTTGCCTTATTTTGTTAAAAATTTTTATAACTTAAAAAATCTTAAATTTTATGATCATTTATTTCCTTACACTAATTTTTATATTTCTAAAACTAATATTTGGCAAACTCCAAGGATTAATGAATTGCTAAAAAAAATTGCAGAATCAAATCAACAAATCGAGTATAGATGGGGGGATTTACCAGTTTTAGGATGTGTGCTTAAGCTTGAAAAATTAAATTTTAAAAGATTATACACATTATCTTACATGCATGATTCACACAAACTTTTTGTAAAATCAAATATTCTTTCACCAATTTTAGAAAGATTTAATCTCAATAGAATACGATACAAATATCCAAAAATGTATAGTTATACTAAAAACCAAATTAAAAAAATAATATTTACCAAATAGTATTTAACCTAAAATATATATATTTTTAATATTTATATTAGATTACACTTAAAAGCAAACCTATTTTATTTATATTTAGAAGAATTAAATATCAGAAACGATCTTAATAGGTATATTATCAATTTGAATCCATCTCTAAATCTTTTGATCTGAGTAGAACCATATGTTCGAGATTTGTAATGGACAGGATATTCGGCAATTTTTTCTCCAGTAATAGCTGCAGTAAATATTAAATCAAAATCTCCAAAAGGATCATTTAATTTATATTTTTCTTGCCACCAGATTACTTTCTCCATAAACTCTTTCTTAAATACCTTTGTTCCACACAAAGAATCAGTTAATTTTTTACCAATTATGAAACTAACTATGAATTGAAAAAATATATTCCCTTTTTTATTTATATATCTCATGGCATCTCTCTCCATCTCATAAACTAACCTTGTGCCATTTACAAAATCTGAATTGTTATTTTCTAAAATCTCAAAAAAATCTTCCAAAGTTTCCGGTTCTACTGATATATCAGCATCCAATATTGCTACTGTATCAGCATTTACATATTTGAATGATTCCCACACTGCATTTGCCTTGCCTGTTTTTGATTGTTCAAAAACTTTTATTTTTAATGACGGATTTAAATTTTTTATTTCATTTGCTTTTTCCAGTGTCTTATCTTCAGATTTTCCGATTGAAAATATAAACTGTGTAATTTCCTTATTTGGAATTCTTTCAAATAATGGCACTAAATTCCCCTCTTCGTTTTTAGCTGGAATTAATATACATCTAGTGAATTGAGATTTTTCATGTAATTTTTTTCTAAAAACAAAATAGGTTTTAATTCCAAAATTTAATTTAGAAAATAATATTTCAAAGAGGCTATTTAATAAATTCCCAATACCAAATATTTTGAAAGGAATAAATTGTCTAGTATTAGATTTTATAAATTCGAAACCAAGGCTATTTGTTATATTTTGAATTTTTTTAATATGGATATATGAATATTTTTGATTTTTATCTTTAATATTTAAAAACTCTAAAAACTTTATGATCATTCCCCATTTAGTATTTAAAGAGGAAATCACTAACTTACCATTTGGTAATAAATTTTTATTAATTTTTTTAAATACCAAATACAAATCTTGTGTCAATTCAACAATATCTGTCAACACAATTGTGCTGTAAATTTCTTTAATTTCATCAAGTACTCTTAGATAATCACTTTCTAAATCTAAATAAATTATTTCTGAGTTATTTTCATTAATTTTTCTTTTTGATTTAATGTTCAATAAATGTAAAGATTTTTCACCTATCGAATATTTTTCAAGTTCTTTATTGTGACGATTGTAAAATTCTTTGTTTGAAATATTAAATTTCATAAATTTCATAATAATCAATTTTTATAAGTTGTATCTAATTTTAATTTCGATTTTAAGCTTATTTCTAAGAGTTATAATTTATTAATGTCAAAAGTAAAAATTAGCGTACCAATATTTTTTTTTCTTGTAACTTTACATTTCTCAAATCAATTAATTTACCTCTTTTTTGACATAACTCAGAGTCCTGACTTTACCGTATATAGTAGTTATTTTGATTATTTTTTTAATAATGAAAATAGTGTTCAGAGAGAGCAGGGATTGGCTTATTTTTTTATAAACTCATCATTCTTAAAATTCTACAATACATATTTCGAATTTAATGAAATAAATTATTTATTAAATAAATCTATTTATTCATCGAATAATCTCATTTACTCATTTGGTTTATTGGGATACTTTAATCTTTTGAAATACTTAAAATTTTCAACAAAGAATATATTTATTGCTCTTTCATTTTTAAATTTTTTACCAATTACTTTTATGCTTAGAATGACTCTCAAACCTGAAATTCTGGCGTTTGCTTTAATTCCTTGGGTTTTATTATTATTTGAAAAATATTTCGACACAAAAAAAATTATAAATCTTTTTTTAAGTATTCCCTTTTTAACAATTTTACTAACTTCAAAAGGTTCTATATTAGGAATTTCTCTAGTATTTTTAACATTATATTTTTTTAAAAATTTTAAATTTTCACAAAATAGACAATTTTATTATCTTATAATTACATCATTAATATTTTTTTCAATTACAACTTACGAAAACCAAAAGAGTGGTGCGTCAAATATTTTTGATATAAGCAGTGGAGTTGGCGAAGGTGTTTCACAAGATTCAGAAAAATATAATAACAAAGCTTCGCCATCAATTGTTTATAAATTAAATTTATTTAATCTATTTACGAGCCCGATAGACAATGTACATAAAGACTCATTTATTGCTATAACTCTCCTGGATAGTTTTGGTGATTATTTTAAATTGTATTGGAACAATAATGATTCCTTGTTCTATAAAAACAGAAGTGAATTAATAAATGTTGAAATAACAAATGAGATTAAAAAACCCGAACTTGGTTTAAATAATTTATTAACTATCTATGTTCAAAAAGATACAGACATTTATCTAAGAGAAACAATTTCGCTATTGTTGGGAGCATCGTTTTTTATATTTTTAATCATCAACATATTTAGTAATAGTAAATATAAACTATTCTTAATTTCACCATTTATAGGGGCTTTTTTAATTTTAACCCATGTAATTACAGGATTTCCTAAAAACAATTTTGATCCAATTCGAGGAGACTCTTTAAAACCTTTTTATTTTTCATTTTTACTTTGTTTATCATTTATTTTTTTAATTCCTAATTACATTAGGAAAAATAAGTCAACTAAGTACTTACTAGTTCCATACATAGTTATAATTTTAATTTTATTTGGATTTCCAAAAAGTTCAGACTATCAAAATAATCATTTATTAGAAAAAAATAAATATTCTTCTTCATGTATGTTGAATAATTTATTTATTAATAATGAATATACTGAAAATTACTGTAAATCATCGT
>Ga0255766_10004900_pt1 | contig 11257 bp, 11 predicted proteins | sample 071ome_23_FD_179966 | JGI IMG/M metagenome (GOLD analysis project Ga0255766, IMG submission 179966) | Coastal salt marsh microbial communities from the Groves Creek Marsh, Skidaway Island, Georgia - 071403BT metaG (version 2) | ecosystem: Environmental > Aquatic > Marine > Intertidal zone >... | reverse complement strand
CTGGCGGGTTATTCGTAATTGGAACTGAAAGACATGAAAGTCGAAGAATTGATAATCAGCTAAGAGGTCGATCTGGACGACAAGGAGATAAAGGTAAATCAATTTTCTTTTTAAGCTTAGAAGATGACTTAATGAGAATTTTTGGGTCAGAACGAATTGACTCTATGCTTCAAAAACTAGGCTTTAAAGAAGGAGAAAGTATTGATCATCCATGGATTAATAAAGCATTAGAAAAAGCCCAACAAAAAGTTGAGGGAAGAAATTTTGATATCAGAAAATCTTTGCTGCAATTTGATGACGTAATGAGCGATCAAAGACGTGTGATTTACGAACAAAGATTAGAAATACTAAAAACAGAAGATATATATCGAACTACAAATAATTTTTTTGAAGATGTTTCTGATGACATTATTAATTACTCCAAATTACCTACTGAAAACTTAGATAAAGGAATACTTAAATCAAGAATTGAAAGAATTTTGGGAGCAAAATTAGAAGAAGCGGACATTGATAGCTTTATTCAACTTAGTCATGATGAAAAGATAAATAAATTAAAATCAAAATTTGAAGACAAAAGAAGAGACAGAATTAATAAAGTAGGAGATGAAGTTAACAAAGATATTGAAAAAAAAATATTTTTACAAAATTTAGATTTTGAATGGAGAAGTCACCTTCAATATTTAGAACAATTGAGACAAGTCATTGGACTTCGTGGTTATGGTCAAAAAAATCCAATTGATGAATATAAAAGAGAAAGTTTTAATTTATTTCAGCAACTTCTAGAAAAAATTAGAGAAAATATAGTAATATTTTTATCTAATATTGAAGTAACTATTGCAGAACAAATGCAAAAAGAACTCTCTAAAGATGTTTCTAAAGTTAATAGGCCAGAAGGTTGCTTGCTTGAAAATAATGACAAGAGTAAAATTTCTAGAAATGAAAAATGCCCTGCTACAGGTAAAAAATTTAAATCTTGTTGTGGCTCTTTAGTTTAGGAAAAAATATAACCCAAAGATTACAATCAAAGATATTGCTAAGCCAATATAAATTTTCTTTTTATTTTTATTAAAATTATCTTTAATATTACTTTGACTAAACCCATCAAAAGAGACAAGGTCAGCTGGTAAATTATTACCAATATTTTTAAATTTTTCTGTTCTTTCACTCAAGATTTCATTTGATGATTTTGATTTATAATATTGAACCTGTTTCAAAATTTCTTCTTTAATCTTATTAGACATTAAATCAGGATTCCTGTGAGCTCCTCCCTTAGGTTCAGTCAAAATTCCATCAATAATTTCATATTTAAAAAGATCTTGCGATGTCAAATGCATAGCCTTGGCAGCATCTTTTGATTTAGTGGCATCTTTCCATAAAATAGACGCACACCCTTCTGGCGAGATAACGGAATAAATCGAATGCTCTAACATTAAAACTTTATTAGAAGTTGCTAAAGCTATAGCGCCCCCTGATCCACCTTCTCCAATCACAATTGAAATAATTGGTACTTTTAAACCTAAGCAACAATTAATTGATTGAGCAATCGCTTCAGCCTGCCCTCTTTCTTCAGCGCCTTTCCCAGGATAGGCACCCGGTGTATCAATAAATGTAATTACAGGTACATTATAATTTTCGGCTAATTTCATAAGCCTGATACATTTTCTATAACCCTCGGGCCTCATCATCCCAAAATTTCTTTTAATTCTAGACTGTGTATCGTTTCCTTTTTCTTGCCCAATAACTAAAACGGACTCTCCATTAATTTTTGCAAATCCAGTTATTGCAGCATCATCTTCCCCAAAATTTCTGTCACCTGCTACTTGCTGAAAGTTTTCGAAAATAGATGAAATATAAAATTCTGCTTTAGGTCTATTTTCATGTCTTGCAATTTTAGTTTTTTTCCAACCATCCAGATTGGAATATATTTCATCAATTTTTACTTTGATTTTATTTTCCAGTTCATCAATTTCTAAATTATTAACTGTAGAAAGACCTCCTTCTTCATTAAAAGGATGTTTTAACTCCTCTAAACTTTTATCAAGTTGCTCAAGGTCTTTTTCAAATTCTAAATAATGCATTTTTATAGGCTAAACTCGTTATTTAAAAATGTAGTTTTTAAATTCTCTAAATTCATATTATCAAAAATTTTTATTATAGCCAAAATATCTCTTGTATAATTAGTTTTTGTTTCATTTAAATCACCAATAAATAACAAGGTTTTCAAAACAGCCTCGTCATTTAATTTTTTTTCAAGAGAATTGAATATTTCATTTGGTATATAAACTTCCTTATCATAAATAACCGAGGTCATAGATTTAGGTAAATCGATTTTTTCTTTTTTCAAAATATTAATTAAAGCAATATCTTTGTTATTCAAAACATATTTTTTTTCTTTAATTTTTTTATCAAAGTCATCAATTAATTTTAAAGTTTTTTTTCTATCTTTTTTACTTAATTTTTTATTAAGCAATTGTTTTAACTCTGAAGAAAATAAATAATTATTATTAAAATTATTATTTTTAGCATCTTGAGATATTTTAAAATTTGATATTTGTTCTGCTATTTTTGGATCTGACAAATTAGGATTTGCTGAATAAATTTTTTCTGTTTCTAAAAAATAAATAGGTTCAGCAATTTTTTCTAAACCATTGATGGTCAGCTTATCTTTAAAATCACTCAAAATTTTTAATTTAATTTCTGGCTTTTGCGCTAATAACATTGCTTGATACAAGATAGCGTGGGATTCTGGACGTTTTAAGTTTTTTACAGCATCCTGGACCTTAAATAATTGCTCAAATGAAAAATTATATTTTTTATAAATTTCTAGTATTTTTTCGTATGGATATAGATCTTCATTTACTGATCGCTCTAAAAAAATAACAAGATCGTTTAAATCCTTTTTTTTATCTGAAGATGTATTTTTTAATGCATCGTCTAAAAGTTTGTTGGCAATATTACTTTTAAAAAAATAGTTTCTTAGTTCTTTAGATTTTGAAAAATAGTCATATTTTAAATCAAAATTGTCATTTGTAATTAGTGTAAGATGCGAATAAAAAACGTTATTAAAATTAATATCTTCTTTTTTTTCGCTAATGCCTGTTAAATAATTAATTTTCTCAATAAAAAAATTATCTAATGATGATGTTTCTCTTGTTAATTCAAATTGAGACTGGGCTTGTTTAATTTTTTTATTATGGATTAAGCAAAATATTTTATATTTTTCTAAATCCAAACTTTGCACATCTATGGTCATTAACTTCGTATAACCACAAGCCTTATCTATCTGACCTACTGATAGATAATGAGTAAATAAAAATTTTAATAATTTAGAGTTTTTATTTATCATCTTATTCTGGTTGATAACTTGATCAATTAATTCCATTTTTTGATTATTAATTAACCAGTTAGAAACAAAGTCTAAATGTTTTTTTCCTTTATCTTCAAAAACACCAATATTAGATTTTGAAAATAATATTTTTTCTGAAACTTCAACTAAACTTTTTCTATTAGTGTTTAATAATGACTTTAGGACTCGTTCATAAATATCATCATTTATGTTAGACCAAAAATTCAAATTTATTTTTGTCTCTTCTGGTTCAAATAAACCAAAAATAACTTCCTGATCACTAATTACACCTGACTGACTAATTTGATTAACACTTAAATTTAACTTTTCTTTATCAAAAACAGTTTGCGGTAAATCTTTGTTAGAATTTATAATTGGAATTTCGTTTTCTTGTTTTTTATTTTCTTTAATGGTGATTTCTTGTGACTGCTTCCATATATCCTTTGGCTCACTCCAAACTTGTGATGGGATCGATAAAATTAAAAATAAAAAGATTATTCTTTTACTTAACTTTAACAGCGATATCATTAGGTAGAATTTTTTTGCTCGCTTTTGACTCTGGAGATATATCTAAATAATTAACTAAATACATTGCGCCAAAAATAACTGCTACAAAAGGAATAATTTTTTTTATTATAAAATTTTTAATCATTTAAAATTAGTTTTATAAACATTTTAGTCAAAAATATGTTATTAAATTAATATTATTCAGCACACAATGTTAAAAACTATAGTTTTAGTCGGTATGATGGGGTCTGGAAAAACCTCAGTGGGCAAAGAACTTGCCAAGTCATTGAATATTAATTTTATTGATAGTGACCAAGAAATTGAGCTTAAATGTAAAAAAAAAATCCCCGAAATCTTCGAAATCAAAGGTGAAAAATATTTTAGAAACATTGAAGAGAAAGTATGTCTAAAATTGATTGATGGTAATTCTAAAGTTTTATCTCTTGGAGGTGGTGCCTTTTTGAACAACATTATAAGAAAAAAAATAAGTAAATTTGGATTATCAATTTGGATCAGTCCAAGTTTAGAAAAAATTTATGACCGTTTAAGTCAATCAAAAAATAAAAGACCAATGCTAGACTATAAAAATTTAAGAAAATCTATTAAAGAAATTTATAACAATAGAAAAGAAATATATAATAAAGCTGATTATACAATTAAAACAAAGTCTGATAACAAAAAAATAATTGTAAAAAAAATTATCGAAAAATTATGAAAACATTATTAGTAAACAGTTCTTCAAAAAAATATCCAATTTATATTGGCCAAAATATAATATCTAAATTTAATATATTTCAAAAAAAATATCTAAAAAATACTAAAAATATTTTAATAGTAACTTCAAAAAATATTCCAAAAAAATATTTAACCAATTTAAAAAAAAGTTCTAAGAATATAGAATATTATTCTATTATTTTGCCAGATGGAGAAAAAATAAAACAAAGTCAATTTTTAATTCAAATTACAAATTTATTATCTAAATATAATTTTGGAAGAAACGACTGTGTAATTGCGCTTGGCGGAGGAGTAATTGGTGATCTTGCAGGATTTGCATCAAGCATCTTTAAAAGAGGCTTAAATTTTGTTCAAATTCCAACTACATTACTCTCACAAGTAGACTCTTCTGTTGGAGGAAAAACTGGAATAAATAATCAATTTGGGAAAAATTTGATTGGAACTTTTTACCAACCAAATTTTGTTTTAATAGATATTAATACACTCTCTACTCTTCCCAGGAGAGAGATGATTGCAGGCTTTGCTGAAATTTTAAAATATTCATTAATATTGGATAAAAAGTTTTTTAACTGGCTAAACAAAAATGGAGAAAAAATTATAAAAAATAAATCTCATAAAATTATTTCTGATGCCATCTATAAAAGCTGTAAACACAAAGCGTATGTAGTAAAGAAAGATGAAAAGGAAAAAAATTTAAGAGCAATATTAAATTTTGGACATACCTTTGCACATGCAATTGAAACTATTAGCGGATATTCAAAAAAAATAATTCATGGAGAAGCTGTACTAATTGGAATGGTTATTGCTTCTAGGTTGTCAAATCAAATGGGGTATCTAAATAACAATGAATTAGAAAATATTATATCTTTATATAAAAAGCTAAATTTAAAATTTAACTATAAAAAATTTGTAAATTCAAAAAATATTAAAAAAGTTTTTCAAATAATGAATAATGATAAAAAATCTGATGGAAAAAAAATTAAAATAATTCTTTTAAAAAAAATTGGTTTATCTATAATTAAGGAAACTACTTTGAAAAAATCATTTATTCCCTTAATTCAAAAAGATATAAAAAATGGATACTACTAGCTATTTACCCATTTTTTATATTGCTATTTTAATTGTTATTTCCGGTATGTTTTCGGGTTCGGAAACATCCGTAACCTCCGTAAACAGAAGTAAAATTCACAAACTTGCGAATAAAGGTGATAAAAAAGCAAAAAATTTACTTAAACTCATAGACAACAAAAACGATCTAATTAGCTCAATACTAGTTGGAAACAACATTGTAAATATCCTTGCATCCGTTTTAGCAACTGCACTTTTGATTGACTATTTTGGCAGTGAAGGAATTTTTTACTCAACTCTTGTAATGACCTGCTTAATTGTGATTTTTGCAGAAGTTTTACCTAAAAATATTGCACTGATAAAAGCTGATCGATTTGCTTTATTTTTCTCTTGGCCATTAACAGTTTTTGTAAAAATTTTTTATCCAGTAAATTTAATTTTAAAATTTTTAAATCATCTCGTTTATAAAATATTTGGCATCGATCAGAAAAATTCTGCACATTCTGTGACTGAAGATATTCGAAATATGATTGATATGCATGAAGACGAGGGCGATCTACACAAAGATGAAAGTGAAATGATTAATGCAATTTTAGATTTAAAAGAAATTACTGTAGAAAAAATTATGACACACAGAAAAAATATCTTTTCTCTTAATCTAAATGAAACTGAGAAAATTTATTCAACCATTGCTAAAAGTTCTTTTAGTAGAATTCCTATTTGGGAAGATAACCCTAATAATATTTTGGGCATTATTCATGCTAAAAATATTTTAAGCAACCTAGATAATGATGGTAAAATTGATTTAAAAAAAATAAAAGAAGGAATTATCCAACCCTGGTTTATACCTGAAACTACAAAAGTTAAGGATCAGCTAAATGAATTTATAAAGAGAAAAGAAAAAATTGCATTTGTAGTTGATGAGTACGGAGAATTAATGGGATTAATATCATTGGAAGATATAATAGAAGAAATTGTTGGTAACATTTTTGATGAAAAAGATTTTTCTACAATTGGAATAAGAAGAGTAAATGAAAATCAATATAGAATAAGAGGCGATGTAAATATTAGAGACATCAATCGTGAATTAGATTTAAATTTACCTGAAAATAACGCATCAACATTAGCTGGTTATATAATTTTTAAAACCGAGGCTTTACCGGAAGTTGGACAGACTTTTAAATTTAATAATATTATTTACGAAATCTTAAATAAAAACAAAAATCAAATTACTCAAATAAAAGTTATCTTAGATAAATCAACTAAACACTAATAATTTCAATTTCTAGCGCATGAATAAAGCTTTTCATTTCTTCTGAAAGGCATGAGTAAATTTTTTGATGAGATTTAATTTTTGGAAGTTTGTTTAACTCTTCGTCTTTTATTATAAGCTTGAAATGACTGATACCGCTATTTGGAGACTGTGCATGACTCTGGTGTAAATGTGAGTTATTTATTACCTGCACATCTTTTAAACCCAAGTTGTTAAGTAGTTTCTCCTTAATTTGTATTTCAGCATTCATGATTTTTTTATATTATATATTGTTTATGAAAAAAAGTTGTGAAAATCGAAATTGTTTTGAACGCGGTTTTAAAGAAGTTCTTGTAAGAGATAAGAAAAATAAAGAATACAAAATATTATGCCAACATCATTTTGAACAATATACTAAAAATCAAAATTTAAATTGTAATTGGGAGTCTTGTAAACAACTGGGAGAATTTAAAGCTCCTGCAAAAGGCGAAGGTGACTATCTTTGGTTTTGTGAAGATCACATTAAAGAGTACAATAAAAAATGGGACTTCTTCGAAGGAATGTCTCAAGCTCAAATAGAAGATTTTGTATTCAAAGATATTATTGGTCATAGAAAGACACAAAAATTTGGTTCTATGGATACTTTTTTTCACGAATTATGGAATAACGCGATTGAAGATGAGTTATTAAACTTATCGAAATTTAAGAATACACTAACTAAAGAAAATGAAAAATATACTGACAAGCAAATTGCGGCTTTAAAAAAAATGGATCTTAAACCAAATATTAATTGGCTAACAATTAAAGAACAATTCAAAAAACTTGTCAAAAAATATCACCCTGATATGAATGCTGGCGATAAAAAGTACGAAGAAAAACTTAAAGAAATTACAATTGCTTACTCGTATTTAAAAACATCGCTTAGCGATAAACAAAAGGTAACTTAAGATTAATGTTCGCAGAACAACCAGATTTAAAAATTTCAGTCAAACAAACTTTTAATATAGATACTGATTTAGAGGTTCCAGCGTTTTCAGATAAGAACGACTATGTTCCAGAAATAGATAATAATTATATCTTTGATAAAGAAACAACACTGGCCATACTTGCTGGTTTTTCAAATAACAAGAGAGTTATGGTTCAAGGATATCATGGAACAGGCAAATCAACACACATTGAACAGGTTGCGGCAAGATTAAATTGGCCTTGCGTTAGAGTTAACCTTGATAGTCATGTCAGTCGTATCGACTTGATCGGTAAAGATGCAATTGTAGTAAAAGATGGAAAACAAATTACTGAATTTAAAGAAGGTATTTTGCCTTGGTCACTACAAAACCCTGTGGCACTAGTGTTTGATGAATATGATGCGGGAAGACCAGATGTAATGTTCGTAATTCAAAGAGTGCTGGAAACAGAAGGTAAGTTTACTCTATTAGATAAAAATAAAGTTATTAAACCAAATAACTCATTTAGGTTATTCGCAACAGCAAATACAATCGGCCTTGGAGACACAACTGGCTTGTATCATGGAACTCAACAAATAAACCAAGGTCAAATGGATAGATGGAATATTGTAACTACACTTAACTATCTTGATCCTAAAAAAGAAGAGGCAATCATTTTAGCAAAATGTGAGTTTTTAAACTCTAATGAGGGAAAACAAATTATTAAAAATATGGTTCAAGTTGCAAATCTTACACGAAACGGTTTTGCAAATGGTGATATCTCGACTGTTATGAGTCCTAGAACAGTTTTGACTTGGGCTGATAATTATAAAATTTTTTCTGATTTAAAACATTCTTTCAAAGTTTCATTTTTAAATAAATGTGATGAGCTGGAAAGACCTATCATATCAGAATATTATCAAAGATGCTTTGGAGAAGATGTTTTATCAAATGAAGATAAAAACTCTAAACCAAATGGCTGATCATCCAAATTTAGAAAAATATAAAACGGCAATTCACTCCACCGCAAAAGCAATTGCAAGGAGTAACTTAAAAGAAAAAAGAGAAAAGTTTGATAAAATTGCTAAGCCAAAAATTATATCTCCAGAAAATAAGGAAGAAATTTTAGAAGCAAGAGTTGCAGCAGATAGTGAGGCTTTGAAAATAAAATATAGTGACGAGAATATATTAAACAAAAATCTCCCCTCAGGGGCAATTAGTAAAACCATTTATAATATTGCAGAAAAAATCAGATACGAAAAAATTGGGTCAGATCAGTACAAAGGAATTAGACATAACCTAAATAGTTTTTATCAAAAAAAAATCTCTGAAAGCAATGTGCATTCACAAAACTTTATAGCAGATGCTTTTGAAGCATATTTACGCAGTAAAGTAATGAACTTTGAAGTTCCAGAGAATAAAAAAGAAGATTTTAAAAGATGGAATGAGATTTTCGATAATAAAGTTGCTAATAAAATATCTTCTCTGACAAAAAGTCTAAATGACCAAGAAGCTTATGGGGAAAAAATACAATCTATTATTGATGATTTAGAAATTTTAGACCAAGATCAAAACCCTCAGAATGCACAAAATGAAGAAGATAATGAAGATAATAATAAAGAACAAGACAGCGAAAAGCAGCAACTACAAGAGCAAGAAAATCAACAGTCTCAAAATCCAGAATTTGATATGGATAACTTAGTTCCTGAAATTGATTTTGACCCAAGCTTAAATGACCAAGAAATAGCTTTGGAAGACAGTGATGATGAAGACATACAAACAACAAGAGCTCAAAAGCAAGCAGCAAGTGATAATAAAAAATATAAAATTTTTACAAACCAATTTGATAAAATACTGGAAGCAAATGAACTTATTACTGATGAAGAAATTTTTAAATTACGAAATAATCTTGATATTCAATTATCCTCGCTTCAATCATTCATTTCTAGGTTAGCAAACAAATTACAACGAAAGCTTTTAGCAAAACAGAATAGATCTTGGAACTTTGACCTTGAGGAGGGTCTACTAGATGCATCAAAGCTGCCGAGAATTATTATGGATCCATTTAACTCGCTATCTTACAAAAAAGAAAAGGATATTGATTTTAAAGATACTGTTGTGACCTTGTTAATTGATAACTCAGGATCAATGAGAGGAAGGCCAATTACAATTGCTGCTATATGTGCTGACATATTATCTCGAACGTTAGAACGTTGCTCGGTTAAAGTTGAAATTTTAGGTTTTACAACAATGAATTGGAAGGGTGGAAAAAGTAGAGAGTTGTGGATGAAAAATAAAAAAGAAAATCCAGGACGATTAAATGACCTTTGTCATATAATATATAAATCAGCGGATACTCCTTGGAGACGGTCTAAGAATAATTTAGGTCTAATGCTTAAAGAGGGAATTTTAAAAGAAAACATAGATGGTGAAGCAATATTATGGGCTTACAATCGTCTTAAAAAAAGAAAAGAAGAAAGAAAAATTATCATGGTAATTTCTGATGGTGCGCCAGTTGACGACTCTACACTTTCTGTAAATGCGCCCAGTTATTTAGAACAACATTTAAAAAAAATTGTGCAATGGATTGAAAAAAATTCTGATATAGAAATTAACGCTATTGGTATTGGGCATGACGTTACCAATTACTACGAGAAAGCAATTAAGATTGCTGATGTTCAAGAATTAGGTGATGCTATGGTTGATCAACTTGTAGATCTATTTATTAATTCACCTATTAAGAAAAGAACTTTGAATTAAGTTACAATTTTTGATCATCATTCTAAAAGGAACTAGCATTAACATAGCAATTAAAATTTTTACTACAAAGTCACCTAACGCTAGAGTCACCCATGGCACTTGGGTTCCATAAAATGCAATTGAGAAAAATAAAATAGTATCAACTGCTGAAGAAATAATCGAAGATAGAAAAGGAGGCACAAACCAATATCTATTATCTCTAAGTTTGTTAAAAATATTTGCGTCTAATAATTGAGCAATTAAAAAAGCGGTACCAGAACCAATCACAATTCTCAAAGATATTAAATTGAAATCACTTACAGAGAACAATAAAGATATTAAAACGCCCCAAATAAATCCAATATGGATTACTTTTTTAGTAAAATTAATACCATGTACTCGATTAGCTAAATCTGTAACTAAAAAAGCAATAGGATAAGTAAAAGCGCCCCAAGTTAAGATATTTTCAAGATTTAAAAAATTAAATGGAAATTGGACTAAATAATTTGATGCTAAAACAATTAGCATCATTGATAATATATAAGGAATTAGTTTTTTATAACTCAATTGGCTTTAACTTTTGTTTTAACCATTAGAGCTTTTTTAATTTTTTTAATTCTTGGTGCTAGATTTTTATTTTTTGCTCTAATTAAAAACTGATCAAGA
>Ga0255766_10004894_pt1 | contig 11262 bp, 6 predicted proteins | sample 071ome_23_FD_179966 | JGI IMG/M metagenome (GOLD analysis project Ga0255766, IMG submission 179966) | Coastal salt marsh microbial communities from the Groves Creek Marsh, Skidaway Island, Georgia - 071403BT metaG (version 2) | ecosystem: Environmental > Aquatic > Marine > Intertidal zone > Salt... | reverse complement strand
ATTCTTCGTCGCCCGTGATGCTTCACCCGCAGATATCCTGCTGTTTTCACTGGCGCTCAGCGTCATCATCCCCGGACTGATCTCAGTCACGGTCGCAGCGATTCATTATTCCTCGGCACGCATTGGTCAGCTCATCGGCCCAGCTGTTATCGCTTTGCTGAGCGGCACCATCGCCCTTCAGATCTTGAAAGCCTTTACGTTAATCCCCGGCCTTGTGCTTTTCTGTGGATCTCTTGTTCTGGGCGGGCTGGCGGCAGTTGCTTACCGCAAAGTAAAGGTGATCCATGCTTATCTGTCAGTGCTCTCACCCCTGGCCCTGGTTTTCCCGATTTTGTTTATATTCAACTCCGACGTTTCCAGAGTGATTTTTCCAGAACCTTCCGAGGCTCCGATTGTTTCACCGGAACCCACGGCAGATTCTGAAGAGCGCGCACAGCCCAATGACAACCCGGTAATCATGCTGATCCTGGATGAATTTCCACTGGCGACACTGCTTGATGCCGAGCGACAGATTGATGCAGCCAGGTTTCCCAACCTTGCCGAGCTGGCTGGCCAGGCGAATTGGTACCGTAATGCCACCACCGTAAGTGACTCCACACTGATTTCGATTCCCACAATCCTGAGCGGCCAGACTCCGACACTGGACAACGCTCGCCTGCCGACGCTACAGGACTATCCCAACAATCTGTTCACGCTGCTGTCAGCAACACACGAATTAAAGATCATTGAAAATGGAACCAGGCTGTCTCCTCGTCTAGATGAAGAGGAGGTGGTTCCACTTTCAGGCCGGCAGCAGTCCCTGATGTCTGATCTGATGATTGTCTATGGTCACATCGTCTTGCCTTCCGATCTGACTCAGTCACTGCCGCCGATTGATCAATCCTGGAACACGTTCAGACGGCGCGAATTTGCCGGCACGCGGTACACGGAATTTGAAGATTTCTCGCATGATTTCGAGGGCCCGGATGATCTTTTTACCAACTTGCTCACCGGCATTCAGGCAGGGGAAGCTCCTACGCTACATTTTCTGCACGCCATGTTACCGCACAAACCCTGGCAATTTATGCCCGATGGAGCACGGTACCTGATGCCTCCGGACGTCATGCCCGGAGGGCAACGGATTGAAACCCGGTTCGGCACGTATCCGGCATGGGGTGACGACAGCTCCCTGGTCGAATACGCGTATCGGCGACATGCCCTTCAGGCAGGATTCGTCGATCAGCTGATTGGAGAGCTGATTGCCAAACTGAAAGCCGTCGATCTGTTTGAGAAATCCCTGATCGTGGTGACGTCTGACCACGGCACCTCCTTCAGACCGAATGCGTTTCAGAGACGGGTAAGCGATACCAATCAGGCAGATATCATGTGGATTCCTCTGCTGATGAAGCTGCCTTTTCAGTCACAGGGCATGGTTACCGATCGAAATGCGGAAAGCATTGATATTCTGCCAACGATGGCCGAAGCGCTGAATCTTGAGGTCGACTGGCCGCTGGACGGCCACTCACTTCTGGATACCAGTCTCCCTGAGCGACCGGTGAAGACCATTTTTGCCGGCGCCAGTCAGAGCTTCCAGTTGCCGGCTGATTCGGATGCGTTTTCAGCCAGCGTGGAACACAAGCTGAAAACAATCCGTTCCGGCCCGTGGGAAAATGCCTACGGTGTTGCCGAATTCGCCCATCTGGTGGGTGCCCCTTTAGAGGATTTCGAAACAACGGATATCGATACCGAAGTACAAATCATCGGAGAAAATCTCTTCAACAATATCAATCTTTCGGGCAGTTTCGTGCTGACCGACATCAAAGGACAGGTTGTCAACGCGGAAGGCTTTGATACCGGTGAGTATTTCGTAATCGGGGTCAATGGCCGAGTCGGATCCGTCATTCGGCTGGGACCGGAATTTCGGCGCGAAGGCAAGTTCGCAACACTAATCCCCAGGTCCGCCTTGAGGCAGGGTTTCAATGAAATTTCTGCCTATCTGATGCACACCGAGGGCGGGGGCATTGCACTTCAGCGACTGCGCGGCGGCACCTCACTGCCCTACTCACTGAGCGTCTCCGACGGAACTGCGCCCGACTTCCTGCAGTCACCGACAGGAGAAGCAATACCGGTAGATGGACAGGCAGTAAGGGGCTATGTGCGTTCCGATATGCAGAATGATGGCAGGTTCGTATCAATCAGTGGTTGGGCTTTTGACAGCGCAAACACTGAACGCGCCGACGTGCTTATTTTTTCAGACGGCGTGCTGTTAGCCTCAGTAACGCCCAGCGTCATCAGAAAGGACGTGGTCGCTTCGATCAGCGAAGCGGCCGGGCTCGAAACCGGGTTCAGAGTACTGATCCCGGCTGCCAATTTCCCGGATCTGGCCGATGCACGCATTCGGGTTTTTGGAGTGTCTGGCCAGAGCGCTACGGAGCTGACTGTGGTCGATCAGTGGGTTTTCCACAGGCGGGGCAACTAGCGTGTCCGCGCACCTGCACCGGTGAATTTGTTCTAACCGGCATCCGGCCGCGGGAATCCCCCGCCCTTGCCCCTCTGCACCCGAGATTATTGCGCACTTTTTGGAGGCTGGTGCATAGCACCGCGTAAACCGGCAGGATGTCTGCTACCATCAGGGTTCATTCTTCAGACACTCCTGAACCCTTGCAGCAAAACAGCGGCTTTCTCCCCGACAACATTCTGCATTCCGTGCACCGCCCGGTCTTCTTTACTTCAGCCGGCTTGATTATCGCTTTCAGTCTCTACGGAGGCGGCTTCAGCGAACAGGCGGGCGCTGCCTTCATGGTGGTCCAGGACTGGCTGGTCACCCATCTTGGCTGGTTCTACACGGCGGTGGTCGCCGTGTTTTTTCTTTTTATTATTTTCCTGGCGTTCAGTCGCTTCGCCCATATCCGCTTAGGGCCGGATGATGCCCTGCCTGACTATTCCTACGTCAGCTGGATTGCCATGCTGTTCAGCGCAGGCACGGAGAAACAGCCCAAGATAAACCCGACAAAGTAGAGAGAGCCTAACCACCCGATGTGAATGTCGCTCCACCCGAATAGCTGCGCTTTGAGCGGAACCACTGCCAGATGCAGTCCATGTCCCACAAGCAGCAGTGCGACTCCAATCAGTAAAGTGGAAACACGGGAAATCGTGGTAAGCATCTCTAGAAATCCGCCAGAATCGGGACGCGCGCGAGTATAAATCGGAAACAATGCTCTGGTAAATAAATAGTAGTGCTGTTTGAAATAAGCAATTAGAATCCGCCGCGGTTTCCAGGAAGCGCCCAGAACCCACAAACCATAAAGTCCCTATTCCACCTGCTCAGTACGACGAAGCCTATGAAAAAATCCCATGTGCACATGCGCAGGATGCCTCCCCCTGAGGACCATCTGTTCGAGCTAATAGCCAGCGGGCTTGAAACCAAAGGATACGTTTGCCTGCCGGCAGCATTACCCGAAAACATAGCTGACGGCTTGGTCGATCAGTTGGCTCAGATAGAAAGTCGTGAATTCCATAAAGCCGCCACCGGGCGCGGCAACGACCGGACTCGCAATCAGTTCGTGCGACGAGACCGAATCCACTGGATCGAAGAATCTGACCCTGCCTCAAGTCAGTGGCTGGCCTGGGCACAACGTCTGCAGGCCTACTTGAATCGTCGACTCTTTCTCGGGCTGTTCTCTTTCGAGAGTCATTTCTCGCACTACCAGAGCGGGGACTTTTATCGCAAACACCTTGATGCGTTCAAAGGAGAAACCAATCGCGTTCTGTCGCTGGTGACCTATCTGAACCGGGGTTGGGAACCCGATCAGGGTGGAGAACTGGTCATTTATTCACCGGAGGACGGCACGGAGTTGGTCAAGGTGACTCCGATGTTCGCAACGCTGGTGCTCTTTCTCAGCGAGGAGTTCAGCCATGAAGTCTTGCCCACTGCCAGAAATCGATATGCGGTTGCCGGCTGGTTCCGGTTGAACAGCTCGATTAATCAGCACATTGACCCGCCTGTTTAGACCACAAGGCACGAACACGCGTCAGTCATTGAGCCCGATCAGGGCTCCGAGGTCTCCTGCTTAGCGTGAACTTCAAGCAGACGGTTCGCCTGTCTCAGTCCCCAGACGTAGAGGACAAACAAGACCACGAGGCAGATGACCCCGACTGCGACATGTCTTGCAATCAGCTGCTCCCAGCTCCAGGTGTGGTAATTGATCAGCTTGAACGCGTCAGTGGGTTCGCCCCCGGTGAGCCCGTAGGGCACGGCAAGACGATCTCCCAGCGCGCGCCACCAGGTCATGAACATGTCGGCAAACGCCGCAGCGCCAATAAACAGGAATCCCCAGCGCAACCCGCCACGATAGAGCTGGGTGTCACTGCCAAAATAAAACGACCCCATCAAAAGAGTCGCCAGCACCATGCCTCCGGCATCACCGCCGAAGACAATCAGCTCATCAGCGGTTCGCTCCCCGACCAGGAAGGTGCCGGTCAGTTGCAGAATCAAAAGGCCAGCGGCGAACACCCGCCAGCCGCTGCGCAGGGTGCGGCGTCCGTAGTTGTACAGCGCCACGATGCCCGCGAACACCAGCACAGTGGCAGCCAGACCCCGTTCGTTGGCGGTGATGGTTTTCCACACGGTGGGAATGGCGTTGTAGCCACAGAACCACGCGACAGTCGCGTGACCGAGTTCGTGAACCGGCATGCCGAGAACAATACGCTGCAGGGCGGCTCCAAAACCGGTCAGCTGAATGGTAAAGGCTCCGGTCAGCATGGCGGGTAGCGCCCAGCACCGGAGGGTTTTTTCCAGCTTCGGATCCTCGATACCACCGGTCGCGCTGCTGACCACTTCCATGCTGAAGCCAGCAGCAGGCGCGGCCGCCGGCGCAGGCTGGGGCGCAGCAGCCGTCGCCCGGCCGTGCTGTTTGATAGCTGACGCTTTGGCGTAATCCGCGCCACACTCGGGACAGACAGGTCCCGGAACTTTGGGCGCGTCGCACCAGGCGCACTTCTCGGAGACTTCCATAATGCGCCAAGATAGCTGAATTGGCCGGAAAAGCGAACCGGCTCCCAATCTCGCCGGCCGACGAACTGCTAATGCGTAACTGGGTCAGAGTGGGATCTGTTCAGGGGGCGGTCGGGATTAGCTAGAGAACTGCTCAGGGGATTAAGGAAACTGGTCGGGACATGGCGGGTCGCTTGGATGGTGTGCTCAACACTCAGCATCACGGCACCGTAACACGGCGCGACACGAAACAGGGCGCAAGGCAGGCATATCAGTCACCGGACCACAGCACAGTGTGCAGCCCGGTGCCTGATTTGAGATCAGCGCTCGATCGTGAACAGCCCATTGACCTCGTTGACGGGATTCAACTCGTCAATGAGATCGAAACCACCCACAAATGCTTCTCCATTAGGCCCGGTGAAAGCGCCACCGAGGTTCGCATCAATGCTGTTACTCAACAGTTCCGTGTCAATGAACAGCTGTCCGCTCAGCGGGTTCAGACTCACTGCCCCGCTCTGGACCAGTCCGTCGAAATCCACTGACCAGTTCTGATCTCCCACCAGAATTTGCAGTTTGCCTTCACTGATCAGGCCGGTGTCAAAGTTCACCCGCATGGCCGCCACCAGCTGCTCAATGTCGCCGGCATTGCCATGACCGATGAAGGAGGATGCGGCGGTGGACTGATAGTTGTGGGTGCCGTTGAGATTGGCAACCGGCGTGGGCGTCAGTTCCGCGAAGTAATCACCGCTGACAATCCTCACCAGTCCATTCTCCAGCGTCTCCAGCACCACTGCGTCCTCCGAAACCGTCTGATTCCAGGGGCCCCAGGTGATGCCCAGAGACTCAACTGTCTTGGTGGGCAGCATCAGGGCCGCGGCAGGCGGGTCGATGTAATTATAGGCAACCAGGAAGTTTTCTTGATCTGTCGTTAGCATAGACGGAGAAGTGTCGACCGTAATAGAACCGGTCTGTCCAGGATCCGCAAGCCCTACTTCGACAGCCTGGGCCAACTCTTCAGAAGTCATCGCATCCAAACTGATGGTGATGAGGCCCGGTAGTGCGTAAAGCTCATCCACTTGCGCCCCAGTCAACGTGCCAATGTCATAGTCACCGTTTTCATTGGGATACACAGAAAGGCCGCTACCGTTGACGCCTTCCAAATAGCCTTTTTGCGCTACTGACAGCGTACTTCCAGCTACTAGGTACTCTGTAGTCAGACTGCCGCCGCCACTCTCAAAAGTATGGGTGGCATAATAATCTAAGGCTTCCAGCTCCGATTGACTCAACCCACTCACGTCATAGAGCCCGCTGCTAGACTCCAGACCAAGGCTTTGTAAATAGGCGATTTGATCAGTCGTCAAAGATTCTGCGTCAACGAGCAAACCCGGCGAAACCTCTTCTCCGGGAGACGAGGTCTCATAGGAATAGAATGTATCCAGCTCGGACTGGCTCAGGCCGCCGATGTCATACTGATTGTTCGCATCAGCCTGCAAGCCCAAGCTCTGAAGATAAGTTTCCTGCTCAGGCGTGAGAGTGCTCGCATCCACCAGGTACTCCGTTATCAGACTGCCGCCGCCACTCTCAAAAGTGTGGGTGGCATAATATTCTAAAGTGTCCAGCTCCGATGAACTCAGCCCGCTCACATCATAAAAACCGCTGTCAAATGGCGTATTAATCGAATCCAGGTAGGCGATTTGATCAGACGTCAGTAATTCTGCGTCAAGGAGATCACCCCCCGGCGATACTTCTTCTCCAGGATTATAAGTCTCTTCATAGGAATAGAAGATGTCCAGTTCCGACTGACTCAGGCCGCCAATGTCGTACTGATTATTCGCATCAGGCTGCAGGCCCAAGCCCTGCAGGTAGTCCTCCTGCGCAGTCGACAGCGTGCTTGCATCTACCGGGTATGGCGTATGACTGCCTGAGTTCGGGTCGGTGGTGCTCCCGCCATCAGTTGAGGGGTCGTCTGTGCCCGGGTCATTTGTGGTGCTGCCGTCATCGGGCTGAGCCGGATTACCCCCGGAAAATTGCTTTAGATTTAAGGTATCCAGTTCAGATTGACTCAAACTGCCAATGTCATACTCACCGTTTGCATTAGGCTGCAGACCCAAATCCTGCAGATAGTCCTCTTGCGCAGCATTCAGCGTATCCCCATCAACCAATACCTCAGCGGTCAGATTGCCATCATTAGGATCTACAGGAGGTTCTTCAAACGAATAGAACATATCCAGCTCAGACTGGTTCAGACTGCCGATGTCATAGTCACCATTTGCGTTTGGCTGCAGGCCCAGATCTTGAAGGTAATCTATCTGCTCGGGCGTGAGGGCGCTGCCAGCAACGAAGAACTCAGGCGTCAAATCGCCATCGTTAGGATCATTCGGACTTTCGGCCAGCAGTTCAAGCTGCTCAAAGTCTGCCGAGCTCAGGCCAGTGACATCAAACTGTCCGTTGGCATCCGGGAACAAACCCAAGTTGTTCAGGTACGAAATCTGCGACGGGTTGAGCGTGCTTTCATCGATAAATATGCTGTCTGAAGGACTACCGGTGTTCGGATCGGTGGGACCCTGGTCCAGCGCATAGAATGTATCCAGTTCGGACTGGGTCAGACTGCCGATATCGTACTGACCGCTTGCGTTTGGCTGCAGACCCAGATCTTCAAGGTAATCTATCTGCTCGGGCGTGAGGGCGCTGCCATCAACGAAGAACTCAGGCGTCAGATTGCCATCGTCAGGGTTGACCGGCGACTCGCCGAGCGAATAGAACTCATCCAGTTGCGACTGACTCAGCGAACCGATGTCAAGCTGTCCATTGGCATCCGGTGTTATGCCCAAGGCATTCAGATAATCCGCCTGTTCAGGTGAGAGCGCATTGGCATCAATGAGCAGATCTCCGGTCGGGAATTCAGGCTCTGCCGGATCATCCAGCACACTTTGGTAAGGCCCGGCTTCGCTACCCAGCAGTGACTCGAGTTCGCTGTTGCTCAAGCCGGTGATGTCCACCAAACCGGAACCGTCCGGCGCCAGGCCCAGTGATGACACCAGATTCAGTTCTTCGGCAGTCAGCCCACTGGCATCCAAATAAATAGTGGGGTCCGTGTCGCTATCCGGATCAGAGTTTTTGACTTCGTCAATCTGCGCCGGGGTCAGCAGGCTCATTTCGAGGAACCCATCGGCATCCGGTGTCACACCGAACGACGCTACCGTGTCGAGCTCGGTGGCGCTGAGATCGCTGGCGGCAATCAGCACTCTGGGCTGCGAGATCGAGCCGGCCAGATCGCCGGCTATCTGCGCCAGATTGTCAAACTCCAGCTGCTGCTCGGCACTGAGCGCGCTGATGTCAATCTGGCCGTTGGCGTCCGGCGCCAGGCCCAGTGAGCTCAGGTAATCGAGCTGAGATTCTGACAGCGTGCTCTCATCAACAAACACACCCGTCGGAGGCAGGTCATCATCAGGATCAGTCGGTACACCGAAGGATTCAAACTGCTCCAGCTCGGCGGCGGTCAGCGCGCTGATGTCAATCTGGCCGTTGGCGTCAGGCGCCAGGCCCAGTGAGCTCAGGTAATCGAGCTGAGATTCTGACAGCGTGCTCTCATCAACAAACACACCCGTCGGCGGCAGGTCATTATCAGGATCAGTCGGTACACCGAAGGATTCAAACTGCTCCAGCTCAGCGGCGGTCAACGCACTGATGTCAATCTGGCCATTGGCATCCGGCGCCAGACCCAGCGAGCTCAGGTAATCCAGCTGAGATTCTGACAGCGTGCTCTGATCAACAAACACACCCGTCGGAGGCAGATCATCATCAGGATCAGTCGGTACGCCGAAGGATTCAAACTGCTCCAGCTCAGCAGCGGTCAGCGCACTGATGTCAATCTGGCCGTTGGCGTCAGGCGCCAGACCCAATGAGCTCAGGTAATCGAGCTGCGATTCTGACAGCGTGCTGGTATCGACAAAAATGCTGTTATCGACGGAGTTCTGAGCCAGCACTTCGAGCTGCTGTTCCTGCGCCTCAGAAAGCTCAGTGATGTCGATTCCGCCATCTGCATCCGGGGCCAGGCCCAGCGTAGCCAGGTAATCCAGCTGCTCGCTGGTAAGTGTGCTTGCCTCGACGATGATGGCTTCATCGCGCGTGAACTGGTTGGCCAGGGACTTCAGCTGAGTTTGCTGCGCGTCGGTCAGGTTGCTCAGGTTCACCTGCCCACTTTCACTGTCCGGAGCAATGCCCAGCTGACCCAGAAAATCCAGCTGCGCGTTTGACAGGGTTGAAGCGTCAACCGTCTCGACCTCTTCCACTTCCAGAATTTCGACAATATCACTGCAGTTGCCGCTGGCATCGGAGCAGGGCACGGAGCCATCGCCGCGCGTCTCGTTGGGGTTCACCTGCAGCTGCAGCGCCTGAGTATCGGCTTCCGGCCCGGTTCCGCCGGCCACGTTGGTTTCAATCTGGGTTGCCGCCACAGTCTCGGCACTTTGTGCGGCAAAGTTCGAGCCGGTGTTATCACTCAGTGTGTTGCCAAGGGCACTGCCGCTGTTATCCGTCTGATCTGGGGCCGGAGCTTGCGCAGCATCAGGCGCGGGATTGGCTGCTGCGACCTGGGCTGGTGGGCTGTCAGCCTGATTATTGTCAGCCGCGACAGGATTACTCGCCTGAGCTGGCGCCGGTTGTTCTGCAGTATCGGCCTGGCCTGCGCCGGCAGAGTTAGCCTGAGCTGGTTCGACGGCTTCCTGTTCATTTGAATCGGTATTTCCTTGCTCTGGAGCAGCCTGATCGGCATCGCCCTGGTCAGTATTGCCCTGATCCGAGTCGACGGCATCCGCATCGGCCTGATCTGCGCTTCCCTGATCGTCATTGCCCTGATCGGCATCGCCTTGATCATCCGAATCCGCTTGGTCTGCGTCACCCTGATCATCAGACTCATTCTGATCTGCATCACCCTGGTCATCGGAATCGCCCTGATCGTCTGATTCTTCCTGATCATCGGACTCTTCCTGATCAGACTCTTCCTGATCGTCCGACTCTTCCTGGTCGTCCGATTCTTCCTGATCGTCTCCCTCTTCTTCCTGTTCCGACTCTTCGCTTTCTTCCTCTTCGTCATCAGTAGGAGTCACGACTGTGCCCAGTTGCGCAGGCTGTTGCAGCAAGCCGACCGGCGGCGTATCTGCACTTTCTACGCGGGCATAATCGAATTCAGCGCCGACACCGAGATCCAAAGCCCCGGCATCGTTGGATATTGTTGTCCCGCCATCATAGACACCGGTAAAGACTTCACCCGTGGGGTCTATCACTACCTCGTAATGGGTACCCCGAATACCAATTGAAGCAAACCCCCGGATGGACGCATTGTATCGTTCACGATTCTGGTCGGCGATTGCACCAGTAATGGTTCTGAAACCACCCTCTACCAGCTCAACGACTGATGAGTCGCTTGAGGGGTTCTCCTCATATCGGTACTCGAGAACCACAAATTCAGAGGACTCACTGATCGCAATCAGAGCCGAATCGACCATCCGCAACTGCGCATTGGCGCCGGGCCCGGTGACGATGGTTTCCCCCTCATAGATGCTGGCCCGCCGGCTGAGCGCTCTCACGCCATTCGCGCCGCCCCGCGCCTCGACGTTCCCCTGCACGGAGATAATCCGGCCAACGGGCTCCAGATCCTGCCCGAGGGTCGGCTCAACGAGTAACAGCGCCTGAACCAGCAGCGCAATGCAGAGATATGAGGCTTGTTTCATCATCATCATTTTATTCTGTCTCGGGAGACGCAATACAAAGAAAAATACCGGTCTCATGAGCGCCGGCCTCCGCTGGTGGTCTGACCCAGATGACGCGGTTTTTCGGCGCCAGTCGCAATGATTGTCCCTGCATTATTGTGTTTATCCTCGTAGAGATCAAATTGGGCGAGAAAAGCGGCCAATCTAAGGTTTGACGGCCTCTGGCAAGGGGGTAAAACACCGCGGCTGAAAGCACCAGCAGAATGACCGATAAACCCTTTCTCTTGCACTCTGGGTTCCATCCTTTCTACCCTCTTTAACCTTACTATCCTCGCCATCCTTTCCATTCTCCCTGTCTTCTTAATCCTCACTGTCTTCACAGACCGTCCGATTCACTTTCGCCGCTGCCTTCGAAACTTTCTGCGCTTGCAGACACCTGACCTGTTTTCGCATCTATACCTGTTTTCGCATCTATTTGGCAGCATGGACAGGGTGATAGTGTCACAAGCCAGTGGCAAACGGGTTGACCCGCTTCACACCGGACTGTTGACCCACTTCACATTTATGGCACTTGCTTTA
>Ga0255766_10004887_pt1 | contig 11273 bp, 10 predicted proteins | sample 071ome_23_FD_179966 | JGI IMG/M metagenome (GOLD analysis project Ga0255766, IMG submission 179966) | Coastal salt marsh microbial communities from the Groves Creek Marsh, Skidaway Island, Georgia - 071403BT metaG (version 2) | ecosystem: Environmental > Aquatic > Marine > Intertidal zone >... | reverse complement strand
ATATCACATATACCATCTACATATACATCTCGCATATACCCTCTACATATACATCTCCATATACCACATCACATATACCACATCACATATACCACATCACATATACCCTATACACGCACTTTTCATTTATCAAGATACATATCCATATATACACGCCGTTCTCGTACATTCAATAACTACCCAAATATTGCCAAATTACACATAGAAAATTGAAGTATTATTTCTTTGCAAGTATTTCATAACTATATTCGTATATACACATACAATACTAACTATTATCAAGATGTCTGCTGTTACTGATAACAATGCTACTACTACTACTCAAGCTACAAAGGTTAAGACACCAAGTCTTCCCGAAAAGTACTCAAAATTCATCCAATTTGGGTATTATATGATGACAAAGATGATGGATGATAATGAAACTTCATCATTTACTAAAGATGAGTTCTTAAACAAACTCCAAATGTTTGCTACAGTAGAAGAGCAGCAAACATTTATCCAAGGGTTCTTTGATAACCAAAAAGAAAACAAAAAAGACATGCGTAAGATGCTTCAAGAACGTAAGAAGGCAAATCAGCCTAAGAAGAAGAGAACGACAAAGAAGACTACACAAAAAGAAACTACTACGTCTAATGAATCATCTGATATTCAAACTGAAACTACTACTGAACCAGTTGCTGAAACACAAGAAGACTTACTAACTACTATTACAAATGAATTGACTGAAGAACCAATGATTGATAGAATTACAACAGCAATTGAAGTAGCAAAAGATATCACAGCAAAGAAGCCACGGGCTAAAAAGACAACTCCAAAGAAAAAGACAACTCCAAAGAAGCTAACGAAGAAATTAGAAAAAGAATGGGAACAACTTATAGCATCAACCCCACCAGTTTATGATGGTAATCCATCCTCAACCGCAACGCGTATTGCCAACATACTTACTGCAAAATCAAATGGAGAAACTGTAGACAATCTTATCATAGAACTACTCGTCGAAAAAGAAGAAGAAGAAACGACCAACACTTCATCACAAACTCTTAATGCTTAAATCATAACTAATAACAACTAATTATAATTTCATACGTAAACTACTAACTAATTAAACCTCTTTTTTATTGTTATATGATTCCAAAAAACGTGTTAATTGCTTAATACCTCCTTGTGATATAGTATCAACATTTTTAACATTAAATATAGTCAAAAGCACATGAATAACTCCAGTATATTCACTTGGTATAGTTAATTCTATAGGTTTTTCTTTTTTGGTAGTTTTCTTTTGAATAGTATCATCTAGGTCAACTGGTTTATATGTGGTAATTCTATCCATAACAGTATTATCATAATGTTTATCGTGGGTGTCATTTTCTATAGTATCATCTGTATTTTCAACAACAGTATTATCAGGAATCTCGTTATTAGTATCATTATCAAGAACCTTATCATATTGATTCATAGTTTTGGTATTTTTAGTTTTTGGTAGTTGAATGCTATCAAATGCTCTTTTAAAATAGTTATATGGGAACGTAGTTTTTCCTCCATACATAGTATGTTTATCTGTATCGTAAAAGTTCTCGTCAGTTATAATTTCAAATTTATATTTTAATTGTTTTTCATCAAGATGACGTCGAATATCATTTACATACGTATCTGTAATATTTTTACCGGATATTTCTAATATATTCAAATAAAACTCTATATTACCCGATTTCATTTTATATAATAGAAACATACTTTTTAATATTGTTTCAACGTAGAAAATTGAAAACTATAACCTACTAAAGTAAAAGGCATATATAATTTCAACAAGACAATGGTTAGAAATACTACTGGTGGAACTAAAACAAAGGGACTTGCTCGTAAGCATCAGGTCAAAGGTGATTCTAAATTGAGACTCCCTGACGATGAATTGGAACAAGTAGCTTGTGTTACAAAAATGTTGGGGAATGGAATGTGTGAAATATTTACAAATAAAAATGAACGTTTAATAGGGCATATTCGTAATAAGTTTCGTGGAAGACAAAAGCGACATAATATGATTTCTACATCAGCAATTGTTTTGATTGGATTACGTGAGTGGGAAAACCCCATTAAAAATTGCGATATATTAACAATATATGATGATTCACAAGTAAATCAATTAAAAAATATGCCGAACATTGCATTGAATCACGTTATGAAATTACAATATGAACTATCACATACAGGTATATCAGTCTCTAATGATTTTGATTTTGATAATGAGGATTCTGAAGACGAAACTGAACTAACAAATACAATAAAAAAATCAGATACATTTACATTGGAAAATATGAAAGAAATAGATATTGATGATATTTAAAAATAAATAAATTCTTAATTATAACCATTCTTTTTTTTACACATTCAATAATGTGAAAGTATTTAAAGATTATACATGTTATATATTATAATTAATCATATTATGCCAAATGATTGTTGGAATAATATGACATTTATTAGCGAAGATAATTCAGAAGAATTAACTGAGTTGTTTAATAATGAAATTAAGGCAAAGAATCCACCAGAGGATAAATTAATAGTAAAGTATAAAGGTAATAATGGAATAAAAATTCAACTATGGAGTGGTTGGGGTCCGGATAATGAATGGTTAAACACGTTGGTGGAAAAATACCCCAAATGTTGGATTAAAAATGATTGGTACGAGGAGGGTGGTGGTGCAGGAATATTTATAGGTGGTTTTTTAAATGGAAAAAAACAAGAAACAATAATAAAAGAATGGGGTGAATTACCAATCGAAGGAATATCACTATATCTTGGAGGTTCAGACGGTATAAATGATAGATATGGATTTAATTAGATATGTATTCCATTGTAAATATTCAATAGATGTAAATATATAATAATATTATTGTAAGTTATTATATATTTATTTATAGTTCAGGATAACTGGCTTGCATAAGCATACCACATTGTCCCTTACCATTGTTATATTCTTCACCACGTCCCATATAAATATAACCATTATCGCCCCAAGTCTCGCCCCAAGAATTCTTAACTCTATAATAATCTTTACCAGACATAGAACCGTATCCTACAGCAAGAACACCGTGGTCTAAACCGGTTCCACAAGAATCGGTAAATACACCAGACTTATAAAGTTGGAAATTCTTCTGGTCGGCTTGAATAGCAATAGCAACAGGTTGTTGTGTCAAAGCAGTCATCATAGCCTCATCAGAGTTGGGTGTAACATCAACAAATCCAGTTACATCACTTCCCTTTACAATATCACAAGTGGTTTCACAAGAACCGCCAGTGCGGGTTGTTCCAGAAGTATATGGATACTCGGCTTCAGTACAAAGACCTCCATTCTTTTCAATCCATGAAAAGGCGTTATCCATAAGACCACCATTACAACCCATATCCTTACCGCCGTTTTTACGGTTATCACAATCTACCAACTGTTGCTCGGAAAATGAGTCAAGGGTTCCTGTCTTCAAGAAGAAAGCACCCTCAAGAGCACCAGTAGTAGAGAAACTCCAACAAGAACCACATTGTCCCTGGTTCTTTACGGGGGTTACGGCACCAGCCTTTACCCAATCTACACTATCAGGTAGTGTAACACTGGTTAATTCGTCATTATCCAAACATCCGGTAACACATTCGACAGTTTTCAATGTAGACATTTCCTTATGATGTTTAACACAATCATATAGGCACTTGGTCTTATCAATCTTTCTCTTGAAGTTCTCAGGATTGAATTTACGTCCAACGACTCCTTCCTGGTTAGAAAATCCAAGATATTCACTGAACTCATTAGAATCCATTCCAGAAAATTGGTTATGACCCAATGTGTATGTTAGGTTTTTAGCATTATTTTCCTCAATGTATTTATCATTTTCAATCCACTTACGCATAACATCTTCACGATGCTCGGTATTACGGAATTCTTGCTTGAATTCACTTACCCAGTTCTCAAAACGCTCAACAAATGTTGCACTTACACTAAGTGTAACAACAGACACCAATAAAATACCCTTGAAAAGATACATTTTATTATATACAATAGATATATTTTTATATTCATTCTAAAAGTATTTTTTCTGTGTATATACTATAATAATGGCTGACTGGAATAAAATAATTTACAAAAGTGGTGATTTTTTCTTACCACAATCAATAAAAAAAGTATTTGATATGTTACTGTATAAAAATTCTAATTACAGTTTTTACATAGAAGTATGGCATATAGTTCATTTTTTTAGTGGCATTTTAATAGGACTTATTTACATTTATACAGGATACAGTAAAGATGCTTATTTATGGAATTTATTTATAATTCATACTATTTGGGAATATTGGCAAGTATATATTGGAATGTCAAAACCATTTCGATTAACTTATCACAACAATCTATTTGATATGATGTTTGATACTTTCATTTTTATAGTAGGTGGATATGTTGCGTTTATTCTAGTAAATGGCATTTAATTTTATTTTTAATATTATCTTTATCTGAAAACATATATAACTTGCATTTATGTTTTGATAAATCGTTATATTCTTCTACGGTTTTAATATGTGTCAATATATTTGCGTCTTTTAAGTATACCATATATGAATATATTCCATTTATTTCAGTTTTTCCAAAAATAACACAATTATGAATATTATCTAATATAGTTGTATCGTTACTGCAAATTTCCAACAATCGACAATCAGTTTGGACTTTACGTATTGCCTTCATATCTATATTTAATTGGTGTATTTTTTCAACCCATTTTTGTAAAAACATTCCAGCATTTTCACTCATTCGACACACTAATTGTTCTTTTGAAAGTAACATAATTTGGTTCAATAAATCAACTATTCGTCTTATTGGACTTGTAATATGAACGTATTCATCTATATCCATCATATCATGCCTCAATACAATATCTTTATCGTATAATACGTATTTACAATCTGTATTATTCCAAGAACGGATAAGTCGGGATGTATTCTCATCTATATCGACATAATCCTCATTTGTTTCGTTTTTATATATTGCTTTTCTGAAAATACCCGTTTCTTTGTTTTTCATACGAGTTCCAACTTCTTTATTCATACGAACCATCCAGTATTCAACTAATTCGTGACTATCTATTATAGATGGTTTCAATATTTTGGTTAAAAATAATAAATCTTTATAATGGCTATTTTTAACGAGTTTCTTCTCTTCATATACAAAATTCTTACGGGTTTTAATAACTACATTTTTATAATTGGTTTCTTTATCCTCTAATAAATTTCCATTTTTATCAAAATATATATCCATAGCTAATGCTATACGTAATTCATTTTCTTGAAGACTACATAGAGAATCTGATAATATAAGTGGTAACATTGGACGTTTTTTATCTGGTAAATAAATAGTAGATACACGATTTGTTAGGTGTTCCCATAAATCCAATTCTTCCATCCATATGTATACATTCGCAATATATACGGATATTTTGTATATTTCATCTTGTTTTTCAATGCTAAATGCGTCATCAAAATCTTTACTACCATCCGGGTCTATTGAAAATACATATTCATCGGTTCTGTCCTCTATTTTATAATTTGGATTTTGTATTATTTGTTGAATAATATCCGTAGCAGGCATTTGTTTTAAACTATCATTCGTTTTATTGGTTAGTTTCTTAATAGATGTATGTAAATTCTTACAATATAGTTGATACTCGTAAAATACTTCCAAATTATCAACATCTCCCAGAACTTCTACTAGTTCTCCGTATGGGTGTTTATTATCCCAATTGATGTATTTAAATAACACATATTTGTTTTGTTGATGTTTTGAAAATCCTATTTTCACTTCATATGGAACAAGAAATACAGGATAATTTTTATTATTTGGAATACAACGATAATATAAACGTTTGTTATTGGGAGTTCTACCAAAGGTCTTATTTCCCTCTAATACTAATACTCCTTGTAATATAGTTTTCGTATCAAGACCAGATATTTTGGTTATGGCATCTTCTTTAATTTCAATTATATCCTCGTGAAAGAACTTATTCGTTAATGGGTTCCATTGTTCTCTACATTCTATATTTGAATTGGTTGATAAATCATATAAACTCCAGTTTGTATAATTTCGGTCATGAATATTCACTTGATATGTTTGCATAATTTTAATATTATATGTATAATTATATTTAAATCAATTTAATATAATAAATGAGATGTAATTGTTCTCAATAATATGTAAAAAACCTAATAAAACCAAGATGTTATTATAAAATAGTGACAAAGTTCTCAATATGCCTAAAAAATTTTACAAGAAATATACAAAAAAATCAGTGACAAAAACTTCCGACAACCTTTCTTCGGCAACGTATCTAATAATTGTAGAATCACCATCAAAATGTGCCAAAATAGAATCCTATCTCGGACTTAATTATTGTTGTATTGCTTCAAAAGGACATATACGAGGTATCAATGGACTGCGATCTATTGATACCAAGGGTTCATTTGAACCAAAATTTACAGATTTATCTGAAAAAAAAGACCATATTGTATTTATGAAACAAATTGTAGCAAAGTTCTCAAAGGAAAATATAATATTAGCTACAGATGATGATAGAGAAGGCGAAGCAATCGCTTGGCATATATGTGAAATATTTAACCTACCAATTGAAACTACACAGCGTATTATCTTTCACGAAGTAACCAAAAATGCCCTATTAAAAGCTATAAATGCGCCTACTACAGTTAATTTGGATTTGGTAAAAGCCCAACACGCAAGACAAGTATTAGATGTAATTGTTGGATATAAAATATCACCCATATTATGGAAATATTTGTATAATGATACTAACAATACATTATCGGCAGGAAGATGTCAAACACCTGCGTTGCGTCTAGTATATGAGAATGAAATACAAGGAAAAGAAAAAGATAATATCCAAACATTTTATAAAACAACGGCATCATTCTTTGAAAAGAATATTATATTTAATTTGAATGTAGAATTCCAAACAAAAGATGAAATAAGAGAACATCTCAATAAATCAATCAATCACAAACATATGCTTACTATAAATAACCCACGAGACACTACCAAGTCTCCTCCTATTCCATTTCATACATCTAGACTACTTCAAGTAGCTAGTAATATTTTACATATTTCTCCGGGCGAAACAATGCGACTATGTCAACAATTATATCAAACCGGTTACATTACATATATGCGAACTGAAAGCACAAAATACGCCAAACCATTTTTACAAGAAATATCAAAATTTATTCAAAATGAATATAACGATGAAAAATATATAGGTAATTTGGAAAATCTGGAAAACAAACAAACGAATAATCCTCACGAAGCAATACGTGTAACACAACTCAATAATAAATCTATAACATCAGATGATGGAAGACTTATTTCATTATATAAATTAATATGGAAAAATACAGTCGAAAGCTGCATGTCAGAAGCAAAATATAAGGCTATTCCATTAGGAATATCTGGTCCAAACGAAACAAAATATACATATACCCACGAAATTCCTTTGTTTTTGGGTTGGAAAATTGTAAGCGATAAAAAATTGGATATTGATATTCAGAACCAAGCAAATGGAATGTATATGTTCTTTAAAACCCAACTAAAAAATAGTATCAAATATAACTGGATCGAAAGTGTTGTTTCTATGAAAAACAAACATACTCATTATACAGAAGCAAGCTTAATCAATAAATTAGAAGCAATGGGAATTGGTAGACCATCTACATTTTCATCAATTGTATCAACAATACAAGACAGAGGATATGTAAAGAAAACAGATGTAGAAGGAATAACAATAGAATGTAATAATTTTAAACTTGAGGATAATAGTGTTGAAGAAACTACAATCGAAAAGACTTTTGGAAATGAAAAACACAAATTGGTAATCCAGCCAATCGGAACACTCACCGTAGAATTTTTAATTAAACATTATAACCCGCTGTTCTCATATGAATATACCAAACTAATGGAAGATAAATTAGATATTATTACGAATAATGCAAATGAATGGTCGTCTATATGTAAAGAATGTTACGACGAAATAAAAACATTATCAAAACCGGTAAGTAAAATACCAAAACAAACATATCCGTTAGATGATAAACACGTATTACTATTTGAAAGATATGGACCTGTAATACAAACAACAAAAGAAGATGATACATATGAATATATTTCTGTAAAGAAAGACATCAAAATCGATATTGAAAAATTAAAAAATGGTGAATATACGGTAGAACAATTAATGGCTATCAAAGAACGTAACCTGGGTGTTTATAAAAATGATGATGTAATTATTAAAGATGGAAAATATGGAAAATATGTTGAATATGGCAAAACGAAAGAATCTTTAAAAGATTTAGATAAATCCGCAGAATACATAACTTTAGAAGATGTTATACCTATTTTAGAAAAGTCATTGAATAATAATAGTATAGATAAGAATATGTTGAGAGAATTATCAGAGGACCTAAGTATTCGTAATGGAAAATTCGGTGCCTACGTTTTTTATAAAACAAAGACGATGAAAAAACCACAGTTTCTCAATATAAAAAAATTTAAGGAAAGTTACTTAACGTGTGAAAAAGAAGTGATTATCAAATGGTTAGAGGACAATTATCCTATTTTGAAACCATAAAATATAGTAAAAATATATAAATGGAGTCATATATTTCACCTATTAACTATAGTATATTTATTTTCCTGTATATAACGTGTATCATTTATATTTACACAAAATATTCTGAAATTGTAGGATTAGGTGCTCTTACAGTAGTTCAAATCGGGTTCACATTATTCTTTGGAAAAGAGGTATCTCAAATACTATTAAACCATCCCGGTGGTCCATATACATTAAACCTCGCTAGTTTATTAACTTTGAATGGTTCTGTAATAAGTATGATATTATTAGCTATTTCGTTGATATTAACATTCATGACTATTATAGACATTCAAGAAAAATATAATGATACAAAAGGAACGCCAATAGAGTTACCACATAAATATCAACACTTATTCGACACGATAAAAAGAAACACCGTCATTATATTATCATTATCAGCGTTCATATTAGCTATGTATTATTTCAATAAACAACAAATAAACGTCCCTATTATGCCTATAATTTCTAATTTTTCTTTACAAACCATATTGAATAACATTCCAGCTATAACTAATATACTAGGTTCTCTATCATTATTAATAATTTCATCATATCAAGTAAAATACGCAAGTGACTTATCCAATCTAAAAAAATACACTTTGATTGGAAGATAATAAGACTGTTATTTACCCAATAGATTAAATAACAATCCAAATTCGTTTAAAAACAACTATTGTTATATCCATAAATAGTAATGAAATACTACGAAACATTATATGAAGATTATATTCAATCAAATGAATTATTCAATATTCATCCAGAATTAGATGATATAATTAATAAACTACCCAATAATATTATTAATATACCCAATTTATTAATCCATGGTGCTTGTGGAATTGGAAAATATACACAAGTTCTCAAAATATTAAAAAAATATAGTCCATCAGAGCTGAAATATGAAAAGAAAATTACAATTAACACAGATAAACAACAATATATGTATCATATTAGCGATATTCATTATGAAGTGGATATGTCATTATTAGGGTGTAATGCGAAGACTCTATGGCATGAAATATTCTTTCAAATAGTAGATATAGTTTCAGTGAAACCGAATAAAGTGGGTATAATCCTATGTAAAAATTTCCATACAATAAATTCAGAATTACTGGAGGTATTTTATAGTTATATACAACAGTATAATACACATAATAGTAACATAACTATAAAGTTTATTATATTATCAGAGCATATCAGTTTTCTACCATATAAAATCTACAATTCCTGTTACAAGATAGGTATTAAACGACCTTCTAAAAAATTATACACAGAACTATTACGAGTTAGTAATGAGATGGAAGTTCAAAAACAAGGTAAAATAACTAACAACATTAACAACAGTATAAAATTATTGGAAAATATAGATGAAAGTGGAATAACAAATATCAAAGAAATACGTTCATTTTTGCATATGAAACCGAATCAAAATGTACCTGAAGAATTATTCAATCGTGTATGCAACAATATAATTGAGAACATAGACAATATTCAAACTATAAAATATACAGATTTTCGAGACACATTATATGAACTCCTAACATACAATATTGAAATAAATGAATGTATATGGTATATCACGTATTATTATCTAAGTGATGGTAAATTAAATAAAAAAGATGTTTCTGAAATTTTAATTAAATGTTATACTTTTTTTAAATATTTCAATAATAATTATAGACCAATATACCACTTAGAGAATATAATGTTTTATATAATAAACAAAATATATAATTTTAATGAACTACCAAAAAGCATGCGAAATACTTGATTTGAATCCAAAACAAAATATAAAAATAGATGAAATAAAACAACAATATAAAATACACGCTTTAAAATATCATCCAGATAAAAACAAATCGCCGAATTCTACAGAAAAATTCCAAGAAATACATACAGCATATGAATATTTATGCAATAATGTAGATTCGGATGATGACTCTGATATCTGCGATAAATCGTATTCAAATATATTATTCAAATTTTTAAGTTCAATAATACCAATTGATAAGGATACGCAAATAATACATATTATCATTGAAAAAATATCAAATATATGTGAAAATAAGTCGATTGATTTCCTAGAAAAATTAGATAGAGAGGTATTAATCAAAATACTGAATCTAATCAAAATGAATAGCGATATACTCCATATCAATAATAATTATATCGAAATTATAGAAAGTGTGATTAACAAAAAAAGTCAGAATGATGAAGTAATTATTTTAAATCCAGCATTAGAAGATTTAATTGACAATAATCTATACAAACTAACTGTAGACAACGAAACTTATATAGTCCCTTTATGGCATCATGAATTAATATATGAAAATAATAATCGTGACATATATGTAAAATGTAATCCCGTTTTACCAGATAATATAGAAATAGACGATATAAATGATATTCACATATATAAACAATATTCTATAAAAGAATTATGGGGTAAAGATACATTCGAAGTGGATATACATATTAAAAAAATACAATTAGAAGTTGATAAATTAAAACTTATGCGACATCAAACTATTATTTTGTTGAAGTCTGGAATTTCACGTGTAAATTTAAAAAATATATACGATG
>Ga0255766_10004882_pt1 | contig 11276 bp, 8 predicted proteins | sample 071ome_23_FD_179966 | JGI IMG/M metagenome (GOLD analysis project Ga0255766, IMG submission 179966) | Coastal salt marsh microbial communities from the Groves Creek Marsh, Skidaway Island, Georgia - 071403BT metaG (version 2) | ecosystem: Environmental > Aquatic > Marine > Intertidal zone > Salt... | reverse complement strand
CAATGAAAACAACAAAACCGTCCAGGCGATTCTGGAGCGGGTGCAATCTCGGTCCAGCATGAGTGCGTAACAATAACTGACTCCGTCTGGTAGTCAGTTCGTTAAGCAAAATGGCGCTTAAACGCTATTTTGTGATGTCTGTTAAGTAATGTGGCGGGACCAACAACGCCATAGGAATGGTTTTATGTTTCAGGGAATGAACTTCGAGGCCGCGACGCTTCCACAAGAATATGATCAGCTTCGGCAAGAAGTTAGAGCATTTTTGGCCACCGAGAAGGATTGGTTGCCTAATTCTGATTTTAATACAGGCGCAAGTCCTGAATTCAGTCGCCGGCTAGCGGCGAAGGGCTGGATTGGTATGACTTGGCCGAAAGCCTATGGCGGCGCTGAGCGCAGCTTCCTTGAGCGTTATATCGTGACCGAAGAATTGTTGGCCGCCGGTGCCCCTGTCGGGTGTCATTGGATTGCCGACCGTCAGAGCGGACCACTGCTACTTAAGTTTGGCTCCGAGGAACAGAGAGAAAAGTTTCTGCCCGCTATCATTGCCGGTGAGATTTTCTTCTCTATTGGCATGTCGGAACCAGATTCAGGGTCTGACCTTGCATCTATTAGGACGCAGGCGACTCGAGTCGATGGTGGCTGGTTGTTGAATGGCAGCAAGATTTGGACAAGTGGTGCGCATCATAATCACTACATGGTAACGCTGGTAAGAACCGAGCCTGCTTCAGAGAATCGGCACGCCGGGATGAGTCAATTCATCGTTCCTATCCAAGCGGAGGGAGTTACTGTTCGAGGAATTGAAAATCTTGCAGGGGAGAGTGACTTCAATCAGATCTTTTTTGATGACGTGTTTATTCCTGACGAATTGGTCGTGGGTGAGCCGGGCAACGGTTGGGCCCAGGTGATGAGCGAGCTCGCCTACGAGCGCAGCGGGCCCGAGCGTTTTTTGAGCGCGTTTCGTGTCCTGCTGGAGTATGGTCGGAGTATCAAAGACAATGCGACGGCGGAGCAAACCGCGCTATATGGTCGATTGATAGCACACCTGATGGTGCTTCGCAGAATGTCCGTCTCGGTCGCCAATCTGCTGCAGCAAGGCATTATGCCGAACACCGAAGCCGCGTTGATCAAGGAGTTGGGGAATGCTTATGAACGGTTGGTTCCAGAAGCGATCCGTATGCATCCACCGAAAACGCCCACCGCTGATTATGCGAGGGTGTTAAACGAGTGCATTTTGCATGCGCCGTCGTTCACGCTCCGAGGCGGCACACGAGAAATACTCCGCGGGATGATTGCTCGTGGATTGGGGTTGAGGTAGTCCGTGCATAGTGAATCTCAACAACTCATCATCGATTCCGTTGGCAAGCTGCTCTCTGATCACGTAACACCTGCCTTGATTGAATCGGTCGAGGGTGGAGACTTTGCTGCCGACCTTTGGTCGGAACTGGTCAATCAGGGCCTCTTGCTGCTTGGCCTTGATGAGGCCTCGGGCGGCTATGGAGGAACGTTTGGCGATCAGTTAGCACTGCTCAGAGAATGCGGACGGCATGCCGTGCCCGCGCCCGTCTCACAGACGCTCCTTGCGAACCATTTGAGGTCAACGTTGGGGCAGCAGGGGCTGACGACACCGAGCGCCGTGATTGATGGAACCGTCCTATCAGGCAGCAGTGAGTCGGTATCCGGCGAGCTGCGGGACGTGCCGTGGGGTGCAATGCTTTCCAGTGTCTTAGTGCAGGCGGAGCTTGAAGGGGCGTCTCGCTGGATAGAACTGCCGGTCAGCAAGTTCAGTGACCAGGGCACGAATATCGCGGGTGAACCCACCGCCACGCTCTCCTTTGAAGATGCGGTGCCGGTGACGGTTCTAGGTAGTGTATCCGAACAACACCTGCGCGAATTACTGCATCGGGGCGCTGCGATGCATTCCGCCATGATGGCTGGGGCTTTGGAACAAGCGTTGCAAATCGCTGTCGGTTATGTGCTTGAGCGAAAGCAGTTTGGCCAACCCTTGGCTAAATTTCAGGCGATTCAACATCAGCTGGCGGTCATGGCAACTGAGGTTGCCGCGTCCACGCGATCAGTCGATCAAATGCAAATGACTGAAGGGGTACCAAGCGATCTTGACGTGGCGATTGCAAAGGCGAGAGTGGGTGAGGCCGTCGGTTTATCGACTGATACGGCTCATCAAGTCATGGGCGCTATGGGCTACACACGCGAGCACCACCTCAATTATCTCACCCGCAGGCTCTGGTTGTGGCGAGATCAGTTCGGCCATGAAACCTTTTGGCAGTCTGAAATTGGCAACCACTTCCTGTCTGCCAACCAAGTCGATCTGTGGACGCAAATCACCGATCTATCCTAGACCGGGGCAGATCTGCTCGTGATGAATACGAGCGTCGCAATGAGACGCTAACACGAATAATTGCTTAGCTCTGGTGTGAAACTGGAGCGCTCGGCCCGGGAGCTGAGGCTTGACGTCAGGCGATGTGATTAGTGGAGGGATGTTCGGCACGCGATGCCTCTCTGATCGCAGCGCGAATGAATCAAGCAAACCCTCGACCTTTATGTAAAAAGGGAAAGAGATAAAGAAAGCACGAATAAAGAAAGCGCGAATAAAGAGAGGGCTTGAGGCCCTTCTCCCTGGTTAGAGGGCTTATCCAGGTGCTTTGTGAGCGCCGTTCGATCCATTCAGTGGGTTGAGCGAACGAATCGCCTTATGTCTAGCTGGCGCGTGGAGTACCTATTAATTCCCGGGTGCTCGCTGATAGCTGGCATCTAACGTGATGTCGCCGTCACTCAAGACAACGCCTAGATCCACCAGCCTAATCATCGCGCTCAGTACCGATTGCCTCGCAGCGGGATACATTCTGGGGTCGGTTTCCGTATACATTCGCTCGACCATTTCGGCTATGCCCGTGACACCCTGATCGATGCATTCCAGAATCTGGCGCTCTCGATCAAGCCGGTGGTCAATGAATGCTTGAACGAACGGTTTAGTGTCTGTGATACAGGTGCCATGGGTCGGCCAGTACACCTGATCATCTCTAGCGAGTAGCGTCTCCAAACTACTCATATAAGCAGTCATATCACCATCTGGAGGGCCGATAACACTCGTAGACCAGCCCATCACATGGTCGCCAGTGAATAAGGCTTTCTCCTCGAGAAGTGCAAAGCACATATGGTTTGAGGTATGCCCAGGGGTGTAGACACATTCAATTGTCCAACCGTTGCCTTCAATCACATCACCATCTTTGACAGCAACGTCAGGCGTGAAGTCCATGTCTCCACCAGCCTCAACGTTAACGCCCTCGGCGGCTTTGCCCGATCCATGGGGGCCAAAGCCATAAGTGCGGGTGTTCCAGGCTTCTTTTAGTGGGGCAGCGGCTGGCGAGTGGTCCATGTGTGTGTGGGTAATGAGAATATGCGTGACGGTCTCTCCAGCGAGAGCAGCCTTGAGTGCCTCAATGTGCTCATCAATCATTGGGCCTGGGTCGACGACCGCAACGTCGCCGTGACCGATGATGTAGGTTCCGGTGCCGTGAAAAGTGAAGCCAGAGGGGTTTCGGGCGGTTACGCGTCTGACTAGAGGCGACACCGTCTGGATCGTCGCGTATTCGAACTCATATTGATAGACGTACGGAATCGTCACACTCATGCTGCTAGTCTCAAGTTAAAGGAAACAGAATAGCAAAAAACCGGTACTTGAACCTTGAGTGCAAGCGATCAAGAATAAAAGTCACAGTCCGACACTAAAGGGGTGCCGTGATGGACATCAGCCGTGCTGCTTCGCAGATCATTGATATCGGAATCGCGCTCAACGCAGAGCGAGACCTTAATCGATTGATGGAAAAGATATTGTTTGAGGCGATCGACCTTTGCTCTGCAGACGGGGGCACCTTTTATCGAACCGAGGGCGATCGGCTCAGTTTCGAAATTCTAAGAACCAAATCGCTAGAAATTCATCAGGGTGGAAGCTCGGGTGAGCCGGTGAGCTTGCCTCCCATTTCGCTTTTCACCGAGGAAGGTCACCCTCGCACTGAAAACATTGTCACCTTTGCAGCGAATACCAAACAAACCGTCAAAGTTGACGACGTCTATGGCTCCGATGAATTCGACTTCACTGGAACCAAGCGATTTGATCAAGGTATGGGGCTAAAGGGTTTTAAGTCACAATCATTTCTGACGGTGCCATTGCAAAATCATAAAGGCGCAGTCATCGGTGTGTTGCAATTGCTCAACCATATCGACGAAACGACGGGGTCGGTCACTGCCTTTCCCGAGGAGGTGACGCCACTCATAGAGGCGCTGGCAGGTCTTGCGGGAGTATTGCTCGACAATGCAATCCTCGTGGACGAGTTGCAAGCGATCAACCAGGCGTTTATCCGACTGATTGCGTCCGCCTTGGATGCCAAGTCGCCCTACACGGGTGGGCACTGTGTGCGCGTCCCTGCCATTGCGGAAATGCTGACGGAGGCTGCGCATCAGGTACAGACGGGCCCATTTGCTAATTTCACCTTGAGCGACAATGATCGCGAAGAGTTGTTCGTTGCTTCCTGGCTACATGATTGCGGCAAGATCACAACGCCAGAGTATGTCGTCGACAAGGCGACAAAGCTTGAAACCATTACGGACCGTATCCATGAAATACGGACACGCTTTGAGGTGGCGAAGAGAGAAGCCGAAATTCGTTGTTTGAAGGATATATTGGCAGGGGGCGATCCAGACGAATTGAACGAAGCGCTCGAACAAGAGCTCGAACAGATCGATGACGATTTCGCATTCATTGCGCAAACGAACCAGGGCGGTGAATTCATGGACACGGCAGCCAAGGAGCGGCTTGCCCAGATTGCCGAGCGAAAAGTCATGAGGACGCTCTCGAATCGGGAGGGACTATCTTTCGCTGAACAAAAGCGGATGGCGCGCACTGAAGCGCCAGACTTGCCTGTTCTGGAAGCCATATTGGAGGATCGACCTGATCATTTTGTGGACTGGGACTTTAAGCCTTACTCCTTAGACCCTGACAACCCTTACGGTTTTAAGATGAGTGCGCCAGAGTACAAGTTCAATTTAGGCGAGTTATATAACCTCAGTATTGATCGAGGAACGTTAACCGAGGAGGAGCGTTTCATCATCAACGACCACATCGTTCAAACAACGGTAATGCTTGAGACGCTACCTTGGCCGCGTCATCTCGCCCGTGTTCCTGAAATCGCTTGCGGGCACCACGAGAAAATGGACGGGACAGGCTATCCCCGAAAGCTATCCGGCGAGGGGATGTCCACCCAAGCGAAGGTGATGGCCATCGCTGATGTGTTCGAAGCCTTAACGGCCGCCGACCGACCCTATAAACCACGAAAAACGCTCTCGGAGAGCGTCAAGATCATGGGCTTTATGGTGAAAGATCAGCACCTCGATCGAGACCTCTTTGAATTGTTCTTGGACTCGGGCGTTTATCGCCAGTATGGCGAGGACCACTTGCTGCCGGATCAAATAGACGACGTCGATCTCGATGCGATAAGGGCGTTGTATCAGTGACGAGCGTTTCGCAGAGGGGCGCGGAGGCCTGGATCGCCCCTAGGGTCGCACACAGCCGCTGCCTAGTAGATTGTGAGATATCCGGTGATGCCGAGATGACCGCTGACCTCAGCGAAGTAAACTAAAGCTTTGCGAACCCTCGCTCAAACTCCCAAAGGGTGGGTGCCTCATTTAAAGACTGACTGGCTTGCTCTTGAAAACTCAACCATTCGTGACGTCGAGCTTTCAACCAGTATTCGGCATTCTCTTTGCCCAAATATTGCTGAAGGGTTTGATCATTCGCTAGCGCCTGACTCGCCAGCACCATATCGCTGGGTAAATCGCTTGCCCCCGGTGCCTGTCCCCAGCCGGTGTGCTGCATAGGAGGGGGCAGTTCAAGATCCGCATCGAGGCCACATAGCCCGCTCGCGATGATCGCAGACATGGCTAAATACGGATTGAGATCGCTAGACCCCACGCGATGCTCAATCCGGGTGGTTCCCGGTGAAGGGGACAACACTCGAAGGGGCGCTGACTTATGGTCTAGCCCCCAGCCTTGACGGGTTGGGGCGGCGGAGAAGTCTTTTAATCGTCTGAAGCTGTTGATGGAGGGGCACAGCAAACTCACACTCGCAGGTAGATGGTGGTGCAACCCAGCGATCCATCGCATCGCGAGTGCAGACAAGTGATGAGGTTCGCTCGCATCGAAGAGTAGGGGTTCAAACACGCCAGTGTCTTGCTCACGATTAAAGTCGTGCAGCGAGTGGTGAATGTGCATACCGTTGGCATGTCCAGGTTTGATTTGGGGCATGAACGATGCCGCAAGGCCCATCGATTGGGCTACCTCGAAGATGACTTGCCGCGCGCGCATGACGGCGTCGGCCATGGCGAGAGGCGCAAGCGGTGCGAGGTTTAATTCGATTTGACCGTTGCCATTTTCATCGCTCCAGGCTTCCCACTCGATGCCAAGTGCTTCGATCTGGCGAGTAACGCGCTGCATGAAGGGGTGCGCCCGATATGCATCTCGCAAGGTGTAAATCGATTGCAGCGATGTTAGCGTGCAGGGCGAGAGCGTTGAATAACCCTCTGCTCGAATTGCGTCATAGGGTTGATCGAATAGAAAAAACTCAAGTTCCATGCTGGATCTGACGCCGATACCATGGCCCGCTAGGGTCTCACAGAGACGTGAAAGTTGCGTTCTCGGACAGAGATCGATAGGGGAGCCATCCATTTGGACGAACTGACCAATGACATGGGCGGTCTCTGGGTCGACAGGATCCACGACGCACGTTGATAAGTCCACTTTCGCAGCAATATCACCGAGCATGGGCGTTCGGAAGGAATGCCAAAAGGTGAGATGGGGGGTGCCTCCTAGGTCACCAGCAAGGGCTAAGTCTGAGAATGCATGTGCTTTGGGTAGGCCAGACAAGAATTTGGCCACGCTGAGATATTTGCCTAAAGGCTGGCCGTGAAGGTCGGTGATCATGGTTCTGACCGTTCGAATGCCCTTTTCAGACATCCATTCAGCGACGTTCTCAAGACTGGGTGCTGACGCTAGCACGGCCAGGCAATCCCTTGGTTTAGGCCCTCGTCAGCCAGCAGGGCGATGTGCTCCATACTGCCCTGGCAGTTTACTTTGCCCATGACCATTTCTCTAAATAACTGAGTGTAGCCATTGAATAGTAGCGATAGATTGGAAGAGGAGCTGGAGAGATAAACCATGTTGGTTCCATATCCCCAGACGATACTTTGCTGATCGGTTTCACTGACGCAAGCGATCTTTAAGGTCTTGGGGCTCAATGAGGCGCTTTGTTCGAAAAAGTGTTTGGCTGCCTCTGGCCATGGCTTCATCTCCGCACTAAAGCACGCTTGGATCGCCTTTTTCCGCGATCGCGGTTGTAACGCTTTGAGTTCGAACCGAGGAAGGGCTGCGCCATGATCTGGCCAGTAGACAGTGACGTCAGCTTTGGACTTCCTAGCTCGGGAGGATAGCGAGCCTAGGCTAAGTGTTGTGTCGTTTAGGCATAACTCGAACACAGGCTCGTTCTTTTGTCCGCCTCGCTTAACGATCAGAGAGTTGGTGAGGGCTTCTCGCACGGCATTCGGGCTATCCTGATGGCGTCTTGATAGAAAAGCCAAGAGACGCAAGCTGAAGAGATCCGCCTGTCTGGGGTAGTCAATAGATAACAATACTCAAGGGCTCCAGTAAGTCACTACTTTTCGTCATCAAACTCAATAAATTCAGTTACTTCCAGATCAAATCCAGAAAGCGCATTATATCTTGACGGATTGGCTAAGAGCCGCATTTTGCCAACGCCAAGCGCTCGGAGGATTTGTGAGCCAGCGCCGATGACCCGATAAACGCCCGTTTCAGTAGTTGACCGGGTGGCAGCGGGTATATCCGGATACGCCATAATTTGCTCCAGCTCTGATTCAGCGCTGAGCGTCTCGTTCACTAACACCAACACGCCGGAACCCTCGGCAGCAATCCTGCTGAGCGCCGCATGTGTGGACCAAGAGCCTTTGAATCCCGGGCGAACGGTTCCGAGTACATCACGCAAAAAGCTGACGGTTTGGACGCGGACCAGGCATGGCTCCTCGGGTGTCAACGTGCCTAGGCTCATGGCGAAGTGAAGTTGATCAGAGGTGCTGTCTCGAAAGGTCGTTAAATCGAACTCGCCAGCGTCTGTCGCAACTTTTCTTGAGTCGACTTGCAGAACCGTCGTGTCATGAACGGCTCGATAGTGAATCAAATCCGCGATCGTGCCGATCTTGAGCTGATGCTTTTCCGCGAATCGCTCCAACTCTGGGCGCTTTGCCATGGTGCCATCTTCATTCATCACCTCAACAATCACTGAAGCCGGCTCATATCCAGACAAACGCGCTAAATCACACCCAGCCTCGGTATGCCCGGCGCGGGTTAAGACACCCCCTTGCTTGGCGATTAGCGGAAAAATGTGGCCAGGCATCACAAGATCATTGGGTGTCGCGTGACGCGCAACTGCTGTGCGAACGGTTTGAGCCCGATCGGAAGCGGAGATGCCCGTGGTGATGCCATCGGCTGCTTCGATGGACACGGTAAAGTTCGTTTCATGCTGAGAGGAGTTGCGGTCGACCATTAGCGGCAAATTGAGCTGGTTGGCTCGCTGCTCTGTTATGGTCAAACAAATCAGGCCGCACGCCTCCCGCGCGAAAAATGTGATGTGTTCAGGTGTGACCACCTCTGCCGCGATAATCAGATCGCCCTCATTTTCTCGGTCTTCATCATCGAGAATGAGCACCATCTTCCCTAGACGAAAATCCTCAAGGACTTCCTCGATCGTATTGAATTGCATAATGGCCTCCAGCGGCAAAGTATAGCGGATATGTCTAGCCCCGTTCTTCAAAATTGCTGGGCGAACTGTTCATAAGCAGCGTCCGCTCAACCCGCTATAATAAATGCCAAAACTAACAGGCAAGACGAGTGAAAGACGGTTTCATCAGCGCGCTCCATCGGATGACAGACGTTGAGGTCATTACTGAGACGACGAGGCTGCGTAGCTACGAGAGTGATGGATTGTCAGCGATCAAGGGCCTTCCCAAAGTCGTTGTCATCCCCAGCACAATGCTCGGATTGCAAGCACTGGTTCGATTGGCTTCAGAGTGGGGTGTCCCGCTTGTTGCGCGGGGCGCAGGAACAGGGCTTTCCGGGGGAGCAACTCCTCATCCGGATGGCGTGCTAGTTAGCCTGGCCAAGTTTCGTGAGATCGTCTCAATCGATGTGGAAAATCGCCGAGCGCGTGTTCAGCCTGGTGTCACTAATCTTGCGATATCTGAAGCTGTTTCCGAGCACGGGCTTTTCTACGCCCCCGATCCATCCTCACAAATTGCGTGCACCATTGGCGGTAATGTAGCTGAGAATTCTGGTGGTGTTCACTGCGTGAAATATGGGCTGACCCTTCATAACGTGACTGGGCTTGAGGTGATGCTGATGTCTGGAGAACGAATATCAATCGGCTATGAAGAATCGTCATCCCATCAGCCTGATTTGCTGGCATTGTTGCACGGTTCAGAAGGTATGCTCGGTGTGATCACTGAGGTCGAAGTGTTGTTGACGCCAAAGCCTGAAGCGGTAGCGGTGATTTTGGCGGCGTTCCGAGAGGTCAGCGTTGCCGCTGATGCAGTGGGCGCTATTTTTGCGGATGGTCTTGTTCCTGCAGGCCTAGAGATGATGGATCGGCTCGCAATACAAGCCGCTGAGGCTTTTGTTCACGCTGGCTATCCACTGGATGCCGAAGCGATGTTGCTCATCGAGCTTGATGGAACAATGGCTGAGATCAGCAGTTTGATTGATAAAACACTCACCATTTTGAAGCGCCAGGGGGCTTACCAGTCCAATGTGGAACGATCGGAGGAGGGCAGAGCTCGACTCTGGATGGGGCGTAAGGCCGCGTTTCCCGCGGTCGGGCGGATTTCCCCTGACTACTATTGCATGGATGGAACTATCCCAAGACGGCACTTGGCGGAAGTCCTCGAGCGAATCGGTTCGTTATCCGAGCAGTACGGCTTGAGAGTGGCCAATGTCTTTCATGCGGGTGACGGAAATTTGCATCCCCTCATATTGTTTGACGCCAACATAGAGGGTGAGCTTGAGCGCGCAGAAGCCTTTGGCGCCGATATTCTCACCCTCTGTATTGAATTCGGGGGGACGATTACGGGTGAGCATGGCGTTGGGCTCGAGAAAATTAACCAGATGTGCGTTCAATTCGACGATGCTGCGTTGGAAATTTTTCACGGGGTGAAGGCTGTATTCGATGAGCAAGGGCTACTTAATCCCGGCAAGGCTGTGCCCACCCTCAGTCGGTGCGCTGAATTTGGCGCGATGCACGTACACAAGGGAAAGATGCCACACCCCCACCTAGAGCGATTCTGAATTGGCCAATCAACTGGACGTGATTCGTGAGCGATTGTTGTCGGTGGAAGCTGATCATCCCGGATGGTCCATTCAAGGCCGTGCGAGTAAGGGGTTCCTTGGTTTCGAAAATCCGGAGCTAGAGCGTCTCAGTCTTAACCATCACGAGGGCGTGATTGATTACTGGCCAGACGAATTGATTATCCGCGTCCGAGGGGGGACTGCGCTCAGTGACATTGATCAAGCGCTCAAGGCGAACCGGCAGCGAATGATCTTTGATGCTCCGAGAGTGAATGGGCAAGGCACCATCGGTGGGGCAGTAGCGGCAGGCCTGTCTGGTCCATCGTCCCCTTTTAACCGGCAAATTCGTCATGCCTTACTCGGACTACAATTGCTTCGCGGAACCGGTGAAGCCGTGCGATTCGGTGGCGAAGTCGTTAAAAACGTAGCCGGGTATGACGTTAGTCGGCTTCAGATAGGCGCGCTCGGTATCTTTGGACCCATCCTTGATGTGTCGATGAAGGTCGAGCCCATCCCAGAATGGCAAGGGGCGTTTGCCATGCCTGCGGATGAGGACAGTCTTCGTCGGTTGACCAACCATAAACATGACCGCGGCTTGAGTGGAGCCGGTATTCTAGGCGGTCAGATTGTTTTGAGGTTTGAGGGCTCAGGTGTCAATGCCGATCAAATTAGGCCGAGACTTAAATCTCTTGGCTACGAAGAGATATCAATGGATATGTTCACGGCGCTCAGAGATTTAACTTTCTTACCCACGATCGGCTGGCGGTGGGAAGGGCCGAGAGAGACCCCATTGTCTGGTCACGAGATTGCTGTGGATTGGCTCGGAGGGCTACGTTACTTTGCCGAACAAGCGGAT
>Ga0255766_10004858_pt1 | contig 11315 bp, 10 predicted proteins | sample 071ome_23_FD_179966 | JGI IMG/M metagenome (GOLD analysis project Ga0255766, IMG submission 179966) | Coastal salt marsh microbial communities from the Groves Creek Marsh, Skidaway Island, Georgia - 071403BT metaG (version 2) | ecosystem: Environmental > Aquatic > Marine > Intertidal zone >... | reverse complement strand
GTAACTATCGTAACGGCAGTCTGTATAGTAAACATTGTTAAAATGTTTAAAACAAAATATGCTATTAAAAAAAACTTACCAATTTTATAATATCCATCTAATAAACTTTCTCCAGTTGCAATTGCATATCTAGGTCCATATTGAAAGAAAGGATATTTAAATAAATTTACCAAAACAAGTGCCCAAATTAATCCAAAACCAAAATCAGCCCCTGCTCTAGTTGATTGTACTAAATGAGAAACACCAATAGCAGCCCCAGCAAAAAGTAATCCTGGTCCAAGTTTTGAAATAGCTTTAATCATTTGGAGTCATTTGCACATTCAGAACTTGTTGGAATCTTACCACATATTCCGCATGGTTCATTAGAATTTTGAAGAAATGGGCTTTGACTAGCACAAGTTCCTGAAAACTCTCCATTTTTTTTAATTATTAGCTTTATGGCTATTCCCGAAAATGCAATAGCAACTAATATAATTGAGATTAGAAATATCTCCATTGGACAAAGCTATAAAAAAATTGTAATTTTAATTGTGCTTAACTTAATTAACAATAACATTAAGTTCTCTAAGAAGTGGTTAATAATTTTAATCATTAATTACTCCTGTACTAATAATCTTAAAGTTTCAGAATCTGAGATTTTATCAGCCTCTTCTTGGTCTAAAAATGATCAGCTACCAACCTTTGAGGAATGTGTTGACCTTAATGGCGATGAAGGTTTATTATGTTTTAGAAATATAATTGAAACCGAAATGAATGAGTTTATCTCTGATAAGATTTTTCCATTAGATACAACTCAGTATAGACTAACAATAAAGATAGATTCAGAGGGAAATTTTATTTTAGATGAATTATATCCTTACAATAGATTAGATGATGCGTATTTCAAAATATTAAAAGATGCTGTAAGTGGGATTAAAAAAGCTCTTCCTGCTATTAAAACAAACGTAGAAGAATTTGTTGAAGTTAAATTTAATTTACCCTTTAGGTTTAATTATGAATAATAAAGCTCCTGATAATACAATAATAATGGGAATAGATCCAGGAACTAATATTACTGGATTCGGAGTAATTAGAATAAAAAATAATCAAATGAAACTTGTTGATCTAATTGAATTTAAACTGTCAAAAAAAAATGATCATAGCGAAAAACTTTCAGAAATTTTTAACAAGACTTCAGAGTTAATAAAACTTCATAATCCTAATTTTGTAGCAATTGAATCTCCATTTTTTGGCAAAAATGTTCAATCTATGTTAAAATTGGGAAGAGCTCAAGGTGTATCAATGGCTGCAGCTCTTAATCTTGATATTCCAATTACAGAATATTCTCCAAAAAAAATTAAAATGGCAATTACAGGTAATGGTAACTCCTCTAAAGAGCAAGTTGCCAAAATGCTTAGAACTATGTTAGATATAAAAGAAATGCCAAAAAATCTTGATTCTACTGATGGATTAGCAGCTGCAGTTTGCCATTATTTTAATTTTGGTAACTCTAACCCAAAGAAAGAATTTTCAAATTGGGCTAGTTATGTAAGTAAAAATCCTGACAAACTAGTCTAATTCCCAAAATACTTATAGAAATTTTGAATTGTATCAATTCCAATAAAGAAATTTTTTAATCCAAAGTTTTCATTTGGAGAGTGAATCGCATCACTGTCTAATCCAAATCCCATAAGCACTGTTTTTATTCCTAAAATACTCTCAAACATGGGCACAATCGGAATACTTCCTCCATCTTTTTGAGGTATTGGGTCTCTACCAAAACTGTCTTTATATGCATTTATAGCAGATTTATAACCTTTAAAATTCTCAGGAGTTACATATGGATTACCTCCATGATGAGTCAAAACTTCAACTGAAACAGATTTTGGAGCAATTTTTTTTATATGATCTTTAAATAGTTTACTTATTTTTTTCCAATCTTGATTGGGAACAAGTCTCATCGAAACTTTTGCACTTGCTTCTCTTGGAATTACAGTTTTAGATCCCTCGCCAGTATAACCTCCCCAGATACCATTTACATCTAAAGTTGGTCTTATAGACTTTCTTTCCAAAGTAGTATAATCTAACTCTCCCTTTAAGAGCTCTAGACCTAAAGATTTTTTAAAATTTTCTTCATCAAAATTTGATTTTTCTTCAATTAAAGCTCTACTTGATTTATCAATTTCAACTACATCATCATAGAAACCTGGAATTGTAATCTTACCTTTATTATCGATAAGTGAGCTTATTATATCTGATAAGATATTTATTGGATTAGCCAATGTACCACCATATGTTCCTGAGTGAAGATCTCTATTGGGTCCGGTAACTTTTAATTCCATGTATGCTAATCCTCTCAATCCAACAGTTAAAGTTGGATTGTTTAGATTGCCAAGACCAGTATCTGAAATTAAAATAACATCTGCGCCTAATTTATCTTTATTCTCTCTTAAAAAACTTTCAAGATTTTCACTTCCAATTTCTTCTTCTCCTTCAATCATAAACTTTACATTACAATTAAGTTTATTATTTTTTATTAATTGTTCGAAAGCTTTAAGATGCATAAATACTTGACCTTTATCATCACATGCACCTCTTGCAAATATTGCACCATCTGGATGAATCTCAGTCTTTTTAATTACTGGATTAAATGGAGGATTTGTCCATAGCTCAATTGGATCAGGCGGCTGAACATCATAATGACCATAAACTAGAATAGTAGGCATAGATTCATTCACTATTTTTTCTCCATATACAATTGGATGTCCATTAGTTGAATATATATAAGATGAATCACAACCTGATTTTAAAAGTTGGTTAGACAACCATTCAGCAGTCTTTTCCATAGTATCATTATATCTTGAATCAGCACTAATAGATGGTAATTCAAGAAATTCAAAAAGTTGATTTATATAATTCTTTTTTTCCTTTTCAGATAATGTACTCATAGTTAATTTATATTTAAAAACTTATTTATATTTGTTCACCTTTTGCGGGTGTGGTGAAATTGGTAGACACGCTAGACTTAGGATCTAGTGCCTAACAGCTTGGGGGTTCGAGTCCCTTCACCCGCACTTTTTTCTCTTCTTTAACTCTAATATATTTCTAGTAATTAAAAGTTTAATTATCATTCAGTTGGAGGATTATATCCAGAGCCTCTTACAAATCGTCCGGGGAAATTACCAGTATGATTTCCGTTTAACAATACCTGAATACCATTTACAAAAACATGTTCTACGCCTTCAGCAAATTGCAAAGGATCTTCAAAAGTTGCTTTATCCTGAATTCTATCTGGATCAAAAACAACAATATCTGCAAAATACCCAATCTTTAAATATCCTCTTTTTTTAATTCCAAGATTATCAGAAGGAAAACCAGATAATCTTCTAATTGCCTCTTCCATTGGAATTAATTTTTCTTCTCTAACATATTTCCCTAAAATTCTTGCAAAACTACCAAATGCTCTAGGATGAGTTATAAAATCTTTTGATATATCTGAATATGAACCTGCATCTGAATCAAATGAAACCCATGGAAGCATAATTTTTTTTCTGACATTATCTTCTGACATACTAAAATAAATACATTGTATTCTGCTTTCATCCTCAATTATAAGATTTACAATTGTTTCTTCAGGAGTTTCACCTCTAAGTTCAGCAGCCTCAGCAATAGTCCTACCTCTATACTTATCAGACATAGACTGTTTATTAAACCCTACCATTAATATGTCTTCGGGTGGCTGTTCTGAAAGTTCTTTTCTAATATCCTTAAAAAGCCTTTCTCTTATATCCGGCCTTTTCATTCGGTTAATCCAAGCTTGCCTTCCTCCTTCCTGAACCCAGGTTGGAATAACTCCAGTTAATCCAGTTGATGATGCTGGGTATGTATACATATCTGCAGTTATTTTTAGACCACTTTCTCTTGCTTTTTCAACCTTCATAATAACTGAGTCTAATAGGTGCCAATTTGGTTTTCTTGAAGCTTTAAGGTGATATATTTGAGATGGTATACTTGCTCTTTCAGCAATCTCAAGCAATTCATCTACTGCCTCTAAAACTCTCGAATCCTCATTTCTAATGTGAGATATATAACTTCCTCCATAAGATGATGCAATTTTTGATAATTCAACTAATTCATCTGTATCAGCATAATCTCCAGGAGCGTAGATTAATGATGATCCGATACCCATTGCTCCTTCCTCCATAGCAATTTTTACAATATTTTTCATTGAATCCATTTCATACTCTGTAGCCTTTCTATTCTCAAAACCTATTTCTTGAATTCTAACTGTTGCTGCTCCTAGATATGAGGCAATATTTGTTGAAACTCCACTTTGTTCAAGTTCTTCCATGGCTTCTCCAAATCCAACAAAATTATTATTTTCTATTGATCCTCTTGGACCAGGAGATGTTCCTTCTCCAAAAACCTCAAGGGTAACACCTTGCTTCAGATCACTAAGAGACCTCCCATCTTGCATTAAAGTATTATATCCCCAACTAAGCATATTTACAAAACCAGGTGAAATAATTTTATTAGAGGCATCTATTGTATCTTTTGCAATGAAATTCTGTTTTTTGCCAACATAAAAAATAGTATCATTTTTAACTGCAATATTTCCAACAAAACCTTTTTTACCTGACCCATCATGTATAGTTCCACCCATAATTAATATATCAACATCATATGTATTATTTGTACAAGAAAGAGTTAAAAAAATAATTGCGAATAGAAATTTTTTCATTGATTTACTATTTCAAACAATTTATTAAAAATTTCAGTATTTTCATATACACCCTTAAATTTGTGGGCTTTATATCCATAGCTAAAAACAGGAACCATAGTAGCAGTATGACTTCCAGAAACATACTTGTTTTCAACATTAGATTTTAATAAATCACCTCCTGTTATTGCAGCTCCCCCAGTCTCATGATCAGCAGTTATGACAACAATAGTATTATCATCCTTATCGATAAAATCAAAAACTGTTTTAATTGTATTATCAAATTCAATCATCTCGCTGTTCATGTGCTTAGGATCATTATCATGACCCCCCCAATCTATTTGAGCTGATTCAACAAGAAGAAAAAAGGGTTTATTTAGACTCTCTAACTTTTGAATTGTAGATTCAACCAGACTGGGTAAAGATGGTTCTCTGCCTTTATGCTTTTCAATAGGGTCGTCATAACTAGTTAAATATCCAATTTTATTAGAATTATTATTTTTATATGTCTCAATACTGGTTGCAAAAAAATAGTCTTCCATCTCAGCTAATAAATTTCTATTATCCGATCTATTATTAAAATATCTTTCACCTCCTCCAACAAAGAAATTTATTCCACTTTTTGCAAGCTGACTAGCAATATCTTCGTATTGATATCTACTTTTTACCTTTGAATAGTATGATGCAGGAGTTGCATGAACTATAGTAGAGGTAACTATTATTCCAGTTGAGTAGCCTAAATCTTTACAAATTTCTAAAATACTTTTTACTGGTTTATAATTATCATCCATTCCAACCAATCTATTTTTTGTTTTTACTCCAGATGACATTGCAGTTCCAGCTGCAGCAGAATCGGTAATTAAGTTACTTGAAGAGTGAGTCTTAATCAATCCTACATATTTGGATCTCTCTAAAGATGTATAATTATTATTAGAGTACATTCCAGATGAAATTTGGGAAAGGCCCATACCATCTCCAATCATCATAATAATATTTGGTTTTTTAGAGTTCTGACTTTGGACTGTAAAGCAACTTAAAGTAACTAAAAGAAAAAGGGTTTTTTTAATCATAATGCAAAGTTAAATTTATAATGAAGATTATCGTAAAGTTTTTATTAATGAATCAATAACTTTACTGTTGTTTTTTTCATTTTTGTAAACATAGTCTGAATTGATTTTACCTAATTTTTTTTCTTTTTCTTTTCTATGACATAGTTCATTAAATATTTTTGAAAATTCAACAGAATTGTTGATTGATATTACACCACCTAAATCAATTAAATCTTCAGCCTCTTTAAATCCATGATATAAATTTCCTATAATAACTGGACATGAAAAAACAGAAGGCTCAAGAATATTATGAAGACTATTATAAGAAAAACCCCCGCCTACATAACAAAAGTTTGCATATTTATACATATACCTAAGTTTACCAATTGAGTCAACAATTAATACCTTTTTTTGAAAGTCTTCTTCTTTTACTAGGCATGATAGTTTGACACAAGAATTTCCAAAAATATTCTCTAACTCCTTTATTTGTCTTTTGGATACTTCATGGGGTGCAATAATGGATTTGATATTATTGTTTTTTAAAGATTCTTTTATAATTTTTATATCTCTTCTCCAAACACTTCCTGCAATAAAACATTTATTATTATTAACAAACTTTTCAATAACATCAATCCTTTTATTTTCATTAAGTGTTTTAATTACAGAAGTAAATCTTGAGTCGCCTGATTCAACTACATTTTGGATGGAGTACTTATTAAGTATTAATTTTGAATTATTGTCTTGAACATAAAAAAAATCAATCATTTTTAATCTGTCTAAAAACCATTTACCAAAAATTCCAAAATAAAAATTACCCTGCTTAAATTTTGAAGAAACAGAATAAATAATTGAGTTGTTCTTTTTTAATTCAGATATATAGTTTGGCCATAAATCATTTTTGATAATTACTGCAACTTTAGGATTTACATATTTAATAAACTTTTTAGCGTTATTTGATAAATCAACTGGCAAATAAGTAATAGAATCTGTATGCTTATAATTTTTAACATTTTCATATCCAGATGGTGAGAAAAATGTGACAATAATTTTTAAGTTATTAACTTTAACTTTTAATTCTTCAATTATTGGTTTGGCAATTTCAAACTCTCCCAGTGATGATACATGAAACCAAATATTTTTTTCATTGGGATTAATATCCTTTTTCAAAATTCTAAAGGTATCTTTTCTTCCTTCGTGAAATAGATCTATTTTTTTTGAAAACAGTCTAAATGGTATGCTTAAAGCATTAATAGTAATGATAAATATTTCATAAATAATTTTCACCAGTCCCTTTTTCCAAAAATACTTTTTTAATTTTGTTTTTAATGAAAAAAATAAATATGGTTGACCTTAATGGTCAATACAAAAAAATTAGATGGCAAATTAATAGAGAGATTAAAAAAGTAATTAAATCATCATCTTTTATTAATGGTCCATCAGTTAAAGAATTTCAGCATAATTTACAAAACTTTTTAGGTATTAGGCATGTAATTCCATGTGCAAACGGTACAGATGCTCTTCAAGTTGCATTAATGTCTCTTCAATTAAATAAAGGAGATGAGGTTATCACTACAAACTTCTCTTTTGCATCAACTATAGAAGTAATTCTTCTTCTTGGATTAAAGCCTGTTTTAGTAGATATTGATCCAAAGACCTTTAATATAAATCCTAGCTTAATTAAAGATAAAATTAGTGAAAAGACTAAAGTTATTATCCCAGTTCACTTATTTGGACAAACATGTAATATGCAAGAAATACTTGAAATAGCTAATAAACATAACTTATTTATTATTGAGGATAATGCTCAAGCTCTTGGCTCTAAATATAAATTTTCAAATTCCGAAAAACAGATGGCTGGTACTATTGGGGATATTTCTACTACCTCATTTTTCCCTTCAAAGAATTTAGGTTGTTATGGTGATGGTGGAGCAATAATGACAAATTCAGATAATTTAGCATATAAAATAAAGGGACTGGTTAATCATGGTATGTATGAGAGATATTATCATGATGAAGTTGGTGTAAACTCTAGACTTGATTCCATTCAAGCTGCAATTTTAAACGTTAAGTTAAAGTATCTTAATAAATATAATACCGCCAGACAGGAATCAGCAGAACTTTATAATGAAAAGTTTGAAAAGATTGACTCTCTTGAGACTCCATTTGTTGAATCTGATCCTGATACTCATGTTTACCATCAGTACACCTTAAAGGTTAAAAATGGAATGAGAGAAAAATTAGCTGAGTGTCTTTCAAAAAATAGCATTCCTTTTGGTATATATTATCCTCTTGGATTCCATGAACAAAAGGCTTATAAACAAGAATTTATATCTGACAATGACTTTCCAGTTACTAATCAAGTAAAAAATGAAGTCATCTCTTTACCGATGCATTCAGAGCTTTCAAAGAGACAGATAAACTATATAACAAATACTGTTTGTAATTTTTTTGAATAATTACCCATTTCTTTTACTTTAGCAAAAACTAAACATGAGAATATTAATTCTAATTCTATCTACTTTGACTCTTTCAGGTCAAGAAATATATATACACGCTGGAAAAATTTATGATACTAACTCTGGAGAAATAAGTTTAGAAAAAACTATTATTATTTCAAATGATAAAATTAAATCAATTGAAAATGGATTTAAAGAGTCAAGTGATGAAAATATTAAAATTTATGACTTGAAATCTAAATTTGTCATGCCGGGATTAATTGATTTTCATGTTCATATGGAGAGTGAGTCAGGAGGCCCTGAGAAATATATTAATAGGTTTCAAGATAACAAATCAGATATTGCTTTCAAATCCTCAGTTATTGCTAAAATGACTCTTATGGCGGGCTTCACAACAGTTAGAGATGTTGGGGGATCTGGTGTAAATATCTCTTTAAGAAATGCAATTAATAATGGTGTTATTCCTGGACCTAGAATTTTTACTTCGGGAAAAACAATTGCAACAACAGGTGGTCATGGTGACAGAACTAATGGCTACAGAGATGATCTTGTTGATGATCCAGGTCCGGAGCAAGGAGTTGTAAACTCTATTGCTGATGCTAGAAAAGCTGTTAGATATAGATATAAGAATGGAGCTGATTTAATCAAAATTACTGCAACAGGTGGAGTAATGAGTTTAGCAAAAAATGGTCAAAATCCTCAATTTACAGAAGAAGTAATAAGAGAAATTGTTAAAATTGCAGATGACTATGGTATGCATGTTGCAGCACATGCTCATGGGGATGAAGGTATGTATAGAGCTGTAAACGCTGGAGTTACTACTATTGAGCATGGATCAATTATGTCAGATAGAACAATGAAACTTATGAAAGAAAAACAAACTTATTTAGTTCCAACGATAAGTGCAGGAGAACATGTAGCTAAAATGGCTAATATTCCTGGATATTACCCTGAAATAATAATACCAAAGGCTCTTGAAGTTGGGGTTCAGAATAAAACTACTACAAAAAAAGCATATAAAATGGGTGTTCCAATTGCTTTTGGAACTGATGCAGGTGTTTTTCCCCATGGAGATAATGCGGGAGAATTTGTATTCATGAAAGAGATTGGAATTCCTACTGAATACTCCCTAAAATCTGCTACAATAACAAATGCAAAACTCTTAAATATGGAAAACCTATTAGGCCAATTAAGGGAGGGATTTTATGCTGATATTATTGCAGTTAACGAAAGTCCGTTAGACAATATTGCTACTTTAAAAAATGTAATTTTTGTTATGAAAGATGGTAAAGTATACAAAAATTAGATTTTTGATACTGATACTTCAGGATTGATTTTTCTTATTAAACCTTGTAGAGTATTACCTGGCCCAACCTCTACAAACTCATTAATTCCGTCATTTATCATTTCATTTACACTCTGAGTCCAAAGCACTGCTCCTGTCAATTGACTCAATAAATTCATTTTTATTATTTCCGGGTCTTTTACTGGTTTAGCACTAAAGTTTTGATATATTTTGCAGATAGGCTCTTTAAATTCAGTTTGATCAATTCCTTTTTTGAGATCTTTGATTGCGGATTCCATTAGATCTGAATGGAATGCACCACTAACTGGAAGTATTAATACTCTTCTGGCACCTTTTTCTTTAAGAGTTTGACAAGCTTTTTCAACTGCATTGTATTCTCCAGAAATTACCAACTGACCTGGACAATTGTAGTTAGCAGGTTTCACAACTTCATGAATTTCATTACATACATCTTCAACAATTTTATTTTCCAGTCCTAAAATTGCTGCCATTGTTCCATTAGTTCTTTGACAAGCTTCTTGCATCGCATTTGCTCTAATTGAAACTAATCTTAATCCTTCTTCAAAACTTATTGCTTTAGTTGATACTAGTGCAGAGAACTCTCCAAGTGAATGTCCGGCGCATGCTTGAGGCTTAAACTCTTTTGAAGTTAAGGCAGATATTACTGAATGAATGAAAATTGCTGGTTGAGTAACTTTTGTTTGTAAAAGATCTTCAGGTGTTCCTTCAAACATTAAGTTAGTGATATTAAATCCTAAAACTTCATTTGACTTATTAAATAAGTTTCTAGACTCAATAATATTATCATAAATTTCTTTACCCATACCAGGTTTCTGTGATCCTTGACCTGGAAAAATATATGCTTTCATATTATTTCTTTATATATGTTAAAAAAGAATATTTCATATTACTATCATCATCTAAATAATTAACTAACTCGTTAACAAGTTCAAACTTGTTTATTGGAATTTCAGGAAAAAAAGCATCTCCTTGATAATCTTTATAAACTCTTGTTAATTCTATTTTATCTACTAAATTAATTGTCTGAGAGTATATTTCTCCTCCACCAATTATAAATGGTTGTTGGTCATCTTTACACTCGTAAATAGCATCTTCTATATTTCTAAATACTTCAATACCTTCCGGAGAATAATCTTTATTTCTTGTAATAACAATATTTCTTCTGTTTGGTAATGGACTAGGAAGAGACTCAAAAGTCTTTCTGCCCATAATAACTGAATGACCTTGAGTCAAATTTTTAAATCTTTTTAAATCTTTTGGTATATTCCAAATTAACCTATTATCAAATCCAATAACATTATTGGTTGATGCTGCTGCGATGATTGTTAATTCACTTTTAATCATAATTAAACAGAAATCTTACCCCTTATTGATGGATGTGAATTATAATCTAAGATTTCTATATCCTCATATTTAAAATCCTCAATTTTTTTTACAAGAGGGTTAAGTTTAAGTTTAGGTAATTTCATTGGCTTTCTTGTCAACTGAAGATCAACTTGTTCTAAATGATTTAAATAAATGTGAGTGTCACCAAATGAATGGACGAAATCTCCCACATCATATTCACATACTTGAGCTATCATATGAGTTAAAAGAGAATAAGAAGCTATATTAAATGGAACACCTAGAAATACATCTGCACTTCTCTGATACATCTGACAAGATAGTTTATTATCAGAAACATAAAACTGAAAAAATGCGTGACATGGAGGCAAAGCTGCCTTTCCATTTTTAACATTATCACTGAATGATTTTGAACTATCAGGAATAATATTTGGATTCCA
>Ga0255766_10004847_pt1 | contig 11325 bp, 8 predicted proteins | sample 071ome_23_FD_179966 | JGI IMG/M metagenome (GOLD analysis project Ga0255766, IMG submission 179966) | Coastal salt marsh microbial communities from the Groves Creek Marsh, Skidaway Island, Georgia - 071403BT metaG (version 2) | ecosystem: Environmental > Aquatic > Marine > Intertidal zone > Salt... | reverse complement strand
TTGTAGCGGCATGATTGTTGTTACCAACATATTTTAAATTACCTTCAGACAATACACCATTACTAATATCTAAACTATTTAATGTAGCATAGTTCAAATGTGGACTGTCTTGTGATTGGTCAGTAGATGCTAAATTACTTGAAGTCCAATGATTTCCATTTCCAGATGTGTCTTTTCCAAAATCTGAACTATCATCAAACTCTAAAGCAAAACCATTATTGCCATATGTACCTGTATATTTCTTTGGTATCCACACACCATTAGAATTTGTTTCACCAAAAGATGAAGATGTTAATTGTTGCCCGTCAACATAAATCATTTCGCCAAAGTAACCATCAAAATACTTGTCACTTGATTGACCATCACCACCTATGTAATATGTGTTTCCGTTGTTCAACGCTAGTGTCACATCATCATTTAATGAAGGATAAGTAGTAAATGAATATCCTTGTTCTGAACCATTCACATAAATTTTTACTCTATCAGCAGCTGTTGCTTGAGTTGTATCGACAGCACCAACAACATGATACCAAGCACTTGGATCCCTAAATAAACCATTTGGTCTTACATCAAATACATTTGAAGCAAACTGTAAATGTTCATCACTTCTTATATAAAATGCTATTCCTGTATCTGAACCATTATTAAATCTCAATCCACATACTGTAAAAGCACCTAAAATATTTGCTCGTTTAAACCAAAAAGAAAATGTGAATTTTTTTGTACTAGTTGGTGCTTGAGAAATTGTTTTACTTAAAATTGGACTATCATTATCATTAAACATTACACTATTACCAATATTATAATCAGCAACTGTCAATGAAAATGCTTTATCTGTTGTTTGACTTTCATCATCAGTTGCACGAATGGTAAAATTAAATGCTGTATCAGCAGAAACGGTAGGTGCAGTTCCTGTCAAGGCACCGACTGTTGAATCTCCACTGAGTGTGACACCGGAAGGCAAACTACCTGATTGTAAACTATAACTTGAAACAGCAGAACTGTCATCATCATAAGCCAGTAACTGAATATTAACAGTATCACCTTCTTCGACAGAACCTAATGAAGCGTTAGTGACCCAATTAGGTGCGGCTGAATTGATGATTGTCGCAGTAGAGATAACACTTAAACCGGTTGGATTTTCAACGATGACTTTATAGATACCCGCTGTTTGACTAGCAGGAAAGACGGCAGTAATACTTGTTGAACTGGTATAGGTAACAGTTGCTGATGTAATACGAGCACCAGTTGTTGTATTGAGAAACTGTACGATTGGAATGGATTCAAAGTTTGTACCAGTAATGGTAACATTCGATGAAACATCAGGATCTTTTTGACTGATTGAAAGAGCAGAAATAGTTGGTTGAGCACCAGTAAATACGGTTTTACTGATATCAATACCAGCAGACGCATTGATTTTTGCATTGGTAATCGCACCATCATCAATCTTTGTTGAAGTGATTGTTTCGTCTGTGATACTTCCGGTGATAAGTTTAGTGATTGCCATGTTGAAACTCCTGATGCCTCCAATGAGCAACCATATTATTCTATTCCAAATGCTTCTTTAATTTCTTCGGTTGTTAATCCTAATGCTTCCAGTTTTGTTTTAGCTGATGTTCTCTTTGTTTCTTTATCAGTAATAGCTTGGTCGTAATCTGTCTGTAACTGTGCTAGTCCGTCAATGCACTCTTGTTCTGTTGGTTTTGTTTTAGTATCATCATGGATAACTAAGTTTGAATAAACTTTGTTTTTGGCATCACTCCACCCAAACCATTGACCACCATGTAGCTGTGCCAAATAATCTTCTATGTGTGTTGGTCGCATTATGTATCTCCTAATCTTATAAAAGTAAAATATGTTCTGTTATCTGTTGAAGAAGCATTAGTTTGAGTTGATATGTTCTCCACTAATATGGAAAATCTAACTTTATGAGTAGTTGTATTTGTTACATCAAAAATAATATTTAATTCTTGAGATGCTCTAGCAGTAGTTCCTCCACCATGGTCTGCTAAAGATTCTTGAGAATCAGCAGCGGTGCTAAAAGAAGAATTATCAGTTGTAATTTCTATTAAGGGATTGACTTTATTATCTTCACCATTACCACCAAGAATAGTAGTAATGTTATATTTAACTAACCAAATGCCTGTACTAGGAAAAGTAAAAACACCACTGCTTTCTGTCATTCCTGTTCCAATATAAGAAAAACTTGTATCGTTTCTTTCTAAGTTTGAAGCAATAGGTTGAGCATCATTTGTAAATGCAGTAGTTAATCTCCATTGGTCTGCTTCGGTAATACCAGTTCCTGTTACAGTAGCACTAGAAACATCAAGTGTCGCCCCACTTGGAATGGTAACTGTATCACCTGAAGCACCGACTGTAATCGTATTGGCACTCTCACTGATAATGTTAGCACCAGACTGGTTCTGAATTGTATCTACTTTGATTATACTTGACATTTAACTATTTATTCCTTTATTCTGGTGGGTTATCCGTAATGGTGTTTCCTTCAGCTACCCATTCGAGTATTTCTTGGTAGTGTCGGTTTTCTTCGTTGTGAGGACAAGACACTTTAATATTGCTGTCATTATAAGTTATTTCATAAGCAACGAAATCACCATTTAAATATATCTTTTCTACTGTACTAATCATTATAACTCCGCATCAAATCCTATTTTACCTAAATTATTATCTACATAGATAGTTCCAGCTGACCCCTGTGTTCCTGATTGACCAGTAACATATAAAGTTGCTGTATTTTCAGTTTGTCTTACAAGAGCAGTCCACCCATTAAAATAGTCCTGGCCATTATCTCTTTCAAAATAAAAGGCATCAGTTCCTGTCCCTTCAACTAAAGAAGGATTTGTCCTCATTGTAGTCGGAAATTGTATAGAAGTCCTAATATCAGAAGAATTATAATAATAACCAATTCCAACAGTTTTAGAATTACCAATATTGACGTGTTGATAATAATACCTTTGACATCTTTTTAAATTCACATCATAAGGTACAAACTCAAAGTCACTAGCAGTTGTACCGACTTCTAGTTGTGCGCCTGTGATGTACCATTCGTTAGATGTACTGTCGGCTAGATTTACTTGACCGACAAATTGGTCAGCACTAGTTACACTATTCCAAGAAGTATTTAAAGTTCCAGAGGTATAAGTTGTTCCCGCACCTAAACACCAATTCACAGCAAAGGCATACCCATTATCAAAGTTAGGTCCAGAAACAGTATCACCACTTATGGTAATCGTTTTCTTTTCCCATGTAGAAGCAGAAGATATTGTGTAGGATTGAGATTGTACTCTTTGATTATCAATATCATAAAATCTTACAATATATGTTCCTGTCTTATTAGATTTTACCCAGAATGATAAAGTTAAACTCTCTGCACTTGATGAACCAAATTTAAAACTTGCTGTGTTAAAACCCTCAATAGGTTGATTTAAGTAAATAAAATCTCCCGCTGAAGGTGATGCGTCTGCTGAGTCACAGTCCAGTTTTAATGAGTAATTAAATCCTTGACCACTTGGTACATCTGTTGATTGAGAGCTTATCCAATTACCCATATTGCTTATGTCTATTTTAAATCTATCTGCACCTTGAATGTATTGACCACTTGCAAATGCACCACTTGGTCCTGCACCCCTCTGTGCAATAGACATATCACCATTGATGATGATGTTTCTGAAACTTGAAGTTTTACCGGCAGGCAAACTATTACTAAAACCGCCTGAACCGTCAGACGATAGTATTGTGTTGCCACCTGAATCTTGTATTGTATCTACTTTTAATGTTCCCATTTATTACTCCGGTTTAGTCGGCCACGTAACATCAACCACTTCATCATGTGTTGTTAGCCCACTAGTGATATTTCTCAAACTTGTTCTATATGTTTGCCATTCAGTTTTTTTAGCATCTGTTAAAGGACTGTCATTTGCCTGTGTCCAATCAGAATCTTTTAACAAATCATTTCTTTTATTTCTAAGTTGTGTCATAGCAGCGTTAAATGTTTCTTCTACTACGTTAGAACGAGATGCTTCAATTTCAGCAATTTCCTCTGCTGTTAAATCTACATATTCTCCATTGACTAATTTTCTAGTTGCCATTATTCTATACCATATACCCTTACTGAACTTGTTAATGAACTATCAGAACCATTTATTTCTGTAGCATTACCTCCTGGTAGTAATTGAATGCCTCCTACAGCAGTGTTTGACTGTAATATTCCTTGTGTAAACATTCTACTTGAAGTACCTCCATTATTATGAAAATTAATATGTCCTATAAAATTTTTTCTACCTTCTGTTTTTAAAGGATTAAAAAAAGTAATAACTCCGCATAGAGGAGTGTCAGTATTTCCATAAATATTAACTCCTAATGCTACTGATGTTTGACCATTACCGCCATAATCAGAGGGTGAACCTCCTTGTGTATGTAATCTACCTACATAGTTTATACTTGATGTAATTAAAGCGTCACTTGTATTGTATAACTTCATAGTTAAATTATTATTTGATGTTGAAGTACCATCAGTCGATAAATCATTTATTACAATTTGATATGTAGAATAACTTGAAGTAAAAATTCCAGTTAAATCGATACTTGATACCGCCGCTGTTTTTGAAACAGTTGTATTACTTACAAGTGTCATTCTACTTCTCACAGTATCATCAATAGTAGCACCAGAGTTAACTGTTAATGTTGAACCGGAAGCTATATTTACAGTAGAACCTGAAGCGCCTGTTAGTGTAGTTCCACTTGGTACTGTTACGGTATCACCTGAAGCACCAACCGTTAAACTGGTACCTGATTGTGGTTCAATTGTATCGACTTCTATTTTACTCATCTCTTACTTCTATTTAGACAACCACCATGGTCGCACCTGAGCCGACTGTGATTGTTCCTGTTAATGTTACTGGTCCTGCTAATAATAAGTTTTGATTGGTAATACTGTATGTGTTAGAAACAGTGGTACTGTTAATCACACCTCCACCAGCACTTGTAAAGGCAAACTTACCGTCAGCGTCCATTGTTAATCTTTCTGTACCTGCTGTATCAAAACGAATAATGTTTTCGTCAGCAGATTCTTCTACTTGAATTTGTGTGTTACTATCAGCGTCAATGATTGCATCCGATGACACAGTTGGAGCAAAGTTTGCTTTGGTCATCTTTCTCAACGCACTGGCTGAAGTATCGTAAACTAGAATTTGATCATCATCAGCAACAGTTGCTTCTGCTGTCTGTCCGATGACTAAATCATCTAATGTTAATTTTTTTAATGCTGTTGCTGAATTGTCATAAACAAGTAAAGTATCATCACCTTCGACACCTGTTGTCAGTGCTGTTTGACTAGTGATCGCACCTGTACCGATTGTTGCAACTTCTTGGGAAACTCCGAGATAAATGACAAAGACTGTATCTGAAGCACCAGGAGCAGAAGCAAAGACAATCTGTGTACCACCAGAGGATAGATTGTAGGCAACTTCAGGTTCTTGTACAACACCTGCGATAGACACAAGTATTGAAGAACTTGAACCGACTGTATAATCAAGTGAAAATGTTGTTGTTGATCCGTCAGGCGAAAGTGGTTGTTTTTCAAAACTTCCGTATAAAGGTGATCTTCCGATATATGCCATTTAATTAATTCCTTTTATTCTATTTATAATACTTATCTCGCTGTTCCTTCGATAGTTGTTGCACCTGTACCCGATTTAAAGGGGGCTTCAGCAAATGCCATGTAGATATATGTACCTGATTGATTAGTTTCATAACTTGTGCCTCGTAATTTAAAACCATTACTTAAAAAATCCATATGTGCTATTCCACTTCCTGTACCTGAATATCTATTACCCTCTGCATTTGAAGAATTTGCAAATAAACCATCATTTAAACTTATATCATTATACGGAGACCTAGTATTATCTACTATTGTCCACCAATTATAATTATTAGAATCCGCCTGTGTAAAAATAGCTTTGGTCATAACCCAAGCAGGTTTAAAGCCAGTATAAATGAAGGTTCCGTCAGCATTTGAGTTTCCTGTATAGCTACCGAACTTGCTATATCCTTCTATCCCTGCGAAACAGTAAGCGACATAGGTTTCTCCGTTAAAATTAACCCTTCTATTTGTATCATTTGATGTATCAAAAGTAATTATTGAAGATGAACTGAAGTCCATAACATTTGCAGAAGTGGTTGCTCCATCCGTCAAATTTAAATACATTCCTAATGAATTTACATTTTCAACCACCCAATTAGATGTTCCATCCCTTCTTTTAACTATTATAAATTCTGGTGCTTGATTTAACCCATGTCCAATACTAGAACCATTTGTTCCATTTCCTGTATATGTGACTATAGAAAATCCTGCAGTGGTATTTGCTTGAACAGTCGAAGTTATAGATCCGTCTGTGTTAGATGATGTAGTACCACCATTGGCTTTCCACTGCCATGCAACTATTGGACTTGTATTTCTGTTTACCTCTGAATTAGAACTAACAGTAAAACCATTTGAGGATATTGCAGTCACCCTACCACCATCTTCATCACCTGAAGTATCATTAGAAATAAAATCATAATAACCATTAACGCCTTCACCTCTAGTTGTATCAAATAGTCTGTGATTATTTGCATTATCTCTAACTTTAATCCATAACCAATCAGGTTGGAAATCACCTGCATTAGCATCATTAGTCACCGATCTAGCGACACCTGTTCCTGTATAAAGTTGTGTATGGAAATACTCAGTAGGATCAGCGATTGTTGGATTCGGTAAGTTGTTTGTACAAAGAGCAAGGTAACCTGTTGGAGGAGCATACTCAAAAGAACCATATCCGTTTTCATCACTGTTACCAGATGAGATTGTAAAATCAGGACTACCAAAATTCCAACTAAAAGAACCTGTATATGCGATATCAAAACCTGCGAAATATTCAGCAGTTGTATCCAATCCTGTAAAACAAGGATTAGTATTAGTAGCAGGATTACCACTATTTCCCCAAGTTCCATTTCTACCAAAATAAACTTCACCATTATCCATATCTAAAGCAACCATTAAAATATCGCCACTAGAAAATGCGCTTAAATTATAGTTACCTGAGTTAGAATTGCCATTAACCAAATTTATATTTTTTGATGTACTTTGATTTTGAAAATATCCACTTGTAAATAATTGTGAAACCCCTGAATGAGTGCTATTGCTTATGCTATTCACTCTATTTTCCCAATACCACTTACCACTAGACATCCCAATTGTGCTAAAAGAATGTCCCCAAGTCCCTGCATTACCTGAAGAAACTGCTTGAAGATTTCCTTCTGCCATTGTGTAATTTCCATTGAAATAAGTTGTTCCGTCATTTTCAAAAGCAGATAAAGGATTCAAAGTAGCAAAGTTATTAGTCGGTGTATCTGTTGTCTGATCCGTGGCAGCCAAATTGGTTGGTGTGAAATCGTTATTGTTTCCTGATGAATCATTTCCTAAATCTGAACTATTAGAGAAGTCTAAGTAGAATCCGTTGGTGCCGTATGAACCTGAATATTTTTTCGGTATCCAATTGTTGGTGGTTGAATCTGTTTCGCCAAAGTCTGTAGGTGTTAATTGTTGTCCGTCTATGAAATGACACTCTGCCATATATCCGTCAAATAAATGATTTGTTGAACCTCCATCAAACCATCTACCAATATTGTGACTATCATTTCTATTTATTCCACCATCTTCATTTTGTCCTACTGTTGAATCTAAAGCAACCTCTACACCATTTACATACACTCTAATTCTTTCAGATGCCGTTGCTGATGTTGTATCTACTGCATAAACGATATGATACCAAGCAGAATTGTCCCTAAATAAAGCAGTAGACCTAATACTTTGTCCAGTATCATCAAAATCCCATGATATATGAATTTTATTTTGATATAAAAATAAACCATCAGCACTGGTTGAGGCAAGTGCTACAGCAGTAAATATTGATTGATACCCGCTATCATCATTGTTGCCTTTTTTAATCCAACCAGACCATGTAAAAGTTTTTCTATTACCTGCACTTGAAAAAGTTTTGCTTAAATAAGCACTATCTGCTTCATTAATTCTTAATGAATTATCAATCGCAAAATTGGTAACGGTAATACTAAAAGAACGACTAGCAGTCTGTGATTCAGCGTCTGTTGCTGTAATCGTAAATGTTGAAGTTGTGTCAGCGGCAACAGTGGGTGCTGTGCCTGTAATGGCACCTGTTGATGAATTTAAAGATAAACCTGTTGGTAAACTACCAGATGTCACAGAATAAGCAATCGTACTATTTGAAGAAGCACTTACAGAGAAACTGGCACTCTCTCCTTCACCGACACTTCCTAATGAACCAGAAGATGTTGAAAAACTTACGGTTTCTGAGTATAAAACAGTACCTGTTGAGGTGGCAGCCAATCCGTCTGGATTACTTACACGAATCTTATAATCAGTTCCCTCTGTTAATGTAGAAGCAGGAATTGTTACACGTAATTGAGTAGCACTCACAAAAGTTACAGTTGGTAAATTAAGTACAGCGTTGGTTGTACTATGAATAAAATCTACTCGAGCACCATTAGTAAAATCAGTACCATTGATATCGACTGTTTCTGTATCATAGACAGCAGGTTGACCGTTTGTAATACTTAAAGAACTGATAGTGGGAAAGGTAATTTCTAATTTAGAATTAGCAATAGAGGCATCAGACGCTATCTTAGCGTTAGTGATTGAATCGTTTTGAATATTTGTAGAGTTGACACCACCTGTTCCGAATGTTTCAGTGGTTGCCTTTGTCAAAGAACCCATGATTTACCTCGCTGTTGCTTCGTTAGTGAGTATTCCTCCGAACGGTGATTCGGCAAATGCCATGTAGATGTAGGATACACCAGAACCATTCCAAGCACCTGCAGTATTTCTCCATTTAAAACCATTAGATGTAAAATCAATTCTTACTGAACCAGTGCCTTCAGACGAACTGTTAGAAGCATAAAGATATTTATCCATACCGTTATCTGGGTCTCTAGCAGAATCAAACATAAACCACTCACCTGTTTGAGAAGTTGGTTTTCCTAAAATAAAAGCAGGTTTAAAACCTGTATAGACGAATGTTCCGTCATCACTTCCATTCCCTATATAACTGCCGAATTTGGAGTATCCTTCTATACCTGCGAAACAGTAAGCGACATAGGTATCACCAGAACTGTTTACCCACCGACCACCTGAATCACTACCAATACTAAACACACTTGTGGTAGGTTCAGTATCATTCCACATAGCACCAAAATCACTTGAAGCACCTGTGGTATCTAAAGACATAAATTTGGTAGCACCTTCTGGTTCGTGAAATGTTATCCAACTATCATTAAATGACCTATTCTTTAATATAATACATTGTGGTTTTTTGCCTAGTCCATGCCCAATCGTACCTGCAGTTCCTGTACCTGTATAAGTGACTACAGAAAATCCTGCAGTAGTATTCGCTTGAACTGTTGAGGTAATTGATCCATCGGTATTGGAAGATGTGGTACCACCGTTTGCGAGCCAGTTCCATACTACATAAGTTTGACTATTTTCACCTATACCACCAGCACCATTGTGGGTAAAACCATCCGAATCAAAAGATGTAATTAGAGAACCACTGGTACTTTCAGCATTATTGTTACTTGGAAATAATACTTTATTTACACCTCTAACTGAATCAAAAGCATGATGGTCGGATGTAGAACTTCTTTCTTTTATCCAAACAAAATCAGGTTGAAATCCTACACCAGTAATACTTTGAGATGTGCCGTCACCTGTATAGAGAACAGTATTGAAATACTCACTTGAATCTTTAATCGTAGGTTCTGGCAAATTGTTTGTACAGAGTGCGAGATAGCCACTAGGTGGTGCGTAGTAAAATTTACCATAACCATTAGCATCTGAATTTGGACTTGGTACTGTAGAAGGAATATTTCCAAAGTTTGCAATTACGTTCCCTGTTGTTGCACTACTAATATCGTATGCCATAAATCCCCATACTCCGTCATGTTGGTCAGTTAATAATTGACTAGAATGATTTGCACTTCCTGTTCCACTTGAACCACTTGTAGGAACACCTGTAGTGCTTCCGTCTTGACCATATAACCAAGTTCCGTTTTTACCAAAATAGACATAACCATTATCTAAATCTAAGGCAATCATTCCAATATCGTCTGCTGAAAATGTTTGAGAATTATCGCCTACATCATCAATAGCACCAGAGTTATTTCTTCCGTAATAATAACCATTCCAACCTCTATATAAACTTCTTACATCACTATCATCTCTTAAATGGTCATTAATAGGTGATTGAGTTGTCATAATTCCAACACCACCACCTGCAGTTTTAAATTTATATTCCACATACCATTTACCACTTGATACTGCCATTGTGCTTCTAGCAGGAGTAAAGGCAGTCCCACTAACACCTGTAAAATCTGTATTACCTTCTGCTAATGTAGGTGAGGTTGTATGTGCATCTATGGAACTTAAAGTAGCAAAGTTATTCTGTGGGTTATCTGTTACTTGGTCAGTAGCAGCTAAATTGTTTGCGGTGAAGTCATTTGTGTTTCCACTTTCATCATCTCCTAAGTTTCCACTATCAGCAAAGTCTAAGTAGAATCCGTTGGTGCCGTAAGTACCAGAATATGTTTTTGGTTTCCAACGACCATTTGAGCCTGTTGTACCAAAAGATGAAGGTGTCAATGCTTGTCCGTCAATGAAATGAACCTCTGCCATGTAGCCGTCAAAAAATTCTGAAGAACCTGTTGTTTGGTATCTTGAGCCAATTCTATGAACAATATTATTGTTTATAAATCCATCTGAATTTTGAGATGGATAAGTTTCTGTTGAAAAATCTGTGACTTGATTACCATTTACGTACAATTTTACTCTATTAGATGATGTTGCTTGGGTTGTATCTACTGCAACAACAAAGTGATAATATGCTGATACATCTCTAAAAACTTGGTCGGTTGTCAATATATAACTAATACTTTCATCCATAACTTGAAAAATATTATTAGAATCAAAACCAATTTGACAAGCCACAGAAGATGAAGAAGATGCACTAAATAATCTTCTACTAGAACTACCAATAGCTGACCTTTTTACCCAAGCACTCCAAGTAAAAGTTTTTCTATTTCCTGCACTACTTGGTGTTCTAGTTAAATAAGGACTATCGCCATCATTAAATCTCAATGATTGAAATATCACAATATCTGTGACGGTAATGGTAAACTCTCTATCAGCAAATTGACTTTCAGCGTCTGTGGCACGAACTGTAAATGTAGAAGTGG